>Ga0102938_10000356_pt1 | contig 33271 bp, 26 predicted proteins | sample SalPonR2_B_D2_MG_FD_84516 | JGI IMG/M metagenome (GOLD analysis project Ga0102938, IMG submission 84516) | Salt pond soil microbial communities from South San Francisco under conditions of wetland restoration - Salt Pond MetaG R2_B_D2_MG | ecosystem: Environmental > Aquatic > Marine >...
GCATACGGCGCCTCGGCACAGATGAACGATTGGGCCACGAACTACATGATGGAACGCTATCCAGCCTGGGTACAGCGTTGGATCAACGAACGTGGCGGACTGACAGACGATCTTCTGCACATGGATTATCGGTACGCATCGCAATTCATCCCGCCATGCGACCCCCGCAGCGTTTTGGAGGGCCCCCACTGAAGTGGTCCACCAACTGGGATAGTAATATCCCGATTTCAGGAGGCCAAAGAGATGGCTGGAAAGCGAGACCAGCCCGAAGAGGTCGTGCTGAAGCTGAGGCAGGTTGAAGTATTGCAGGGGCAGGGCAGCCCGATTGCCGATGCCGTGCGTCAGATTGGCGTGACGCAACCGACCTATTGTCGATGGCGCAAAGAGTATGGCGGCATGAGCCGGGATCAGCTCAAACGTCTAAAGGAGCTGGAGACCGAGAATGCCCGGCTCAGGCGTGCGGTCTCAGATCTGACGCTGGACAAGATGATCCTGACGGAGGCTGCTCGGGGAAACTTCTGAGCCCTTCCCGCCGTCGTCGGTGCATTGACCATGTGCGGCAGGTTCTCAGCGCCCCGGAGCGTCGGTTCCGGCTGGCCGCGAAATCCTTGGTTTCGTCTGTTTCATCGGGGCCCTTGTGGTCGCGGCGCTGCTTCTGCCGATGCTTGGGTTTTTGCCCGTGGCCTGCGGTTTGATGATGGCCAGCCTGGTGCTCTTGCGCGAACGCAGGCCCCTTTGGGCCGCCACGACGTTGATCGGCGTGCCGGTTTTTGTGTGGGTCTTGTTCACCGTCTTGTTGTCACGACCCTTGTCCTGAAATCCTGAGGAACCCTTGCCATGGTCGATTTCTCCCTTCTGCTTGCAGGGTTCGCGGACGTGTTCACCCTCACGAACATGCTGTTCATTCTGGGCGGCGTTGCCCTGGGCCAGATTGTCGGTGCGATCCCGGGGCTCAGCATCATCATGGCCTTGGCGATTGCCGTACCGCTGACCTATGGCCTTGATACGCTGGCGGCGATTTCATTCCTGATTTCGGTCAACAAGGGGGGCACGATCGGAGGAGCCGTGCCCGCGATCCTGCTGAACGTGCCGGGGTCGGCGGAATCGGCGGCGACGACCATGGACGGCCACCCGAGGGCCAAGAACGGCAAGCCGATGAAGGCCATGAAATACGCGCTGTACCACTCGGTATCGGGCGATCTGGCCAGTGATATCGTCCTGATCCTTCTGGCCGCGCCGCTGGCCATAGTGGCGCTGAACATGGGACCTGTGGAAATCACCGCGCTGATGATCCTCGCCTTTACGGTGATCAGCGGGCTGGTCGGGGATTCCATGATCAAGGGGCTGATCTCGGCCGCGTTCGGCATCCTGCTGGCGACGGTCGGGCTTGATCCGGGCATGGCCACACCGCGCTTCACCTTTGGCATCCTCGAGCTGTATGACGGCGTGCCGCTGACCGCCGTCAGCATCGGCGCACTGGCAATGAGCGGCGTTCTCATCGGCCTGTTGGGCATGCGCGCATCCGACAAGACGCAGCAATCCGCCATTTCGATCAAGGGCCGCTCGCGCGGGGACAGCGTCGTGACGTTTGCCGAGTTCTGGGCCAATCGGTTTGTCGCATTTCGGGCCTTCGTGATCGGCACCATCATCGGGGCCATCCCGGGCCTCGGATCGACCACGGCCGGGTTCCTGAGCTATTCCGTCAACAAGCAGGCCGCCAAAGACCCCGAGGCCTTCGGCAAGGGCGATGCGCGCGGGATCGCCGCGTCCGAGACCGCCAACAGCGCCGTGGTAGGCGCAAACCTTATCCCGCTGCTGACCCTTGGCATTCCGGGAAATATCGCGGCCGCCCTGCTGGTGTCGGCCTTCATCATCCACGGTATCCAACCCGGCCCCCTTTTGTTCCAGCAGCAGGCACAACTGGTCTACGGGATGTTCGGCGCAATGCTTGTGGCGAATTTCTGCAACCTCGGCGTCGGCCAGTTCGGGATGCGGTTCTGGGCGATGGTGGTGTCGGCCCCGGGCACTGTCATCTACCCCGCAGCGATGCTTTTGTGCTTTGCGGGCTCGTTTGTGATCACCGGCGCGACCTTCGGCGTTTTCGTGATGATCGCGGCGGCGGTGTTCGGCTACATGATGCGGGCTTTCGGCTATTCGATCGTGGCCTTCATCGTTGCATTCCTGCTGACGCCCCAGCTGGAAAGCGCGGTTGTCCGGGCGCGGCTGATCACCAATGACAATCCGGCAGAATTGCTGAGCCACCCGATCGCACTGGTCCTGATCGCCATGTCGATCGGATCGATCATCTATCTCGGGCCGCGCAAAAAGAAACCGCTGCAGGCTGATATCCCCAGCCCGACAGGGCAATGACGACGTCGCCCCGGTGTGCGTGGCGGCCTGTGCCAGTCCCCTGCCGCCGTTCCGGCAGGGCTGCAACGGCCTCGGCGTCATCGCATGTCTGGTGAACCGCGCCTTGATAGGCGGCCGACAAGTCCAGCTCCTGATCCAGCGGCGACACTGTCGTTTCGCGCAACGGGCGTTTGGGCAGCGGAAGCTGTCTGCCCCGGCTGAAACGGGTTCGAATTGGTGCTGCCAGCACGATCAGAACCCCTGTCGTTTCAGCTCTGCCGCGATTTGGGCGCGTGCCGCTTCGTTTCGGATCGGGAAAGCCGCGAAATATTGGGCTGACGAGGCGTCTGGCTTGCGCCGCCGCGCATCTTGCGCCCAGCGGCTGGCCTGTTGGTGACGACCTTCTAGCCCGTTGGCCACGGCTGCGATCATCGAGATGAGGTAATGCGCGCCAGGGGTAGAGGCCGCGCGGTCGGCCAGACGGGCGGCTGCCATTGTGTCGCCCACCTGGATCTGAGCCTGCGCGCGCACGCCGTGGATGCCATATAGCAGCGGGTCGAGCGGGCTCAGCTCGAGTGCTGCATCCAGCCCCGCGTCGACCTTGGCGATATCGCCGGTCATCAGAGCGGTAAAGGCGCTTGCATAAAAGCCTTGAGCATAGTTGGGGTTCAGGTCGATCGCCCGCTCAAACCAACCCTCGGCGATCTCGGGTTCATCGGTCAGCCAGTGGGATCGCCCCATCGTATAATGCGTGAACGGATCGATTGGATCGAGTTCGAGGCCGCGCTCGGCATGATGTCTTGCAGCCGTAGCCGCCTCCCGGTCATCGGGGCCGAGATGGAGAAAGGCGTCGATGAAGCGCGTGAACGACAGGCCGGCATGCGCGCGGGCAAATCGAGGATCGAGCGCGATCGCGCGCTCGAAATGCCCCTTGGCCGTTTGATTGGCCTGCGGTGTGAACCGGTAGAGTTGCGTCAACCCCAGGTGAAAGGTCTTCCAAGCGTCGAGCATGTCTGCCCCGGACTGGTTCGCAAGGCGGGCTTCGTTCTGTGGCACATGAAGGTCGAGCGCGGTGACGATATGGGTCACCACCTGCTGGCGCAACGCCTCGATCCCCTCTATCGGGGCGGTCAGCCGTTCGCCCCAGATCACTTCCCCCCTGCCGACATCTGCCAGTTCAACGACCACAGCGACCGTGCCGGTCAATCTTTCGATCACTCCCGTCAGGACATAGCCGGCCCCCAGCGCCGTGCCCACCAGATCGAGGTCGCCACCCTGGCGAAACCGGAACGAAGAACCGCGCGCGATCACCGCCAGCCAGCGCATTCGCGACAGCGCTTGAATAATCTCGTGCGGGATTGCCTCGGCCAGAATTTCAACATCGGGCGATTGTCCCAGAGCGCGGAATGGAAGCACCGCGATCGATGGGCGCGAGCGGGTCGTGATGTTTTCGCCGGCTTGCGGAGACGCGGGGCCGGGTTGCGCTGCGGCGGTCTCGACAACCTGTGCCACAAACCGGAAACCCTTGCCGTGGATCGTTCGGATGACCGCCTGCGTGTCGCCGTCATCGCCCAGCGCGTGCCGGGCAGATCGGATTCGGCTGGAAATGCTTGCATCCGACACAATGCGATCGGGCCAGACTGCCCTGGCGATCTCGTCTTTGCCGACCAATCTGTCCCGATGCGCCACAAGATGAATGATCAGCGCCAAAACCTGCGGTTCGGCGTGCACAACGTCGTCCCCGTGGACAAGTTCGAACGTGTTCGGATCCAGCCGATAATCGCCAAAACGCCATGCCATCCTGAAAGATACCGCAGTTTTCGGATTTTCTACAGGAAATCTTCAGGATCGCTTCAAGCGCGCGTCCGTCCATGCGGGCACGGTGATCCAAAGGGCGGTCCATCGCAACGGCACCGACAACACCAAACACAGGGAGATCACCATGGCTGCCAACACAATCCGCACCACGCAAGGACGGAGGCACCTGTTTGGTTCCGTCCTCGACACCGTCGGCGACACGCCCGTGATCCGTATCAACAACCTCGCGCCTGATGGCGTGCGGCTCTACGTCAAGGCTGAGTTCTTCAACCCAGCGGCGTCCATCAAGGATCGGCTGGCGCTCAACATCATCGAGTCGGCGGAACGGGCGGGCACCCTGAAGCCGGGGCAGACCGTAGTCGAGGCGACCAGCGGCAACACCGGCATCGGGCTGGCCATGGTCTGCGCGCAGAAGGGCTATCCGCTGGTTGTTACAATGGCCGACAGTTTTTCCGTGGAGCGGCGGCGGCTGATGCGGATGTTCGGGGCCAAGGTGGTCCTGACGCCCCGGGCCGAAAAGGGAACCGGCATGTACCGCAAGGCCGCCGAGTTGGCCGAAAAGCACGGCTGGTTCCTGGCGCGGCAGTTCGAAACTGACGCCAATGCCGACATCCACGAGGCGACGACGGCGCGTGAGATCATCAATGATTTCGCGGGCGAACGCCTGGACTACGTCGTAACCGGCTTCGGGACCGGCGGCACCGTCGCGGGGCTGGCCCGTGTGTTGCGCAAGGAACGTCCCGACACACGGATCATCCTCAGCGAACCAGGAAATGCAGCCCTGATCGCCAGCGGCGTAGCGCAAGAGCGCGGCGCGAACGGCGCCCCCGCGGGCAGCCACCCGGCCTTTGAACCGCACCCGATCCAGGGCTGGACACCCGATTTCATTCCCCTTGTGTTGCAAGAGGCATTGGACAATGGCGGCTATGACGAGTTGATCCCGGTGGCCGGCGCGGACGGTATTGCCTGGGCCAAGAAGCTGGCGGCCCGCGAAGGCATACTGACGGGCATCTCGGGCGGAGCCAGTTTCGCGATTGCCATGCAGGTCGCGGAACGGGCCGAAAAAGGCGCGGTGATACTCGCCATGCTGCCCGATACCGGCGAGCGGTATCTCTCCACCCCGCTTTTTGCAGATATCCCAGAGGACATGGACGAGGAAGAACGCGCCCTGTCCGCCTCGACGCCCGGTTTCCAGATGGCCGCCGAGTGACTGCCCAAACGATCAACCCAAGGAGACCACCAATGGACCTCTTCATGATCCGCCGACCCAGTGCCTGGGCCAATGAAGCCGAACTTGAGAAGACCGCCGCGATCTCGACCCGAGTGGGCAACGAGGACATGCCCGACAAGGTGCGGTGGATCCGGTCCTATGTTCTGAAGGAACCCGACGGACGACTGGGGACGGCTTGCATCTACGAGGCCGTGGACGCCGACGCCCTGCGCGAACACGCGCGCTGCGTGGGGATGCCGGGCGATGAAATCTATCCCATCGGAGGAACGGTTGTGGTGCGGCCTGACCCCGCCTGAGACAGGGCAATCGCGGGCCTGCCCGGTTGGGCAGGTCACGCCCCGGAATGAGCGGAGACCACAAGATGGCGCACGACACTCGGACAGGTCTGGGCGAGGAGACTCTGGATCCCGCTGATTGGGCGGAGATGCGCAAGCTGGCGCACACGATGGTGGACGACGCCATCGCGCGCCTCGAGGGTCTGCGCGACGGGCCCGTCTGGCAAGCTATGCCCGAGGCCATGAGGGCGGATTTCGACGGCCCGCCCCCCGCAAACCCCACGCCTTTGGAGGCCGTCTATGCGGATGTGACGGACAAGCTCTATCCTCATTCGATGGGCAACATGCACCCGCGGTTCTGGGCCTGGTACATGGGGGCAGGCTGCCTGACTGGCGCTTTGGCGGATTTTCTCGCGGCCATTGACGGTTCGAACCTGGGCGCCGGCAATACGGGCGCCAATCTGGTGGACCGACAGGTTACGGACTGGCTGCGGCAAATGATGGGGTTTCCCAAGGGCGCAAGCGGAACGCTGGTCAACGGCGGATCAATGGCCAATATCGTTGGTCTGACGGCTGCGCGAAATACCATGGCTGGCGCGGATTTACACCATGACAGCGTCGCCGAGATTGTCTCACCGCTGCGGTTTTACGCGTCCGATCAGGTCCATTCCTGTCACATGAAAGCGATGAACCTGCTAGGATTGGGCAGCAAGGCGCTGGTGCGCGTGGTCACTGATCGTGCCTTCCGCATGGACGTTGACGCGCTGCGAGCCGCGATCCGGGCTGACCGCAACGATGGCCTGCGCCCTGCCTGCGTCATTGCCACGGCGGGGACCACCAACACAGGTGCGATCGACCCTTTGCCGGACCTCGCGGAAGTATGCCGCGAAGAAGGGATCTGGCTGCATGTCGACGGTTGCATCGGGGCGCTGTTCGCAATCGCACCGTTGAACCGGCGCCTTGTTGCAGGGATTGAGCGCGCCGACTCGCTCGCGCTTGATTTGCATAAAGGTCTGCATGCGCCGTTCGACGTCGGTTGCGCGCTGCTGCGGGACCGCAAGGTGCACCGAGCGACCTTTGCCGAGGCGGCCGAATACCTGCAAATGTCGACGCGGGGTCTGGCGGCGGCAGAGTTCTTGCACGACTACGGCCCGGAAACGACGCGCGGCTTCAGGGCGCTGAAGGTCTGGATGATGCTGCGCCATCACGGGGTCGAGAGCTTCGGGCGGATCCTTGACCAGACCATCGCGCAGGCCAGTCATTTGACACAGGTGATCAAGGCCGAGCCGGAGATGCAGTTGATGGCCCCGACCGCAACGACAATAGTCTGTTTCCGCCATGCCCCCGCCGGACTGGATGAGGCCGGTCTGCGCGCCCACAACACCGAAATCATGCTGCGCCTTCAGGAAAGCGGGATCGCCGTCCTGAGCGATACAACGATCCGTGGCCAGCACTGCTTGCGCGTCGCGATCTGCAACCACCGCACGCGCACGGAAGATCTCGACCTTCTGGTTCGGGAAGTGCTGAAGATTGGGGCCGTTTTGAAGGACTGCGCCACGCCCCGCGATATCCACGCTGTTTGAGTGCGCAGGGACGATCGGGCGGCCGTGGCTGAGGCTTTGGCGCCCCTTGGGGCGTTGTGCCGCGAATGTGTGCCCTGAGGTCAAATCGGGCGCCGGATCGGCGCATTCGGGGCGCTGGGGTTGATTGTGGTATTCTGTTGCCAAAATGGGAGTGATTTCGATGTCCAGTTACTTTGATCTAGGCGTTTACAGTCGTTCAGCCAGTATGGAACCCCTTGCGCAAACCTGGTTCGACCGTGGCCTGGTCTGGCTGTTTGGATACAACCACGAGGAAGCAATCGTCTGCTTTGAAAAAGCGCTGGAGGCAGATCCATCCTGTGCGCTGGCCCATTGGGGCATCGCCTATGCCTTGGGGCCGAATTACAACAAGCCGTGGGAAATTTTCACACCCGAGGAAAAAGCGCCGGCCCTCGAACGCGCCCACGCGGCCCTTGCGGCCGGGCTGGCGTTGAAAAGCGCCAAACCGGTCGAACTGGCGCTGCTCGCGGCATTGGCATCGCGCTATCCCACCGATCCTGAGATCGAGGATTACCAGCCGTTCAATGACGGGTTTTCAGCCGCGATGAAACCTGTCTACGAAGCTTATCCCGAGGATCTCGATGTTGTCTTCGTCTATGTCGAGGCGTTGATGAACCGCACGCCGTGGCAGCTTTGGGATACCCAAAACGGTGTCCCGAACCCGGACGCCTCAACGCCAGAGGCGATGGCGGCCATGGAACATGCCTTCGACCACACGACCGGCGCATGGGACCATCCGGGGCTGCTGCACATGTATATCCATCTCATGGAGATGTCGCCCCACCCCGAGCGCGCCTTGCGCCACGGTGACCGTCTCACAGACCTGGTGCCGGATGCGGGCCATCTGGTGCACATGGGTTCGCATATCGACGTGCTGTGTGGCGACTACCACAATGTTCTCCATCGCAACCTGGCGGCGGTCGAGGTCGACGACAGGTTCAAGGACTATGCCGGCGCGGCAAATTTCTACGCGCTATATCGCATCCACAATCTGCATTTTGCGTCATACGGCGCGATGTTCCTTGGCCAAAAACAGGCAGCCATCGCCGCCGCCAGGCGCTTGCGCGAAGAGGTCCCGGACGACGTCGTCCGGTCATACCCCGACATCTTCGAAACCTTTGTTGCGGCGGCGCCACATGTCTACATCCGCTTCGGGATGTGGTCGGAAATAATCGAGATTGAACAGCCTGCGGATCCCGAGCTTTACGTCACGACAAACGCGCTGATCTTCTATGCCAAGGCGGTCGCGCTGGCCAACCTCGGACGCCACTCCGAGGCGACGGCAGCCATGGTCGATTTCACAAAAGCCTATGCAGCGGTGCCAGACACGCGGATGCTTTTCAACAACAAGGCGCGCGACGTTCTTGCGGTCGGCGAAGAGATGATGAAAGGCGAAATCGCCTTCAAGGCAGGACGGAAATCAGAAGGTCTCGACCACCTACGCAGGGCTGTCGAATTGGACGACGGCCTCGAATACGAGGAACCCTGGTCGTGGCCGCAGCCGACGCGGCACGCGCTTGGCGCGCTCCTGCTGGAGGCCGGCGCCCATGACGAGGCTGAAGCCGTTTATCGTTCTGATCTTGGTCTTGACGGACGACTCCCGCGTCCGAGCCAGCATCCGCGTAACGTGTGGGCACTGCATGGCCTGCATGAGTGCCTCATGCGTCGTGGCGAAAAGACCGAGTTGCCGCATGTCAAACTCCTGCTCGATCAGGCCGTCGCCCGTACAGACATTCGGATCAACGCCAGTTGCCTGTGCCGGGCCAACGCGGCCTAGGCCGCGGTCCGTTTGGCAGGGAGGGGCAAAACGGAGGCTGGACGGTTGCTGTCTGACGTCAGCGCCTTCGGGACGATTTGAGGATTTGAACAACGCAGGATTTCTGGTTCTTCCCGGCTTTCAGAGAGCGAAGATGAACACGACATCCCGGCCAGTTCTGAGAACCCAGACGCATGTCTCGAAGGGCTGGCACTAGTACAGCCTTGCTGCAGGGCGGAAAAATGTCGGCTGTCCATTGTACCAACCGGCGCGCGCCGGCGCGACAGTCCGGACAGCAGTGATCGCCTCTGGCACCGACAAGACCACCATGGTTGCCGGGGCGCCCAATTCCAGCCGATGCGGGAGACCAACGAGACCTGCTGCATCGCCGGTCACCATGCCAAAGCAGGTGTGAATGTCCTCGTCCGTCGACAAATGCGCGACGTTGGCAAAGAGGTTGGCCATTCGCACGAGGTTTGCGTCGCCATACGGTGTGAAAGGGTTGAGGATATTGTTGGAAGCTACGGCGCAGCGGACACCCACCCCGGCCATGGTGGCGAGCGGGGCCACACCGCGGGGGTGCAACCGATCGGCATCGCGACCCATGAGGAAGAGGTCGGTCGAGGGCAACGCGACAACGCCGATACCCGCATCGCGGAGACGCGTGGCCATGGTGACAACGTCCGGTGCCGACATCGCGGAGAGCTTGCTGGCATGGCCTGCCACGACGCGGCCGCCCCATCCGCGCGCCTCCGTTTCGGCAATAAGCGCCGGAAGGTCCGAATTCGCCGGGTCGAGGTCGAAGTCGATGTGGAAATCGACGTCGCAGTCAAAGCGACGGGCAAGATCGAAGACAAGGGCGATATGGGTAGCCGGATCGGGGTCGCGGTAGGGGCAGCCTCCGACAAGGTCAGCGCCGCGCTCCATGGCTTGCGTTAGCAGCGTGAGTGTCTCGGGCTCGTTGGTGATGCCCTCTTGTGCGAAAGCGCAGATCTGGATGGTGATCTGATTGCGACGCTCGTCGCGGAGCGCGAGGAGCGCGTCGAGACCGCGCAAGCCCACCCTCGGGTCGACTTCCACGAATGTCCGCAGCGCGGTGGTGCCATGGCCGATCGCAGCGTCGACCACGAGACTGGCGCGGGCGTGGACATCCTCGGTCGTGAATGCGGCCTTGGCGCGGGCTGTCTGCTCGACCGCATGCGCGAGGCCGCCGCGTGTCATGTCGCAGCGGTCGAGGATGCAAGCCTTGTCGAGGTGGATGTGGGCGTCGACATAGCCGGGAAAGATCCAGCCGCCCTGGGCGTCGAACCGGTTGTCGCCCGGCAGGGAGGTGGCGATAGCCGCGATGCGGCCCCGCTTCACCCCTATGTCGATCGGACCGGAGTGGCCGGCCATGTGGGCGCCGGAGAGGATAAAGTCGGTCAACGGCGCCTGCCTTGGCCGGTCGGACCCGCGGTTGGGGTCATGCCTGCTCGAACCGGATCGGCTTGGCGCCTTCCCAAAGGACGGAGGTTCCCAGCGCGTGCAGGTTTTCCAGCCCACCGGTCAGAGTGATGAAATGGTTGCCCGCAAGCTGGCCCATCTTGGACGAGAAATCCACTCCGCCATAGGCGAGCAGGATCTCGGTCTCGCTGATGCCTCCGGGGTACAGAATAATGTGGCCGGGCGCCGGGTGGCTGGTGTGGTTCTCGTAGCCGACGCCGAAATCGGTCTCGCCCAGCGGCACCCAGACACCTTCGCCCGACCAGCGGACATGCACGATCTGGCTGACATAGGGCATGTGCCGACGGAAGGCGGCAACAGTTTCCGGCGCGCGTTCGGTTTCGAAATGGCCGGTAAAGGTGAAGGCTCCGGCGGTGATCTTGAGGCTGTCCATGGATGGCTCCTTTGGTTGGGGGAATGTCAGGCGGATTGTGTGAGGCGCGCGGGCGAAAAACGGTCGAGGCCCCTGGGCTGCCGGCCAGTGGCCACCGCGTCGGCGGCATGCCGGCCCAGCAGTGGCCCGAGAGTGTAGCCATTGGCGCCCGCGACCACGACGCAATCGGGGTGGCCTGGCAGGTGGCCAACCAGCGGTGCGCCGTCGATATCGACATTCATTGCGGCCCAGGAGCGCAGGACGTGCAGGCCTGCAACGCCGGGCAGGACGCGCTCGGCGACCCAGAGATTGCCTTCGAGGCTTTCGCGAAGAATCCGGGTGCGGCCGGTGGCGGGGTCGGCGGCCGCCGACCATGCACCACCAATTATGATGTTGCCGACGGTGGCCTGCTTCATCGTCAGGTGACGGTCGCAATGGGCCAGAAGACAGGATGCGAGCGGCGGGGCGGTTTCGGTCACGACCATCTGCAGCGGCGCGCCGTGGATCGGCAGGGGAACGCCCAGCATCGCGCCCAGCGCCCCGGTCCAGCCGCCGGCGGCAAGGATCAGGCGGCGCGCGCGGATCGCACCCGCGCTGGTCGTCACGAGATAGCCTGGAGCGGTTTCGCTCAGGCCGGTGATCGCCGCGCCCTCGACGAAGCGGGCGCCGTTTGCCCGGGCGGCATTCGCCAGCGCAGGTGCGCCGAGCAAGGGGTTGATCTTGCCCTCGCCGGGGCACCATGCGGCTGCGATCATGCGATCGGAAACGCCGGGTGCGAGCGCCTTGATGCCCGCACGATCGATCAACTCCACCTCGATGCCCATGCGCCGTTCGGCGGCGATCTTGTCGCGCAGGAAGGCGATGTGCCGGTCTTCCTCGGCCAGCATCATTCCTCCGGTAAGAACGATCTCGAAGGACGTGTTCAGGTCACGCTCCAGCTCCTGCCAGAGCGCGATGGCATCGCGTTGCAGCGGCAGGGTCTGCAGAAGCGCCTCGCCCCGCCCGCCGGTCTTTTGCCCGAAGTCGAAGGAAAGAAGTTGCAGGTGCAGGCTGCCGGCGTTGCCGCCCGAGGATTCGGCGTTCACCGTACCGCGGTCGATCACCACGGTGTCGAGGCCAAGCTCGGTGGCGCGCAGGGCGGCGGCGGTGCCCATGATGCCTGCGCCGATGATCACGAGATCGGCGGAGGCGGGCAGCGTGGCTGTATTGGTGATGCGGTCTGGCGCACGGAGCGTCGGGCTGGGCGCCTGCCGGTGGCCGCCCCATTCGGGCTTTTCCAGTGCGATGGCGGCGGCAGGGACCGGGCGCGCGGGCGTTTGCGGCGCGAAGAGCGTGGGCGTGCCGGTCAGGATCGCGGCGGGGCCGGAGCAATAGCGACCCTGACAGCGCCCCATGCCGAGCCGGGTCAGCCGCTTGAGCGCGCCCAGATCGCCTGCACCGTCCTTGATGGCCGCGCGGGCCTGGGCGAAGGTAACGGACTCGCAGCGGCAGAGCATGGCGGCATCACTGGGCGGGTCCGCACGCGGCGGGGCGGCGTAGGTGCGCCAGAGCGCCGACTGAAAGGTATGGGCGCGGGTCAGGGCGCGGCGGGCCTCGGCGCTGTCGGGGGCGTGTTTGCCCAAATGCGCCACGGCGGCGACCCCGGCAAGCGTGCCCTGTGCCAGCGCCACTTGCGCACCGCCCATGCCGCCGCCATCGCCCGCGACCCACAGGCCGGGCAGGCTGGTCGCGCCGTTGTCGTCGCGGTCGGGGCTGAGGAAGCCAGTCGCGGGATCGCGGGTGGTGGCGCAGCCCAGCGCGCGGGCAAGCTCGGTCTGCGGCAGGAATCCCTCGCCCACGCAGACCACATCGGCGGCGAAGTCGCGGGTTTCTTCGGTTGCGATGCTGGCTGCGGTCAGGCGAGCGACGCGGCCGGTCGGGTCGGCGTGGCAGGCGCGCAGTTCCCAGCCTTCCATGACCGGGACCCCCGCACGGGCAAGGCGGGCGCGGTAGGACAGGCCGAGGGCGACAAGCCCCGTGTCCGCGCGGGCGGCTGCCAGCACATGGGGCAGCATGGCGGCGCGCGTTGGACGGGCGCGTTCGAGGACGGCGACGGGGGGCGTGCCCATGCGGCACAGCTCGGCCGCCAGTTGCAGGCCAAGGGGGCCGTGGCCCGCGATGACGATGCGCTTGCCCGGCGCGGTCTTGTGGCTGCGGATCAGGGTCTGGGCAGCGCCGACCGTCATGACGCCCGGCAGGGTCCAGCCGGGCACCATCGGCGGGCGCTCGTAGGCGCCGGTGGCGAGGATCAAGGCGCTTGCGTGGAGCAGGCTGGCCCGTTCGCCGTCGTAGAGGCCAAGCTCGAAATTCGCGCCCTCGGCCCGCGCGTGCCAGATCGTGGTCCCGGTCAGGTGTTGCACGTCGCTGGCGGCCAGCCGCGCACGCAGGGCGTTGCCTGCGCGGTGCTGGGCGTCGAGGTCGGCGTCGGGCCGCGGCGCGGCGACGGGCTTGAAATACTGCCCGCCCGCCTTGCTGCGCTCGTCGATCAGAACCACGACAAGGCCGCAGCCCGCAGCGGCCAGCGCGGCCGATACGCCTGCGGGCCCGCCACCCACGATGGCAAGATCGGCGGTGGCGATGGTCAGGCTGTCGCCCGCGGGGAGGGGCGCGAGGCGGGCGAGGGGGGACTGGCCGGCGGGGTCCGTATGGCGGTCGCTGTGGCGGTGCACCTCGCCGCCATCGATGGCCGGGGTCATGCAGGCGCGCTGGCCCGCGCGCCCGTCGACGGTGACAAGGCAGTCGTGGCACAGGCCGATACCGCAGAAAAGGCCCCGATCCTCGCCCGCCCGCGTGATCCGCTGCGTGGCGATGCCCGCGCGGGCAAGCGCTGCGGCGATGGTGTCGCCGGGGCGGATCGGCACGGGACTGCCGTCGAAACGGAAGGCGGGTTCGGTCATGCCGCAGGTCTGGGGATCAGGTCGAGATCCAGGAGCACCTGACGGATCTGGGCCTGATAGGCGGGCGTGGAGGGCAGGCGTGGAGGCCGGGGCTCGCCAACGCTCTGCCCCATCATGCCCAGCGCAGCCTTTGTCGCTGCCACGTAGTGGTTGCCACCGACCAGCCTGATCACTGGCAGCACTGTCTTGTAGAGCGCACGCGCAGCGTCATAGTCTCCGGCATCGGCAGTCAGGGTAAAAAGCTTGGCGAAGGCGCCCGGCATTATGTTGGAACCGACGGACACCCAGCCTTCTGCCCCTTCGACGAAGGATTCGAAGCCGAGGATGCCGCCGAACACGGTCATTTCGTCACCGCAGAGCTCAAGGATATCACGAATGCGTGTGACCTCCAGCGTGCTTTCTTTGATGTAGCTTACGTTGGGTATGGTTGAAAGGCGCGCGACGATGGGGGGGGTCAGGTCGACATTGGCCGTGGCGGGGTTGTTGTAGACCATGATCGGAAGGTCGATGGCTGCGCCGATGGTGGCATAGTGGTGGAACAGCTCATCTTCGGTCGGGCTCGAATAGAAGGGCGGGATGATCATCACGCCGTCCGCGCCCGTCTTTTGCGCCATGCGCGCGGCCCGCACGGCATCGTCGGTCCATTCCGCGCCGGTGCCTATCAGCACCGGGACGCGGCCCGCCACGGTCTCTATCACGCAGCGCGAGACGGTTTCGCGCTCGGCTTCTGTCATCGACAGGAATTCGCCGGTCGAACCGAGCGGGATAAGGCCATGGATTCCCTCACGCACCTGCCAGTCGGTAAATTCGGCCAAGGCGCGGGTGTCGAGCGCTCCATCCGCATCGAAGGGCGTGATCATCACAGTGTAGGTGCCGCGGAAAGCCTTGGTCATGTTGCAAACTCCGGGGTGATGGCAGCCTGGGGGATCGAAAGCAGGCGCAAGGGATTGATACGGATGAGGTGGGCAACATCCTGGGATGCAAACCCCAGGCGCTGCATAAGCGGCACCACATTGCGGATGAAGTGGCCGTAGCCATGCCCTCCCAGGGTCTGGGTGCGGGTACGGGTGCATATGTCGTGGCTTACAAGTATGCGGTCGCGGTGCCCTTCGTCGATGAGCTGACGGATTGCGCGCAGGCGGCCGCGGTCGGTGGGAAGTTCGACGTCCGGGTCCATCCAGTAATGGGAAGTTTCGACACCGAAGAAGTCCCATTCGACCATCACGCCCAACCGCGCGAGCGCGAGGGGCCCGTGCCCGTCGATGTCGAAACCCTGCGGGTAAGTGCGGTCCATGTGGCAGATGGCGACGCGTGATAGGTCGGCGCCCGCATCGCCAAGTATCGTGACGATTTCAAAGGGGGCTTTCGGGTCGCGGCCGGGGTGGACCGAAATGCCCGCGCCGGTGCGTTGTGCGGCCTGCGCGGCGGCGACCAGGGCGCGGCGTTCGCAAGCTTCCAATGGCCAGGAGCAGCCGATCTCACCGATGAGGCCCGCGCAAATGTTGGTTCCGTCGAGCCCCGTCGTGATCTCGGTCGTGAAGCGGTCTGCCAGCGTGTCGATGTCTGCCGCTTGCGTCTCGGGGTCGAGGTATGGTGCGGTGTAGGTGCCGGCTGCAGCCACCACCGCGCAGCCTGAGGCACGGGAGGCGGCCTGCAATCCGACTGGGTCGCGCGCCAAGCCGCCCACCGATTGATCCACGATGAGGTCGCCGCCATCGGCGCGAAAGGCGACAAGCTCCGCGGTCGCTATGTCGCTGTCTTGCTGACGAGCGTTGGCAGGGTTCTGGTTCGAGAGGTAGTCGATCTGCCAGCGGTTTTGCGGCACGATCTCCGTGGCATCCGATGATCCCTGCTGGGGTGTGAGGTCGTAGAGCAGGTGTTCGTGCACCATCACGGCCGTGAAATTGGAAGCCGGGCGGTCGCCGCAGACGGTGCGGATAGTGCCGGACGGTGTGTTCTGGGCAGGCATGGTGCGTCTAGTGGCTCAGGATCTTGGACAGGAAGAGTTTTGTGTGTTCGCTCTTGGGGTTGGTGAAGAACTCCTCGGGCGGGGCCTCCTCCACGATCTCGCCGCCATGCATCAGGACGACACGGTCGGCGGCGGCGCGGGCGAAGCCCATCTCGTGCGTCACCACGATCATGGTCATGCCCTGGTGCGAGAGATCGACCATGACGTCGAGCACTTCGGAGATCATCTCGGGGTCGAGGGCGGACGTGGGCTCGTCGAAGAGCATCACCTGTGGCTTCATCGCCAGCGCCCGCGCGATGGCGACACGCTGCTGTTGGCCGCCCGAGAGCTGACGTGGATAGGCGTGTTCCTTTTCCGGCAGGCCGACGCGGGCTAACAGCTCGCGCGCCTCGGCCTTCACCTCTGCACGGGGGCGTTTGAGGATACGGACCGGCGCCATCATGATGTTCTCGAGCACGCTGACATGCGGGAACAGGTTGAAGTTCTGGAACACCATGCCGAGGTCACGCTGCTGCCGGGCGACCTCGGCATCACGGAGGGGGACGCGCTTGCCATTGTGTTCACGGAAACCCATCAGATGTCCTGCCGCACGGATCGTGCCGCCGTCGATCGTCTCCAGTTGGTCGATACAGCGCAGAAGCGTGGATTTTCCGCTGCCGGACCGACCGCAGATCACCACGACTTCGCCTTGCCGGATGGTCATGGAGACATCGCGAAGGACATGGTTGTCGCCAAAGGATTTCTGCACGCTGTCGATCAGGACAATGGGTTCGCCAAGTGCCTTTGCCGGTCGCAACGTCGTGCGGTTGATGGGAGACGTGGTGTCTTGCGTCATTGCGGACCTCTCGGGATGGGGCGCGGTCTGAATTCCGTCAGTCATTTCTCGGTTGCCCCGGCTCTTTGCATGGCCTTCTTCAGCTCCTTTGCGGCCTCGGGCGATATGGCGGCGGCGGGTCCGAAAGGCTTCTCGTAATGCGCCTCGATGCGTTGCTGAATCAGACCCCAGATCGACACCAGGAGCAGGTACCAAATCGCCGCGACGCTATAGACTTCGAGCACGCGGAAGTTGATTTGTGCCAACATCTGCGCGTTGCGCATCAGCTCCTCCATCGAAATGACAGAAGCGAGCGACGTGGTCTTGAGCATGCCGTTGAACTGATTGCCGAGAGGCGGAATGATGGTGCGTGTGGCTTGCGGCAGGATGACGAGGTACATCCGCTCGCGCCATGTCATGCCAACGGCCCGCGCGGCATCGTTCTGACCCTTGTCGACCGACATGATGCCGGCTCGGATGATCTCGGCCAGGTAGGCGCCTTCGTTCAGTGCAAGGCCAAGGATGGCGGATTCGACCACATTCAGCCGAATGCCAATCTGCGGAAGGCCGGTGTAGATGATGATGAGCTGGATCAGTACGGGTGTGCCGCGGAAAAGCCAGATGTAAAATTCCGCAACGTACCGGACCGCAGCATTGCCATACATCTTCATCATCGCCGCGACGACGCCCAGCCCGAGGCCGATGGTCATGGAGATGACGGACAGCCATACCGTAGTCCATGCGCCTCGGAGCATGAACCCGTTGGTCAGGTATTCGAAGAAGAAGGTCCAGCTCCAGTTCACGGGCGTGCTCCATAGTGGGGGTAGGGATCGCCCGGTGCGGGCAGGAGCCAGCACCGGGCGAGATCGGTCGGCGTTCGACCGAAACTTCGATCAGCTCTCGGGGGTGTAGTAGACCGCGATGTCGCCGGTGTATTCGTCCCAGAGCTCGATTGGCGTCGCGCCATAGGAGCCCAGCATCTCGTGATAGGTGCCATCGGCGACCATGTCGCGCAGAACCTGCGCCACCGCCTCGGAAAGAACTTCGCCGCTGGCGCCGTCGAAGCCGAAAGCAGAGGGCAGCCCCGGGTTCAGACCTGCGGCGCCTACGTCGAAGGACCCCTGCTCGGCATACCAGGCTGCTGTTGCGTCAGGGCCGAAAACGGCACGGACCTGTCCTGCACCCAACGCTGCAAAGGCCTCGGCGAAAGTGTTGAAGGCCTGAATTTGCATCGACTCGAAGCCTGCTGCGACCTGTTCGTCGTTGATATCCCGGATCAGCGCGTCTGCGAAACCCGCGATCTCGGTGCCGACGGGTTGACCGGCCAGTTCGTCGTATCCCGTGACGCCCAGTGGGTTTTCACGCTGAACCACGATGGCCAGTGCGTTCACCGTGTAGGGAACGAGGCGCATGATCATCGCGCGGTCAGGATTGTAGTACATGCCAGTGTTGATCATGTCCCAGCGCTGGTTTGCCAGACCGGGGATCTGGACCTCGAAGCCAACATTCATGAACTCGGGCTCAAGACACAGGCGGCGCGCGATTTCACGGCCGATATCGGGGTGCAGACCCTGAAGATTGCCCGAGGTGTCGATATACTGCCGAGGTGGGATTGTGGCGTTGATCGACATCGTCAGCACGCCCGGCGTAATCGTGGGCAGGTCGGCGGGGCAGTCTTGCGCCTCGGCCGCGCTGACAGCGAAGGTCAGGGCGAGCATTGCACAGCCGCTCTTGAGAAGGTGTTTCGTCCTTTTCATTGGTCTACTCCTTGTTGGTGGTTTTTGCATGGGGTTGGTGGTTGTTGAATGGCCGCTTGGATGTCCCGCGCCGCCAAGGTGGAACAAGAATTCAGGACGTCCGTGGCGCTCCACACCAGTCCAGGATGATGGCGGTTGTCGCCGTTATGGTGCGCAGGTAGTCGTCCAGATCGACCCATTCGTCGTTGCGACCATTCTGGGTCAGGTCGCCGCAAAGACCGCCTAGGGCGACGGTGGGTATCGATTTCTGCACCATCGGGTTTCTGATGTCCGAGGATGTATGCATCGGGTTCACATGTGGCGACCGTCCGGTGCAAGCGCTGACGGCTCGAGCGGCTGCCACATAAAGCGGATGATCCGGCGGACATTCCGCCCCCGTGACACCGCTCAGCCATTCGATGGTCGGCGGTCGCCCGGCGAGGAAAGGGTCGCCGGCCGAGGCTGCTCGCAGGGCCGATTCCACCTCGGCCTTGACCTCATCTATCGTCTCGCCAGGGGGGAACGAGATCGCCCCGGACAGAATACAGGTCTCGTTCAGGCGGCCTAGCTTGCGATCTTCACCGCAAATCACGTTCGAAACCATGATGTTGGTCGACCTTCCGACTTCTTCTTGCAGGAGGGGATGGTGGACCCTTTTCCCGCGCGTCGCGTCGAGTTCCCGGAGCGCGGCGAGGATCAGCATGGCCTTGTCGACAGGATTGACTGCAAGATGCGCAAAGGCGGTGTGCCCGGGTTCTGTCGTGGGCGGGAATTTTCCGTCTACCGTAATTCGAAATTCGAGTTGGCCTGAGGCGAAGGCCTTGATCTCGTTGAGGCCCGCACCCGACTCGGCCGGGTGCATATAGAGCGCGCCATCCGCTACCAGCCCCTGGTGCATGGCAGCTGCAACGCCGCGGGCGTGGCGTTTCGAGGGGGCCGAGATCATCACGACGTCACCAAGCTGTGTGCCCATCCGGGCGGCACGGGCAAGCGCCAGGGTGCCAGCGGCGATACCCGCAAGATCGTCGGCAACTCCCCACCCATAAAGCTTTCCATTGTCTATTTCGCCAGCGAACGGATCGCGGCTCCACGCCTCGGTGTGTGCAATCGGTTCGCTGTCAGGATGGGCAAAGATCAAAATCGACTGCAGTCCATTTTCCCCGCGCAGCCGGCCTATGACGTTTGCCCTCTCGCCCGCCGTTTGGGCCCTTGCTGTTGCGAACTCCCCGACAACTGGCACCTCGGAGGGATCGAAGGGGTGATTTTCGACCTCGGCCCCTGCTTCCGCCATCTTGGCCGAAATCAGCGCCTGCACGGCTGCTTCACCTGAGCTTTGGGCGCCGATGAGGGCGCGAAGGAACTCTATGGCTTCCAGCTCCTCCGAAGTTGATTTCGTTTGCATGTCGGCGTCCTGCGCGGTCATTCGACTTGGCTCCTCCGGTCAATATACCAATCGCACTCACAATGTATACAAACAGAACACAAAACGATTCTTGCTTTAATGCAAGAGAAAAGGTACCCACATCGGCATGGTTGGGCTTACCTGCTGAGATGTGCGTTTATTTTAGGCAGGCCTTTTGAGTGGACGGTTGCCCGAGTCTTGCTGGTGAACACCGACGGAGCAGAACATGAAAGAAACCCGGGGTGTCGGCATGCCAATGCATGAGTTGGGGCCAGTGCGGTCGGAGGCTGCCAAAGTGGGCTTGGGGCCAAAGACTGTGACCGAAGGCGCGAACATGTCGGCGCAGGCCTACCGGGCCCTCTCGAACCAGATCAAGAATCGAGAGTTGCGCGGCGGCGACACCCTTGTAGAACAGCGTCTGGCTACGCAACTCGGGGTATCACGTACACCTTTGCGCGAGGCCATGCAGAGATTGGAGGGCGAAGGCCTCCTTCTGAAGGCGGCGAACCGCTCCTACAGTGTCCGTCGGGTTGATCTCGGAGAATACCTGCAAAGCATGCGGGTTCGGGAGGTGCTGGAAGCCGAAGCGGCCGCACTGGCGGCGACACGTGTATCGGCGGCCTCGATCGGCCCGGTCCGAGCTGCCGTGCTTTCGCTGGAACATCTCGATCCTTACGATACACATACGCACTGGGCGTGCGATGATCAGGTCCATAACCTTTTCATAGATGCTTGCGGTAACCCCGTGATGGCCGAAATTGCACGGAATCTGAGGATTACCACCCGGCTTTTCGAAATTGCGGCTCTCGCCGATCGGCTCGGTCCTGACTCTCGCGAGCACCTTGCGATCTTGGATGCCCTCGAGGCCGGAGATGCAGAAGCAGCCCGCGCCGCCACCGCCTCTCATGCCAGATCTCTGTTCGACTTTGCGATCACCGCAATTTCGTAGAGAGTGGCAGGCTCTGTCAGAAGAACCTGGCTTGAGCCGGGGCAGGGTGCTGGTTCACGTTTGGGCCTGACGAAACGATCCCCCTTCCGCCACTTCAAGACGAGGGCCGGGATCATCCACCTCGCGGTGACGCTTTTCGTCCGGTTTGTCACGAAGATCTGTGACAGGAAGGCCGCGTTGAAACCTCTCAGGAAAGCAATGCGTAAGCATGGTCGCCCCGAAATGATCGTGACCGATCTGCGCGAGTCCTGCGGTGCAGCGTTGAAGCCGCTTGGTGCCGGTCATCGGTAGGACCCCGGTCGCTGGTTGAAGAACCGGACCGAGAATTACCATCCGCCATTCCGACCACGGGAACGGGCATGGCTGCGCATCAGGTGGATGCGAAATCTGCCGCCATCCACGCCTAGGGCTGCGTCACTGCCCCGCCCCGGACGCGTTCGAAATTGCCTGACACCTCCATCCGACAGCCCCAAAGGATTTTGCCGGCTTGCAAAAGTGTAGAACAAAAATGTAGACATTTTGTGCAAGACATAACAGGCTGGCCGAGAAACGGAGGTGTCATGACCCGAAATTGGACTGAATCTTATCTTGGCGTTTATCGCGAGCCGGAAGGGAGCGTGCGCGATTCGTTGAGCGATCACGCAGAAGCGCATCTGAAATGGCGCGTTCTGAACGGCGCGTTTGTCAGCGGCGAGAAGATCCGCGAGGCGGCATTGGCCAAGGAGTTGGATATCAGTCGCGCCACGATCCGCGAAGCCACACGGCGGCTTGCTGGGGCGGGACTGGTCGAAATCGATGCACAGCGCGGCGTGTTTGTCCGCACGTACACGCTGGAACAGATCGAAGATATTTCTGACATCCGCCGTGCCTTGTGCGACTTGACCGCGTCGTCCTTCGTGGCGCGCGCGACGCCGACAGACATCGCCCGGATCACCGATCTTTACGACCGGTTGGAGGCCGCAGACAGTCGCGCCTATGAGCCGGCGGATTATGTCTTGGGGCTGCTGTTCAACGAAGCGGTGGTGCGCGCGGCGAACAATGAACGTCTGTTTACCCTCTATCATGAGGCGTGGCAGCAAATGCGGATCTTCAAGCTTTTCTTGCGCCGCCATGTCCTTGGCGCGGTCGAAGTGCAGGCCCATAACCAGTCGATGTTCTCTCAAGGGGCAGTGCATCGCCGCACTCTGTACCAAGCGGTGCTGTCGGGCAAAGAGGATGACATTGCAGAGGCCATGCGGCGTTCAGCCGATCATTCGCTGCAGCGCGCCCAAGAGCAATTTGCAAACTACCTTGCCGCCACGCAATCGACTTGGCGCGAGAAGATCGTCTCGACGCGGACCCCGTCAGGAAACCCGGCGAGAGGATGACCCAAAGACAATGAAAAAGGGGAGGACTTTATCATGAAACTATGGAAATCCGTCATATCGTGCGCCATGGGCTTGACCCTTTCGGCAGGTGTGGCAAGCGCGGACGTGGACTTTTCCGGTCAAACGATCACAGTTGTTGTGCCGTTTGGTGAAGGCGGCGGCACGTCGCAGGTCTTCGGATTTTTTCGGCCATTCTTGCAAGAATACTTGCCCGGAAATCCCTTGGTGCAATTGCTGAACGTGCCCGGCGGCGGCTCGATCAGGGGGGCCAACCAGTTCCACAATACCCAGACGCCGGATGGAACCTATCTACTGGCGACCTCGACCTCGACCATCGTCAACCAGGCGGCGCGCAATCCCTTGGTCGAATATGATCTGACGGCCTACGAGCCGGTGGTTTTGCTTGGGGCCGAGACCCATTGGTTCACCAGCGCCTCGGTCATTGATGAGCCTTACGATTTCGCACCTATCCTGGAACGCCCGCTGGCCCTTTATGCGCTGAACTCGCCCAGTTCCGCCGATCTGTTCCATGTCTGGACGTTCCACACGCTGGGCATCGAGGGCGCGAGACCCATTCCCGGTCTTTCGTCTTCGGCGGGTTTCCAGGCCTTCTTGCGCGGCGAGCTGCAAATCAGTTCGCACGGGACCAGCAACTATTTGCGACAGGTGCAGCCCGGTCTGGAGAGCGGTGAATTCATGGACCTGATGTCTTTCGGTTTGATCCAGGAAGACGGCACCGTTGCCCGGATGCCTTATTCGCCGGACACACCGACCTTTCCCGAGCAGTATGAACGCATCCATGGCACCGCGCTCGCCGGTGATCAGTTGGAGGCGTATCGGTCCATCAATGCGATTTGGAACCAGGCCAGCAAGGCCATGTTCCTGCCTACCGGTACGCCCGACGATATTGTCGAGGTCTGGAGGGACGCGTTCCGCGCGATCCTGGAAGATCCGGATTTCATTGCTCAGGCCGCGGAGCAGCTTGGCCCGACCGATGTGATCATCGGGGAGGCGGCGCGCGGTATCGTGGCAAGTGCCTCGATCTTGTCGGACGCAACCATCACGCAATTGAACGAGGCGCTGGCCGCAAACAACTTCACCTACCGCATCGAATAATGCCTGTCCGCAGCCCGGTGCCACGCGCGCGGGCTGCGGTTCCCCTGGAATGCGCGGAGCTGCAAAATGGACCTGTTCTTCGACGTTCTCGGGGCCTTGTTCTCGTTCGATCATTTCGTGTTTCTGATCGCAGGCATTCTGCTTGGGCTGACGGTTGGAATTCTTCCGGGTCTCGGCGGGACTACCGCTTTGGCGATCTTGCTGCCGTTCGTGTCTGCCTTCGAGCCGGCCAGCGCCTTGGCCTTGATGATTGGCGTTCTGGCACCCACCACCACCTCAGACACGTTCCCGGCGGTCTTGATCGGCGTTCCCGGGACGGCGGGATCGCAGGCAACGGTGCTGGATGGCTATCCAATGGCCAAGCGGGGCGAAGCGGCACGCGCCTTGAGTGCAGCGTTTCTGTCTTCAATGATCGGCGGGGTTTGGGGGGCCATCATCCTGACCTTCGCCATTGTGTTTGCCAAGCCGCTGATCCTTGCGGTCGGTTTTGGCGAGCAATTCCTGCTGATTGTCTTGGCGCTGATCATGGTCGGCGCCTTGACCGGCGCAAATCTGGTCAAGGGCTTGGCCAGTTGTCTGATTGGCCTGATCATTGGCGCTGTGGGATTGGCCCAGATCACCGCCGAGCCGCGCCTGACCTTTGGCACTCTCTATCTGATCGAGGGTGTGCCGCTGGTGGTCGTCGGCATGGGCCTATTTGCCATCCCCGAGATCGTGTCCCTGTTGCAATCCAAAGCGTCGATTACCGAGAAACTCCAGCTCAAAGGGCAATGGTTAAAGGGCTTTCGCGACGTGGTTGCGAATTGGTTCTTGGTGTTTCGCTGCTCGACGATCGGGGTGATTGTCGGCGCGTTGCCCGGGCTGGGCGGCACTGTTGTCGATTGGATCGCCTATAGCCACCTGCGCCAGACAGCGCGCGACACTGCCAATATCGGAAAGGGTGATATTCGCGGCGTGATTGCCCCGGAATCGGCCAACAACGCCAAGGAGGGCGGCGCGCTTATTCCAACGATCTTGTTCGGGATTCCGGGGTCCGGCAACAAGGTGCTGTTGTTGGGCGGGTTCCTTTTGGTTGGCATTCAGCCCGGGATCGAGATGGTCACGACTCAACTTGATCTGACCTACACGATCATCTGGTCCCTTGCGATTGCCAACATCATCGGGGCTGCCATCTGCATCGTGCTGGCCAGACCGATGTCGCGCATCACGACCGTGCCCTACTTCATCTTGGCGCCGGTGCTGATCGCACTGATCTTCTTCGCCAGTTATCAGGTGGGGCGCGACTGGAACAATTTTGCGGGCCTGATGGCATTCGGATTACTGGGCGTCATCATGAAGAGCTACGGCTGGTCGCGCCCGGCGCTGTTGATCGGTTTTTTCCTGTCCTCCAAGATCGAGCTTCTGAGCTACCAGACCTCGGCCGTATACGGCATGTCATTCCTGTGGCGGACGGGCTCGTTGATCCTGATCGGGATCACGGTGGTCACGTTGTGGTTGTTGCTGAAGCAAAAGATGGGCGACGAGACCCAAGCTTCCGGACGCCGCCAGCAGATGGCGCAGATCCGCGTGACCCTGGGCTTCTTGATCCTGCCGGTCGCTATGACGATGGCCGTGGCGGGACTGGATTACCGCTCGAGCCTCTATCCGCTGGGTGTATCGGCCATTTTGGCGGTAGCGTTGATCGTCGTGGCATTCAGCCAAATTCGCGCCCGTTCGGCGACCATCAACGGCACGCCCTTGCCGCAGAACTTCGTGATGCGTGGGGTGTTCGCACAAGAGGGCGATTTCTTTCCCCAGTTCAAGGAATTCGCCAATTTGGTGCTGTTTTTCTTGCTGATCGTGGTGTTTGGCTTTCCGATTGCCACCGTCATCTTCATCACAACCTTCATCGGGTTGCGCAGCCGCCGCCATATTCCGTTGGCCTTTGGTTTGGCGATTGCGCTTCTCAGTATCATGTGGGTGCTCGCCTCCTTGCTTACCCTGCAATATCCATCAGGATGGATCGCAACAGTTGTTGATCTGCCTTGGTGGCTTTCAGGATATTGAGGTGATGTTGCAATCACAAAACCCCGACAACAAGGATAGCCTCGCTATGGACAACCCGATCACATCTCTTTTGCCATTTGCATATCGGGCACCCAAGCCGCGCAAGCGCGGGCTCAACTATGTCCGCGGGCCAGCGCTTCTGGGGCATGCGCTTCAGGATACGCTGCAAACCTATGGCCCGCATATCGATGTGCTGAAGCTGTCAGGGCATCAGGCCTCGCTCTCGTCCGAAGCGGCGGTACTGGCTGCGATTGCGGCATGCAAGGACAACGAGGTGGCGGTGGCCATCGGCAATCCGGTGATTGATGTGGCCTTGAGTGGCGGGCATAGCACATACGCAGCGGTGATTGCGCAGCTGGCCAGATGGTGCGTCGATATCGTTGAGATCTCGCTGATCGCGCGCTCCATCGACGAGGAGGATTTGTCTTTGGCAATCGCCATTGCGAAGGATCACGGGGTGCAGGTCTTTGCGGAAATTGGCGTCGATTTTGCCCATACGCGCTCGGAAGATCACGAGTTGTTTGTGCGCAGGCGGGCCAGGTTGGCGGCCACGGCCTTGGAGGTTGGGGCAACGCATGTCTTGCTGGAATCCGAGGGCCTGACAGAAAACCGTGCCGGAGAAGCGTTTCGTTGGGATGCCATCGAGGGCATTGTCGGCGGGCTGGACCCGGCGCGGGTCATCTTCGAGGCCGACGATCAGGATGTGATGAGCCGTCTGATCGACATCTTTGGACCCAGGGCGAACCTCATGGTCGACAGCTCCCGCATCGAGAAGGTCGAAGCGGCCCGGCGCGGGTTTGGTCCCTCGCAATTCCTGTGGGGAAAGGTCGCCACGCTTGGTCCGGCGGAATGAGCCAACGCCCGAACATCTTGTTCATTATGGCCGACGACCATGCGGCTCGCGCCATAGGGTGCTATGGATCGGGCCTGAATGAGACGCCCAATATTGACCGGATTGCAACGGGCGGCCTGCGGCTCGATCACTGCTATGTCACGAACTCGATCTGCACCCCAAGCCGGGCGGCGATCCTGACGGGTACCTACAACCATGTGAACCTCGTGCAGACCTTGCGCACGCCGATGGACAATCGGCTGCCGCATCTGGCGAAACACCTGCAAGCGGGGGGCTATCAGACCGCGATCGTCGGCAAATGGCACCTGGGTGAAGGGCCGGCACATCAGCCGACCGGCTTTGATTTCTGGCAGGTCTTGCCGGGCCAAGGGCGCTACTTTGATCCCGAGTTCATCGAACCGGACGGCAGGTTTGAGCAAAGGGGCTATGTTACCGATCTGATCACGCAAAATAGCCTTGATTGGCTGGAGGCGCGCGACCCCGACAAGCCGTTCTTCCTGATGTGCCATCACAAGGCCCCGCATCGGTCATGGGAGCCACATCCAAAGAACACGCACCTATACCAGGACCCAATCGCCCAACCCGATACGTTTGACGATGACTACAAGACCCGTGCGCGTGCCGCCGCAGAGGCCAGGATGCGGGTTCGCGATGACATGACCTATTTCGATCTGGGCCTCGTGCCGCCGGGCGATGATACGGCGGCAGCCGCCCAGAAAATACCGCACCCCGTTGATCCATCGGACATGGTCTTGATGGATGCGGATACGGGGCAGGAATTCCGGTTTGCCAGCCAAAGCGAACTCGCGAACTTCAAGTATCAGCGGTATCTCCAGCGCTATCTGCAAACCGTCGCGTCGCTGGATGAAAGCATTGGGCGGTTGCTCGACTACCTGGATCAGGCCGGTCTGAGCGAGAACACGATTGTCGTCTACACGTCGGATCAAGGGTTCTTCCTTGGGGAACATGGCTGGTACGACAAGCGTTTCGTCTATGAGCAATCGTTCCAAATGCCGTTTCTCATCCGTTTTCCGGCTGAGATTGCGGCGGGCTCGGTATGTGGGGATTTTGTTTGTAACGTGGATTTTGCCCCGACCTTCTTGGATTATGCAGGGCTTGCTGCGCCAAGTTACATGCAGGGCCGCAGTTTCCGCTCCTGTCTGCGCGGTGAGACGCCCGAGGACTGGCCGCAGGTAGCCTACCACCGCTATTGGATGCACCGCGACGCAACCCACAATGCCTATGCGCATTACGGAATCAGGGATCGACGCTACAAACTGATCTACTGGTATAACGAGGGCTATGACCTTCCCGGTACCCGCGAAGGCGGGCAGGATCGGGAGTGGGAGTTCTTCGACTTGGACGCAGACCCTTTGGAGGTGCTGAACGTCTATGCAGACCCGGCCTATGGCGACGCGATTGCCATGATGAAGGACAAGTTAGCACAACGGCAGGCCGAAATCGGTGACAGTCCCGCGCATTGAAACAGGCTTCGGAAACTGTCAGCGCGAACCGGCCTGGGGAGGGCAGGGCGGCCTCACGTCCGATGCCCGCTTTCCCTGCGTAACGCCTGGGACCTGGTCCACGAGGCTGGCGCCGATGCGAAGCATTCTTCGTTCCGCGACTTGGGGATCAACCCCGGGATTGTCCGCCCTGGCGATGGCGCACGACGGCACGTCGCGTGTGAATTCACCGACAACACCCTGTCAGAGTCTGAATACCCTAAGACACGCAGGCTAGCGGGTAGACCCCAACGCCATGAATAAGGAGTGTGCCAACCGTGACATGGTCATCACCCTCCCTTGCAGTCATGAGGCGAACAGAAGCAATGATTTCGATAAAGGATGGGTCCGCAAAATCGATCAGCGTATGCGCGCCGTCATACGCACCTTGAGCCACCATGATGGGGATAGCCCCACCGGTTTCTTGCGTGTTCCACGAAGTTCCATTTGCGTGGATTGTAGCCCCTAAAACCGCCAGTCCAGGCACCCGTCCGAATTCGTAGCCAAAGACCGCACCAGAATCATCTGTTGCTTCACAGTAGACCTCACCTGTTGCCAAAGCAGGTGTGGCAAGGAGTAGAGCAGAGAAGGAAATTGCAGCTGTCTTTGTCATCATCGGACATCTCCGTTCTAGAGTGTTGGAAATTGGGCCAGGCCCCCTGAGGCGCCCGTGGCATTGTGGACATCTGCCTCATTCAGGTTCTGCTGCCTCATGGCGAAATCAACGGGCACAACAGTTTTCGTTCGTGTTCTTGCGATAGTTACCATAGGGATTCACGTTGCGCATTGTCAGGGGACACCTGCCTTGGGCAGGGATAGCGCCATTGTCCTGGCCGAGACCGGGTCGAATGCGTCTGACAGCACCCTTGCGCGGCTATCGGCGCTACCCCCGCACCACAAATCCGCGCGCGATGTGGTGCCTGACGAAATAGATCATCACCAGGCCGGGCAGCAGCGAGAAAACCGTCATGGCCATGACCAGCCCCACATCCGTCTGAAACCCGAACAGATTGCTGATCGCCATGGTGATCGGCTTGCCGTCCGTCACCGTAAGGGTTCGCGCGAACACCACCTCGACCCACGAAAACACGAAGCAAAAGAACATCGTGACCCCGATCCCCGGTGCGATGGCAGGGATCAGGAACTTTATGAAGAACCTGCTTGTTGAATATCCGTCCAGCTTGGCGGATTCGTCGTATTCCCGCGGCACCGCAGAGATGAAGCTTTCCAGGATCCAGATGGCGATGGGGACGTTGAACACGCAATGCACCAGGGCGATACCGACCGGTGTGTTGATCAGGTTCAGCTTGGAGAACAAGATGAAGACCGGCAGCGACAGAACCACGGGCGGGGTCACGCGGAACGCCAGGAGCGTAATGAAGAACAGGCGCCTGCCAGGGATGTGATACCGCGAAATGCCATAGGCCGCAGGCAGCGCCACGAGCAACGTAAGAGCCACGTTCAGGGTCACGTAGGTGACGGAATTCACCAGCGAGGACACGAGCGCATCGGACGCAAAAATGTTGCGGTAGTTCATCATCGTGTAGGTGCCCAATGGCGCCTCAGGCGTGCCAAGCGTTGACTGGACGCTCAATTGCACGACCTGCACGAAAGGCAGCAGGATAAAAGCCGCCAGAAGGATGAGGCCAAAAGCCCCGAGCACGCGCGACCGGGTTGTCATCTGCGCGGCACCTCTTCACGGGCTGACACGCGCAAGAATGCCCAAACGACACAAGCGGTGATCGCGAAATAGACGATGGACCGGGCCGAGGCGGGGCCGTAGTCGAAACCGCGCATTTCCTCACCCAGATCGAGGCTCAGGAACGACGTCGCGGCGCCCGGCCCGCCGGCGTTGATGCCGAATGCTTCGGTATAGATCATGAAGCTGTCCATGAACCGCAACAAGAGCGCCATCAGCAGAACGCCCCGCATGGCCGGCAACTCGACCCAGCGAAACACCTGCCATCGCGATGCCTGATCTATGGCTGCGGCCTGGTACTGGCTGGGTGAGATGCTGGCGAGGCCCGAGTAGGACAGGATCGCCACCAACCCGACCCAATGCCACGTGTCCATTACCGCGATCAGGGCCCAGGTATGCAAGGCGTTGAACTTGTAATCAAAATCCCACCCCGATGCGGCGATTGCCATGCCGATCAAACCCCTGTCGGCGTCGACCAGGCTAAGCCACACCATCGGGATCATGTTCCACGGCACCACCAAGGGCAGGGCAAGCAGCACCAGGGTCCCGGTCCGAACCACGCCGCCGCGCGGGATCATCAGCGCAATGAAGATGCCAAGGGGAAACTGGATGCACATGATCAGGGTCGAAAAGCCCAGGCTGCGCAGCAGGCTGTCGTAAAACCGGCTGGAACTCAGCAAGGCCGAGTACCATTGCCCCCCGACCCAGGATCGAGCCTGCAACGTGAAAATGTCGTAGAACGAGTAGTAGAAGACGATTCCCAGGGGGATGATGCCCACAACCATCAAGATGGCCAACGCAGGCATCAGCAACAGCCATGGGCGCCTTTGGCCAAGGTTGCCCATGCCTAGCGCCAACCTTGGTGTTCGCTATTCGCCAACATGCACATGCACCCGCCATTCGTCGCATTTTGCCGCCAAGGCGGGGTCGAGTTCGCTGTCGGTGAAAAAGCCATCCAACTGTTTTAGGGAACATATTCGCGCGGGTGCGCTGCGCTCGAATTTCGAGTGATCCGCGACCAGATACGTGGTGCGCGACCGCGCAAGGATGGCTTGGCTTACGCCGACCTCCTGGACGTCGAAATCCAGTACGTCGCCGTCCAGGTCGAGGGCGGAACACCCGATCACCGCGTAGTCGAACTTGAAGTTCTTGATCGTCTCTACAGCCAGTGGGCCGATCAATCCGCCATCGGTCCGGCGCAACGTGCCGCCTGTCACGTAGATCTCGATCCCCGGGCTTTTCGACAAGATGTTCGCCACGTTGAGGTTGTTGGTCACAACCAGCAAATTCTGATGTTGCTTCAGTCGTTCTGCCACGGCCTCGGTGCTGGTGCCGATATTGAGGAAAACCGAGCAATCGTTGGGAATGGCGGCGGCACAGGTGCGCGCGATCTGGTCCTTGGCTTCGGTCTGTAGCGACCGCCGGTCTTCGTAGGCGAAATTGTTCGTGCCGGACGCGGGCATTGCCCCGCCATGCACCCGATTGAGCAGGCCCGCCTGATCCAGTTCGGACAGATCGCGCCGGATGGTTTGCAGGGTCACTGAAAAATGCTCTGCCAGCCCCTCGACGGTCACTTTTCCATCGCGCGCGGCGATGTCCACAATCTCGGCTTGCCTGAATCCAATCGGCACGGCGGTCCTATCCCAACGGTTGCGCACAACCGGTGCGCTGCGTCTTCATCTAACCGGAACGATGCCGGGTTGGGAATGGAAAACGAACATTCGCTTGCGTCTCACGCTGATTCCGTCCGCATTTTCAATCCCCGGCCAAAATAAATCCTGTTGGATTTCAATTGGATGGCAAGAAAATCAGATCAAAACCGAACAAAAACGAAAAATCTCTTTCCTTTTTGTTCGGTTTGCCCGACCCTTCCGAAGGGGAGGAAGACTGTTGCACCAGCAAGCCGACATAGGCGAGATTCATGATCTTTTGGTCGTTGGTGGTGGCATCAACGGGTGCGGCATTGCGCGTGATGCCGCCGGACGGGGCCTTTCGGTGCAGCTTGTCGAAATGAACGATCTTGCTTCGGCCACATCGGGCGGATCGACCAAGCTGTTCCACGGTGGCTTGCGGTATCTTGAGTACTTCGAATTTCGGCTTGTCCGCGAGGCGCTGATGGAGCGCGAAACCTTGCTGCGTGCCATGCCGCACATCAGTTGGCCGATGCGGTTTGTCCTGCCCTATCATCGCGACATGCGCTTCGAGAGCGCTACACCCGCCTCGCGGCTGCTTGGGGCGATCATGCCCTGGATGCGGGGCAGCAGGCCCGCCTGGCTGATCCGGTTCGGGCTGTTCCTTTATGACACATTGGGTGGCCGGGATATCTTGCCGGGCACCAAGACACTGGACCTGCGCAATGCCCCCGAGGGGCGGGCGCTGCAGGCGCGGTTCGCCAAGGCATTCGAATATTCCGATTGCTGGGTCGATGACGCGCGGTTGGTGGTTCTGAACGCGCGCGACGCGGAAGAGAACGGCGCACGGATTCGAACGAGAACCAAGGTCATCGCGGCGCGACGCAGCCGCGGCATCTGGCAGGTGGAGCTTGAAGATACCGAAACCGGTGCACGGTCTACCCTTGCCGCAAAGGTCCTGGTCAACGCCGCCGGTCCCTGGGTCAGCGACCTGATCCAAAACAAGATTGGCCTGAACTCCGCCGAGCAGGTGCGTCTTGTCCGCGGGTCGCACATCGTGACGCGCAAGCTGTTCGATCACGACAAGTGCTATTTCTTTCAGGGTGAGGACGGGCGGATCACCTTCGCGATCCCCTATGAGGGGGATTTCACCCTGATCGGCACCACGGATCACGAACACGCGGACCCCTCTGTCCTACCGGAATGCTCCGAGGAAGAGCGCGACTACCTCCTGAATTTCGTGAACGAATATCTTCGCGATCCGATCAACGCGGACGATATCGTCTGGACCTATTCAGGTGTGCGCCCGCTCTACAATGACGGCGCCTCCTCGGCCACGGCCGCGACGCGCGACTACACGCTCAAACTCGATAACCAGGGCGGTGCGCCGCTTCTCAACATCTTTGGTGGCAAGATCACCACCTACCGCCGCTTGGCGGAGGCCGCGATGGATGAACTTGCGCCGTCCTTCCCCGACATGGGCGCCGAATGGACGGCGGGCGTTCCCTTGCCCGGCGGGGATTTCGCGGTCGGCGATGTGCGGGCCCTGATGGATCAGTTGCGCAGTGAATATGCATTCCTCACCGGTCCATGGGCCAGTCGGTTGATCCGTGCCTACGGAACCGAGGCGCGTGATATGCTGGGGCGCGCGCAAAGCGTGGCACATTTGGGCCAATCCTTTGGACATACGCTTTTTGCAGCCGAGGTCTCTTGGCTGATGCAGCACGAATACGCCCGCACGGCCGAGGATATCGTGTGGCGCCGCAGCAAACTGGGCCTGCGCATGACGCATGCCGAGGTTGAGGCATTGAACGCTTGGATGATCGAGCATCGCGCGGTGAACACTGCCGCGCCTGCTGTCAAACGCGCTGGAGGCGGTAAATGAGCCTGATCTTGGAAAACGTGACCAAGGTGGTTGGGGCGGACACCCATATTCATCAGACAAGCCTCGAGCTTGAGAAGGGCACGATGAATGTTCTTCTTGGGCCGACCCTGTCGGGCAAGACGTCGCTGATGCGGTTGATGGCCGGGCTTGATGCGCCCAATGCGGGGCGGATCATCTGGAACGGCGATGACGTGACCGGCATGCGCGTGCAGGATCGCAAGGTCGCGATGGTGTACCAGCAGTTCATCAATTATCCCTCGATGAGCGTTTATGACAACATCGCCTCGCCGCTGCGTCTGATGGGCAAGTCGCGCAAGGAAATCGACGACGCGGTGCACAAGACCGCCGATCTGATGCAGTTGACCCCGCTGTTGGCGCGCAAACCGTTGGAACTGTCGGGCGGCCAGCAACAACGCTGCGCCCTTGCGCGGGCCTTGGTGAAGGACGCGGGCCTCGTCTTGTTGGACGAGCCGCTGGCGAA
>Ga0102938_10000357_pt1 | contig 33168 bp, 29 predicted proteins | sample SalPonR2_B_D2_MG_FD_84516 | JGI IMG/M metagenome (GOLD analysis project Ga0102938, IMG submission 84516) | Salt pond soil microbial communities from South San Francisco under conditions of wetland restoration - Salt Pond MetaG R2_B_D2_MG | ecosystem: Environmental > Aquatic > Marine >...
GGTGAAATAGAGGGGCTCGAATCCGAACTGCGCAAGCAGAACGCTCGCCTGACCGAGGCGAGCGAGGGAACCTCCTCGCTGGCCGCTCAGGCTGCCGCGATCCAGATCGCCCAGGCCGATCTGGCGACTGCCGACATGGTGCTGCAATCCGCGCTGGAGGCCAAACGGCAATCGGAAATCGAAGCCAACAAGCAGGTCCGCTACCTGACCGTCAGCGTGAAACCAGTGCCCTCGCAGGATCCGTCCTATCCGCGGTCCTTTGAAAACACTGTGCTTGCGTTCCTGATCTTCGCGGGTATCTACATGATGATATCGCTTACCGCTTCCATTCTTCGTGAACAGGTCTCGTCTTGACCATGACCCATATCGATCTTTCGGGGCTCAGCGTCGGCAACGACCAGCCCCTGACCCTTATCGCCGGTCCCTGCCAGCTTGAATCAGCGGATCACGCGCAGATGATCGCGGGCAGCCTCAAGGAAAGCTGCGCGGCACTTGGGATCGGGCTGATCTTCAAGGGCAGCTTCGACAAGGCCAACCGCACCTCGCTTTCGGGCAAGCGCGGGCTTGGCATGGATGAGGGGCTCAAGGTGCTGCAATCGGTCAAACACAGCCTCGGGCTGCCGGTGTTGACCGATATCCACCTTCCCGATCAATGCGCCCCGGTGGCCGACGTGGCCGACGTGCTGCAAATTCCCGCGTTTCTGTGCCGTCAGACCGACCTTTTGATTGCCGCCGGTGAATCCGGCGCGGCGATCAACGTCAAGAAGGGACAGTTCCTGGCCCCCTGGGACATGCCCAACGTGATCTCCAAGATCGAAAGCACCGGCAATCGCCGCATCCTTCTGACCGAGCGCGGTACCTCCTTTGGCTACAACGCCCTTGTCGCCGACATGCGCGCCCTGCCGCAGATGGCCGCCACCGGCTATCCCGTGGTGATGGATGCCACCCACAGCGTGCAACAACCCGGCGGCCAAGGCGGCAGCACCGGCGGCCAGCGCGAATTCGCCCCGGTCATGGCCCGCGCCGCAGTGTCGCTTGGCGTGGCGGCCGTATTCATCGAAACCCACGAAGACCCCGACACCGCGCCTTCGGACGGGCCCAACATGATCCCGCTAAATGAGATGCACGCGCTGCTCGGGGTGCTCAAGGCGCTGGACGATGTCGCCAAGGCCAACCCGGTCGCTCTCTGACCTTTTCCCATTCCCGATAACGAGTCTTCAACATGACCAAACCATTGCCCAACTGCACGCCGAATACCTGGGAATTCCTGCGTGATGCCATGATCGCGCCCACGGGCTTTCGCGAATATGACGCGCGCTGGAAATACCCTGACGAGATCAACCTGCCCGGCATGACCGCTCTTGGCCTTGGCCTCGGCACCCAGATGCAGCGCCGTGGCATCCGCCCCGAAATCGCCGTCGGCAACGATTACCGCGACTATTCGCTGGCGATCAAACAGGCGCTCATCATCGGGTTGATGCAGGCAGGCATCCGGGTGCGTGATATCGGCCCGGCCCTGTCACCGATGGCCTATTTCGCCCAGTTCCACCTTGATGCGCCTGCCGTGGCCATGGTCACCGCCAGCCATAATCCCAATGGCTGGACCGGGGTCAAGATGGGCTTTGAACGCCCCCTTACACACGGCCCCGACGAAATGGCCGAGCTGCGCGATATCGTACTGAATGGCGAAGGAGAGCCGCGCGCGGGTGGCTCCTATGAATTCGTCGATGGCGTGCGCGAGGCGTATCTCGACGACCTCGTCGGCGATTTCAAGATGTCGCGCAAGCTGCGCGTCGTCTGCGCCACCGGCAACGGCACCGCCGCGGCCTTCGCGCCTGAACTGTTCGAGCGCATCGGCGTCGAGGTGATCCCCTCGCATAACGAGCTCGATTACACCTTTCCCAACTACAACCCCAACCCCGAAGCCATGGAAATGCTGCATGACATGGCCGATAGCGTGCGCGCCACGGGGGCGGATTTCGCACTTGGCTTCGATGGCGACGGCGATCGCTGCGGCGTGGTCGATGACGAGGGCGAGGAAATCTTCGCCGACAAGATGGGCGTCATCATGGCCCGCGACCTCTCGGGGATCTATCCCAATTCGACCTTCGTCGCGGACGTGAAATCGACCGGCCTTTTCGCCTCGGACCCGGAATTGCAAAAGAACGGCGTGACCGCCGATTACTGGAAAACCGGCCACTCCCACATGAAACGCCGGGTCAAGGAAATCGGCGCTTTGGCCGGGTTCGAGAAATCGGGCCACTACTTTCTGGCCGAGCCGGTTGGCCGCGGCTATGATTGCGGGATGCGCGTGGCGGTCGAGATCTGCAAGCTGATGGACCGCAATCGCGATTCCTCGATGTCCGACCTGCGCCGCGCCCTGCCGCAGACATGGTCGACCCCCACCATGTCGCCCTGGTGCGCCGATACCGAGAAATACGAGGTGCTGGACCGCATCGTCGCGCGACTGGTCGCCAAGGCCGAGGCCGACGAATTGGTCGCGGGCCGCCCGGTCAAGGAGGTGGTCACCGTCAACGGCGCCCGCGTGATCCTCGATAACGGCTCCTGGGGGCTGGTGCGTGCCAGCTCGAACACCCCCAACCTGGTGGTGGTCTGCGAAAGCAGCGAAAGCGAGGCCGAGATGCGTGCGATCTTCGCCGATCTCGATGCGGTGATCCGCACCGAACCTTCGGTGGGCGAATACGACCAGCAGATCTGACGCCGAGAGACCAGCGCATGGCGGCGAAAACGCCCGCCCGCGTTAACACTTCCTAAACCGCGCGGGCGTAAGTCTGGTTAACCGGGATTAACCAGACAGGGAACATGCCGATGGTCGCGCGCGCCTACACGGTGGCCTTCGAGGGAATCCGTGCACGCCAAGTCGAAGTGCAATGCGCGATCAGCCCCGGTCTGCCCGCCTTTTCGCTTGTCGGCCTGCCCGACAAGGCCGTTTCCGAGGCGCGCGACCGTGTGCGCGCGGCACTCAGCTCGATGGCGATCGCCCTGCCCTCGAAACGGATCACCATCAATCTCAGCCCCGCCGACCTGCCCAAGGAAGGCAGCCATTTCGACCTGCCCATCGCGCTGGCGCTTCTGGCCGCGCTCGAAATCATTCCCGCCGACGCGGTCGAAGGCACCTGCTCGCTCGGGGAACTTTCACTTGATGGCACGCTGGTCCCGGTGATCGGCGCCCTGCCCGCCGCGATGGCCGCCGCCGAGGACGAACGCACCCTGCTTTGCCCAAAGGCCTCGGGCGCCGAGGCCGCCTGGGTCGGTGCCGCCGAGGTGATCGGCGCCGCCAGCCTTGCCGATGTCGTGCGCCACTATACCGGCCAGTCACCGCTTGCCCCGGCGGAACCCGGCGAGGTCACGACCGATGCCAGCGGGCGCGATCTGCTGGATGTGAAGGGCCAGGAACGCGCCAAGCGGGCGCTGGAAATCGCCGCCGCCGGACGCCACCACCTGATGATGGTCGGCACGCCGGGGTCGGGCAAATCCATGCTGGCCGCGCGCCTGCCCGGCATCCTGCCGCCCCTGACCGCGCCCGAGGCGCTGGAAACTTCGATGATCCATTCGCTGGCAGGACTTCTGGACGAAGGCGGCATCAACCGCACGCGGCCTTTTCGTGAGCCGCATCACACCGCCTCGATGGCCGCCATCGTCGGCGGCGGGCGACGTGCCGGACCGGGGGAAATCAGCCTCGCCCATAACGGCGTTCTCTTCCTGGATGAATTTCCCGAATTCGCCCGTACCGTCCTGGAAACCCTGCGCCAGCCCATCGAGACCGGCGAGGTCATGGTTGCGCGCGCCAATGCGCATGTGAAATACCCCTGCCGCTTCATGCTGGTTGCCGCCGCCAATCCATGCAAATGCGGCTACCTGCCCGACCCGGCGCGCGCCTGCAGCCGTGCGCCCCAATGCGGCGAGGATTACATGGGTCGCATTTCGGGGCCGCTGATGGACCGTTTCGACCTGCGCGTCGAGGTGCCGCCCGTGGCCTTCACCGACCTCGATCTGCCCGCCTCGGGCGACAGCTCCCCGACCGTTGCCGGCCGCGTCGCCGAGGCGCGCGCGCTTCAGGCCCGCCGCTTTGCCGATGCGGGGCGCACATGGCTCAATGCCGATGCCGAGGGCGAGATGCTGGAACAGCTCGCCACGCCCGATACCGAAGGGCGCGATCTGATCAACCGGGTGGCCGAGCGCTTCGGCCTGTCGGCGCGCGGGTATCACCGTGTGTTGCGCGTGGCCCGCACCATCGCCGATCTTGATCATTCCGACAGCGTCCGCCGCCCGCATGTGGCCGAGGCCGTCAGCTATCGCCTTGCGGCCGCGAAAGAGAGCTGATCCAGTCCGCCACCTCTTCGAGCGTGCGGCAAGCCTCGGGCAGCAGCGGCCCGAAGATCGGCCAGGCATGTGGCAGATCGCGCGCGATCACCTCCTGCACGCGCACCCCGTCCTCGCGCAGCCGCGCCGCCATTCGGCGCGTGTCATCCAGCAGGATCTCGGTATCACCCGCGGTAATCCAAACCGGCGGGGCGCCGCGAAACGCGGCGAAAAGCGGCGATGCGCGCGGATCACGCGGATCGCTCTCGCGCAGATACATCCGCGCCAACTCGCCCGCGCGGGCGACCGGCAGCATCACTTCGGCATCCGCGTTCGACACCATGCTTTCGCCCGAAAAGGTCATGTCGGTCAGCGGCGAAAAGCAGAACACACCACGCGGGCGGCGCAGCCCGTGGCGAAGAATCTCACCCAACAGCGCCAGCGCCAGGCCGCCCCCGGCGCTCTCGCCGCCGATGATCACCTCGTGCTCGGCACTCAGCTCGATATAGACGGCAAGCGCATCCTCCAGCGCCGCAGGAAAGGCATGCTCGGGGGCGAGACGGTAATCCGGCAGGCAAGCGGCGAGCCCGCTCAGTCCCGACAGGCGCGCCAGCATCGCGCGGTGGGTGCGCGACGAGCCGAACACATAGCCCCCGCCATGCAGGTAAAGGATCACTGGGGCGGTTGCGCGCGCGGGCACCTCCTTGCCCAGCGCCCAGCACACCTGCACGCCGTCGATTGTTTCCCCCGAAAAATGGCTGCCGCGCGGAGGGCGAAACCAGAAACGCGCTTTGCGCTCGAACATCGCGCGCAGCTTCGCGGGGTCGTCGGCCCGCGCCAGGTGACGCTTTTCCAGAAGGCGCAAGCTCAGGTTCAGGATATGCCGGCGCAGGCTCACGCCCGTTTCGCCTCGATCGCCTCCCAGATCATCGCGGCCACGTTGATCCCGTCGAAGCGTTCCAGTTCCTGGATACCAGTGGGCGAGGTCACGTTGATCTCGGTCAGGTAATCGCCGATCACGTCGATACCGACAAAAACCTGCCCCTTGTCGCGCAGAAGCGGCCCGATCGCGGCGCATATCTCGTGGTCGCGCTCATTCAGCGCGATCTTTTCGGGGCGCCCGCCGACATGCATGTTGGACCGGGTCTCGCCCTTCGCCGGAATACGGTTGATCGCGCCCACGGCTTCGCCATCGACCAGGATCACCCGCTTGTCGCCATTCTTGATCTCGGGCAGGTATTTCTGCACGATCAGCGGCTCCCGGCTGAACCCCGTGAAGAGCTCGTGGAGCGAGCTGAGGTTGCGGTCGGATTCAGACAGGTGAAAGACTCCGGCGCCACCATTGCCGTAAAGCGGCTTCAGGATCACATCGCCATGACGGTCCTTGAAGGCGCGGATCGTCGCCAGATCGCGCGCGATGGCGGTTGGTGGCATCAACTGTGGAAAATCCAGCACCATCAGTTTTTCGGGGAAATTGCGCACCCAGAACGGATCATTCACCACCAGCGTGCCGGGCATGATCCGCTGCAGAAGATGCGTCGTGGTGATGTAATGCATGTCGAAGGGCGGATCCTGACGCAGCCAGACCACGTCGAATTCGCCCAGATCCGCCTCGCGCGGCTCGCCAAGGCTGAAATGGTCGCCTTTGATGCGCCGCACCTCCAGCGGGCATCCCCGCGCAGTCACCCGCCCTTCGACATAGGCCAACGCATCGGGCATGTAATAGAACAGCTCGTGGCCGCGCGCCTGCGCCTCCTCGGCAATGCGAAAGGTGCTGTCCGCGTCGATATCGACCGGCGCGATCGGGTCCATCTGAAAGGCGATCTTCATGGGGCTCCCCCGGCGTGTTTCAGTCCAGCCCTAAATGCGCCAAGCCGCCGCCAATCGCAAATCAGAAATGACCGAAGGCGTTCTCGATGATCTGTGCAGCGCCGCCCTGGTCCACCACAGCAAGGTCGAATCGTACCTCTGCCAACTGGCCTGCGGGAACATGGCCCAGATATTCCGCCGCCGCCGCATGTATACGCCGCACCTGCGCCGGGCGCAGTCGCGCGATCGCCGCATCGAAACTGCGCGCCGCCTTGACCTCGCAGAACACGATCACCGCGCCCTCGCGCAGGATCAGGTCGATCTCGCCGCCCTTGCCGCGCCAGCGGGTTTCCATGAGGTCCGCGCCGCGACGCTGATAGCATGCCGCCACGCTGCGTTCCGCCGCCATGCCGGATTGCCAGGCGCGGCGCCCGCGATCGGCGCGCTGTGTGCGCCAAGGCGCACGCGCATCTGCCTGCTGAACATCCATGCCTGCCATCACGATCATAAGTCCCCTGTCGCTTCCTGCGAAAGCTGCAGCGCCCGCTGATAGACCTGCCGCCGCTTCAGCCCCGTCTCTGCCGAGACCGCATCCGCGGCATCGCGCACCGAATGCACTTTCAATGCCTCAACCAGCAGTGATTCTAAATCCGATTCGCGAATATTCGGTAAACGCCCGCGATCCACCAGCACCACGATCTCGCCTTTCAGGCTGCGCGCGGCGCAGGCCTCGGCCAGCTCATCCAGCGTGCCGCGCATGACTTCCTCGAATTTCTTCGTCAGCTCGCGACAGAGCGCCGCCTGTCGCTCGCCCCCCAGAACCTGTGCCGCATCGCGCAGCATCGCCGCCGCCCGCTTTGGCGATTCGTAGAAGATCAGCGTCCCCGGCACCGCTTCCAGCGCCTTGAGCGCGGTTTTCCGCCGCCCCGAAGCATTGGGCAGGAAGCCCGCGAAGAAGAAATGATCGGTCGGCAACCCCGCCACGGTCAGCGCCGCGATCACCGCGGAGGGGCCTGGCGCCGAGATAAGCGCATGGCCCTCGGCCACCGCCGCGCGCGCCAGATCATAGCCGGGGTCGGCCACCATCGGCGTGCCCGCCTCGGACGCGTAGACAACCGATTTCCCCTCTGCCAGCGCCGCCATGAGGCGCGGGCGCATCTTTTCGCCATTGTGGTCGTGATAGGCCAGGATGGGCCTTTCGCCCGGCGAAATCCCGTGGATATCCATCAACTTGCGCAGGCTGCGGGTGTCCTCGGCGGCGATCACGTCCGCTGCGCCCAGGATATCGAGCGTGCGCAGCGTGATGTCGCGCGCCGTGCCGATCGGCGTCGCCACAAGGTATAGCCCCGGCGCCAGGCTCTGCTGTTTCGGATTCACCACTGGACCCGCCTCTCATGACGTTTATTATCGGAGCTGAATATCGCAACGGGGCAGGCCCCGCCGCAAAACCAGGGAGTGACGTGATCCATGTTCGCCGTTTTGTCTTCCGCCCGCAAGGCGCCGGGCCGTATCGCCATTCTTCTGGCCGCGCTCTGGCTCAGCGCGTGTCAACCGGTCGCCACCACGGGCGGCGGTGGCGGTCAACCGATCAATCCCTCCCAGCCGGTGGCGGTGGCGCTGCTTTTGCCGCATGGCTCCGGCGTGCCGCAGGAACAGCGTCTGGCGCGTGATCTCGAGAATGCCGCGCGCATGGCCGCCTCGGACATGAATGGCGTGCAAATCGACCTGCGCGTCTATGGCACCGCCGGTCAGGCCGCGCAGGCCCGCACCGCCGCGCTCAATGCGGTGGCGGATGGCGCCAGGATCATCATCGGCCCGCTGCATGCCGAATCGGCCAACGCCGTGGCCGTCGCCGTGGCCGACCGTGACATCAACGTGCTGACCTTCTCGAACAACGCGACCATCGCGGGCGGCAACCTGTTCGTGCTGGGCCAGACCTTCGACAACACCGCCAACCGATTGGTCAGCTACGCCGCGCGCAGCGGCAAAAGCCGAATCCTGACAGTCTATTCGGACAACCTCGCCGGGCAGCTGGGCCGCGAGGCCATCGCACAGGCGGCCACATTCCACGGCGCCACGCTGGCGGGCAGCGTCGGCTACACCTTCTCGCAGGAAGGCGTCGTCTCGGCGGTGCCCCAGATCCGCGAGGCGGCCCGTCAGAACAACGCCGATGCGCTCTTCCTCACCGCCAATACCGCGGGCGCGCTGCCGCTCTTTTCGCAAATGCTGCCCGAGGCCGGGCTGAGCACCGACTCCATCCAGTACATGGGTCTCAGCCGCTGGGACACACCCCCCCAGACTCTGGAACTGCCAGGCGTTCAGGGGGGCTGGTTCGCCCTTCCCGACCCGCAGCGCAGCGCCCAGTTCGAAAACCGCTTCCAGGCCGCCTATGGTGGCCCGCCCCATGCGCTGGCGGGACTTGCCTATGACGGAATCGCCGCGGTCGGCGCGCTGGCCAAGTCGGGGGACCGCAACGCGCTCACCCGTGGCTCGCTGACCCAGACCGCCGGGTTCCAGGGGGTCAACGGCGTCTTCCGCTTCCGCCCCGACGGCACCAACGAGCGCGGTCTTGCGGTGGCGACGATCCGCGACCAGCAGGTCGTGGTGATCGACCCGGCGCCGCGGGGCTTTGGCGGCGCGGGCTTCTAGGACCGCGCGAAAGGATCGAATGAAAGACGCGATCTCAAGCCCGGACGACCTGATCCGCCCGGCCGAGGACATCTTCGACAACGCCGCTGTCGAGGCGCGCCTCGCCGAGGCGATGGCGGAGGCAGATGGCGATACCATGGCGCAGCGCCGCGCTGCGGTCTCGGTGCTGTCCGATGCCCTGGCACAGGGGCGCGCGACCATCGCCGCGGGCTTCGCAGAACATCCCTTTGCCGCCCGCGCCACCGTACGCGCCTATAGCTGGCTGACCGATTGTATCCTCCTCAACGCGCTCGATGTCGCCCAACGTCACCTACACCCGCTGGCCACGCCTACCAGTTCCGAAAGCATCGCGATGTTCGCGGTCGGCGGCTACGGGCGTGGCGAGATGGCTCCGCAATCGGATGTCGATCTGCTGTTCCTGACCCCCTACAAGATCACCCCCTGGGCCGAGAGCGTCATCGAATCGATGCTCTACATGCTTTGGGATCTCAAGATGAAGGTCGGCCATGCCAGCCGCACCATCCGCGACTGCCTGCGGCTCGGGGGCGAGGATTTCACCATCCGCACCTCGCTGCTCGAACACCGTTTCCTGGCCGGCGACCGCCATCTTGCCGACCATTTCAAGAAACGGCTCTGGCACGAGCTGTTCGAGGGCTCGGAGCGCGAATTCATCGAGGCCAAGCTGGAAGAGCGCGACAGCCGCCACGAAAAACAGGGCGGCCAGCGCTATATGGTCGAACCCAATGTCAAAGAGGGCAAGGGCGGGCTGCGCGACCTGCAATCACTGTTCTGGATCGCCAAATACCTGCACCGCGTCGACAGCGCCGCCGATCTCGTGGACGTGGGCATGTTCACCGAAGAAGAGTTCGATACCTTCGCCACTGCCGAGAATTTCCTCTGGGCGGTGCGCTGTCATGTCCACCTGCTCACCAACCGGCCCACCGATCAGCTGACCTTCGACCTTCAGGTCGAGGTGGCCGAACGCATGGGTTATGCCGATACCGCCGGCCGGCGCGCGGTCGAAGTCTTCATGCAGGAATATTTCCGCCACGCCACAGCCGTCGGCGATCTGACGCGGATTTTCCTGACCAAGCTTGAAGCGGCGCATGTGAAATCCGAACCGCTCCTGCAACGGATCTTCCGGCGCAAGCGTAAGCTCAAGGACGGCTACGAAGAGGTCCACGGCCGCCTTGCCATCGTGGACGAAGACGCCTTTCTCTCGGACCCGCTCAATATTCTGCGCCTGTTCGAGGAAGGCTTGCGCACCGGGCTGTTGATTCACCCGGACGCCATGCGCCTTGTCACCGCCCATCTCGAGCTGATCGACGACGATTTTCGCAACGATCCCAAGGCGCGCAAACTGTTCCTTGACCTGCTATTGAAACACGGCAACCCCGAACGCGCGCTCAGGCGGATGAACGAGCTTGGCGTGTTGTCGGCGATCATCCCCGAATTCGAACCCATCGTCGCGCTGATGCAGTTCAACATGTATCACAGCTACACGGTGGACGAGCACACCATCCAATGCATCTCGAACCTGGCGCAGATCGAGCGCGGCGAACTGGTTGAAAACCTGCCGCTCTCCTCTTCGATCCTCGAGGAGGGCGTGAACCGGCGCGTGCTTTACGTGGCACTGCTGCTGCATGACATCGGCAAGGGCCGCGACGAGGACCATTCCATCGTCGGCGCCCGGATCGCCCGCAGGGTCGCGCCCCGCCTGGGGCTGCGCCCAAAGGAGGTCGATACCGTCGAATGGCTGGTGCGCTATCACCTCTTGATGTCGGACATGGCCCAGAAACGCGATATCGCCGACCCGCGCACCGTGCGCGATTTCGCCAAGGCGGTGCAGACCAAGGGGCGGCTAGACCTGCTTTGCGTGCTGACCGTCTGTGACATTCGCGGCGTCGGGCCAAATACCTGGAACAACTGGAAGGCCTCGCTTTTGCGCGCGCTCTATCGTCAGACCCGACGCGCGATGGAAGGCGGGCTCGAGGATCTCAACCGCGAACAGCGCGGCTCGGACGCAAAGCGCAACCTGCGCGAGGCGCTCAAGGACTGGCCCGCGCGCGATCTCAAGAACGAGACCGCCCGCCATTACCCGCCCTATTGGCAGGGGCTGCATGTCACCGCGCATGTGGTCTTTGCGCGGCTGCTGCGTGACCTGTCCGAAGACGAGATCGCCATCGACCTCTCGATCGACGAGGACCGCGACGCCACCCGCGCCTGTTTCGCGCTGGCCGATCATCCGGGCATCTTCTCGCGGCTGGCGGGGGCGCTGGCGCTGGTCGGGGCCAATGTGGTGGACGCGCGCACCTATACGTCAAAGGACGGTTTCGCCACCGCCGCCTTCTGGATCCAGGATGCCGACGGCCACCCCTACGAGGCCGAACGCCTGCCGCGCCTGCGCGACATGATCCGCAAGACCCTCAAGGGCGAGGTGGTCGCGGCACAGGCGATCCGCTCGCGCGACAAGATCAAGAAACGCGAACGCGCCTTCAAGGTGCCCACCCATATCACCTTCGACAACGAAGGGTCGGAAATCTATACCATCATCGAGGTCGACACCCGCGACCGTCCCGGCCTGCTGTACGATCTGACCCGGACGCTGGCGGACAGCAATGTCTATATCAACTCGGCGGTGATTGCGACGTACGGCGAACAGGTGGTCGACACCTTCTATGTGAAGGACATGTTCGGGCTCAAGTTCCACTCCGAACCCAAGCGCCGGGCGCTCGAACGCAAACTGCGCCGCGCCATCGCCGAAGGGGCCGAACGCGCCGTAACCTGACCGCGCCTAACGCAAGTTGCGCGTCGTGCCCCGCGCGATGCATTCCAGCTCGCAGCAATAGCGGAAAATCTCCTGCTCCTCCGCCGCGATCAGCCCGGTCAGGCGCTCGCCCGCGATCTTGCCGATATCCTCGGCCGGAATGCGCACCGTGCTCAGCCCCGGCTCCATGTCATGCGAACCGTTGAAATCCCCGATCCCCATGACCGACATGTCGCCCGGCACATCCAGACCGATGCTCTGCACCCCGTAAATCGCCCCCTGCGCGATCACGTCATTCCCACACAAAAGCGCCGTCGGGCGCGCGCCTCCGTCCAGCAACCCATGCACCGCCTGTTTCGCCAGCGTGATGCTGTAGGGGGATTCCATGCGCCATTCGTCGCGCACCGGCACGCCGCGCGCCTGCATCTCCTCCATCGCGCCCTCAAGCCGCTGTCTTGCGCGGTCATTCCCTTCGACACGCGGAAAGACCAGCCCGATATCGCGATGCCCCAGCTCCAGCAGATGCCGCGCCGCCATGCGCCCGGCCTCGCGATTGTCGGGACCGACGCAGGACATGGGCGCGTCGGCCGAGTAGTTCCAGATCGCGATGCAGGGCGTCTCGTGGCGTGCGAGCAGTCGGAAACTTGCCTCCGAATGCTCCAGCCCGACCAGCGCGATTCCATCCACCCGATGTTCCATCAGCTTGCGGATCGTGTCGTATTCGCGCTCCAGCTCGTAGCCGTGCGAGGCGATGAGCAGGGTGAACCCCGCCCGGTCGATCGCATCCGAAAAGGACTGGATCACCTCGGCGAAGATCGCGTGGTTGATCGTCGGCACGATCAAACCGATCGTGGCATTGCGCCGCCCGTGAATCGCCTGTGCTGCGCGGTTGCGGATATAGCCCAGCTTCTCGACGGCACGGTTGATTCTCTTGCGGGTCGCCGGGTTCACCAGATCCGGATGATTGAAGGCGCGCGACACTGTCGAAGGCGAAACTTTCGCCGCCTTTGCAACAGCCACGATATCCGAGTTTTTCTTATTTTTGTCAGCCACTTAAGATAATCTTTCCAGGGAGTTAATGAAAACATTTGCAATACTATTTTCATGCCTTAGCCTGAACTGTCAATCGTCATGCATAATGACGGGAAGAGCCATAGGGAGGGGCGCTTCTTGGAATTCATAGGCTATTTCGGCGAGGTCTTTCAGCCGGTGTCGTTCATGCTTTTGCTGGTCGGCACCATCGGCGGGTTGATCCTTGGGGCGACGCCGGGGCTGTCGCCCACCATGGCGGTGGCGCTGCTCATTCCGTTCACCTTTCAGCTGCCTGCGGCGCAAGGGCTGATCCTGCTCGGTTCGGCCTATACCTCGACCGTGGCAGGGGGCGCCGTCAGTGCGATCCTGCTCAAGATTCCCGGCGCACCCGCCAACATCGCCACCACGCTCGACGGCCACACGATGGCGACGCAGGGACGCGGCGCCGAGGCGCTGCAACTCTCGTTCATCTCATCGGCCATCGGCGGTGTCTTCGGCGTGCTGCTGCTGATCTTCCTCACCCCGCTGCTGGCGCAATGGGCGCTGGCCTTCGGGCCGTCGCACCTGTTCTGGCTGGCGATCCTCGGTGTCACGGTGATCGGCACCCTTGACAGCAACTCGGTCGTTAAGGGGCTTTTGTCGGGCTGTATCGGCATGTGGCTGGCAACCATCGGCTTTGACGACATCATGGGCGCGCAGCGTTTCATCTTCCACCCCGAGCTTTCGGGCGGGATCAACATCATCCCGGCGCTGATCGGCCTCTTCGCCATCCCGCAGGTGCTGACCATGTTCGCCCGTGGCCGCGTGCCCTCCGGCGCCGAGGTGATCGCCGTGCGCAAACATCCGATCGGCGCGGCCATCCGTGAAACCCTGCGCCGCTGGCGCTCGCTTTCCATCGGCACCATCATCGGCTCGACCATCGGCCTCATCCCCGGCGTGGGCGGCCAGATTGCGGGGCTCGTCGCCTATGACCAGGCGCGCAAGTTCAGCCCCGAGCGCAAGAAATTCGGCACCGGTCATTCCGAAGGCGTGATCGCCGCCGAAAGCGCCAACAACGCCATGGTCGGCCCCTCGCTCGTGCCGCTGCTCACGCTCTCGGTGCCCGGCAGCCCCACCGCCGCAGTGCTTCTGGGCGGGCTGCTGATCCACGGAATCTTCCCGGGCTCGGACCTCTTTGACAATCACCCCGACGTGGCCTGGACCTTCATCAACTCGATGCTGATCGGCCAGATCCTGATGTGCATCTTCGGCCTTTACGTCGCGGGCTTCGCCGCGCGGGTGGCACAGGTGCCGCAATCGGTGATGGCGGCGCTGGTGCTGGGGCTTGCCGTGTTCGGCTCCTATTCGGTGCAGAACTCGATGGGCGATGTCTACGTGATGGCAGGACTCGGCGTGGGCATGTATTTCCTCGAACGCTTCGGCTTTGCCGCTGCGCCGCTGGTGCTGGGCCTCATCCTCGGCCCCATTGCCGAGGCCAACTTCATCCAGGGCGCGATGATCGCCGACGCTTCGGTCGGGCGCACGTCCTATTTCTTCAGCGGTATCCTGAACCTGACGCTGATCGCCATCGTGCTGGCCTCCATCGCCTATTCGGTATGGATGGAACTGCGCCAGCGCCGGATCGACAAGCAGGAACAGAGCGAGGCCGCGGCATGAGAACATGGCAACATATCTTTCCATCGGGAGTCATCGCCGCCGTCGGCATCTGGATCTGCTGGGTCAGCTACACGCGCGAACCGGCACAGGCCTTCCTGTTCCCGCGCCTCATCTCGACGGTGTTCGTCGTGCTGGCGCTGTGGACCTTCGGCAAGGCCGTGCTTGGCAAGTCGCGGGTCGGCGACGGGATCGGGCGGCGCATGGTCATCAACATCGCGCCGGGCCTGATCGTGATGCTGATCTATGTGTTCTGGGCCGCGCGCGGGCTTGGCTTCTATACGGCCAGCACCATCGCCTTTTTCGCGCTGCTCTCGATCTATGATCCCGCGCCGCATAATCAGGCGCGCAGCTGGATCATGCGTGTCCTGATCACACTTGGATTCCTCGGCGTCATGTATGGCCTGTTCGCCGGAATCCTCAACGTATTCACACCCAGAGAGGTGTTGTTCCAATAAACCGGAACCAACCGGTCAACCGTAGAAACCAAGGGAGGAGAACCCCAATGATGAAATCAATTCTGGCCGGGCTGGCAGCAGCCCTCATGATCGCAGGCCCCGCTGCGGCTCAGGATTACCCCGACCGTCCGCTGATGATGATGGTCAGCTATGGCGCGGGCGGCGCGACGGACTTCCAGGCCCGGATCGTCACCATGACCGCGGGCAACGAGGACGCCCTGGGTCAGCCCGTTGCCATCGTCAACAAACCCGGTGCGGGCGGGCGCGTCGGCTGGAACTGGCTGGCGACGCAGGCCGATTCCGACGGCTACACGCTGGGGGCCTATAACGTGCCCCACTTCATTGCCCAGTCGATCAAGGGCGGCGTGGAATACAGCGCCGACAGCTTCGAGCCGATCGCCAACTGGGGCGCTGACCCGGCGGTGTTCGTCGTCGGTGCCGACAGCGAGTTCGACACGATGGAGGACGTGGTGAACTGGGCCAAGGAAAACCCCGGCAAGATGACCTTCTCGGGCGCCGGGCTGTTCGTGGGCCACCATATCGCCGCGCTTCAGCTTGAAAACGCCGCAGGCGTCAAGCTCGCCTATATCCCCAACAACCAGGGGGGTGCCGGCGCCATGAAAGCGGTCATCGCCGGCGAGGTGATGGGCGGGGTCAACAACCTCTCCGATGCCTTCCGCGCCGCCGATGCGGGCAACGTCAAGATCCTCGGCGTGTTCGACACCGATCGCAGCGACTTCCTGCCCGACGTGCCGACCATGCAGGAACAGGGCTATGACATCGACAACGCCAGCGTGAATTATCGCGGCATCATGGTCCCCAAGGGCACCCCGCAGGAGATCATCGACCAGCTGGCCGAAACCGTGCCCGCGATGTTCCAGAACGACCGCGTCAAGAAGCAGATGAAGGCCGGGGGCTCGCCCATGAAGGTGATGACCCGCGACGAGGTGCTCGAGATGTGGAACCAGCGTCAGAAAACGCTCGAAGAGCTGCTGGCCGGTCTCTGAACCACGCCTGCATCAACCAACCCCGGACAGGGCGGAATCCCGCCCTGTCCACCTACTGCGAAGGACTTTCAGATGAACGCCCCCGACGATCTTTCCGCCATCGACAGCATCATGGCCCGCGCCCGCGCCGCGCAGCAGGCCTTCGAGGACGGCGCCACGCAAGAGCGCTACGACCGCGCCGCACAGGCCGCCGCATGGGCGATCATGGAACCCGCGCGCAACCGCGCCCTGGCCGAGCTTTCGGTCGAAACCACCGGGCTTGGCAACGTGCCCGACAAGATCACCAAGAACCACCGCAAGACATTGGGCCTGATGCGCGACATCGCCGGGGCGAAAACCCACGGCGTGATCCGCGACGACCCGGCCACCGGCATCACCGAGATCGCCCGCCCCATCGGGGTGATCGGCGCCGTGGTGCCTTCGACCAACCCGGCCGCGACGCCAGCCAACAACATCATCAACGCCCTGAAATGCGGCAATGCCATCGTGCTCTCGCCCTCGCCCAAGGGCGTGCCGGCCTGCGATATGCTGTTGCGCTACATCCACGCCGAATTCGACAAGATCGGCCTCGATCATGACCTCGTTCAGATGGTCCCCGCCCCCGGCTCCAAGGCCAAGACCCAGCGCATGCTCGAAACCTCCGACCTGGTGGTCGTCACCGGCAGTCAGGACAACGTGCGCCGCGCCTATACCTGTGGCACGCCCGCCATCGGGGTAGGTGCGGGCAATGTCACTGTGATCGTCGATGAAACCGCCGATCTTGACGCCGCCGCCGAAAAGATCGCCGCCTCCAAGACCTTCGACAACGCCACCTCCTGTTCCTCGGAAAACGCCCTCGTGGTGGTCGATGCGGTCTATGACGCCTTCGTCGCGGCCCTCGCGCGCCAGGGCGGCGCGCTGGTGCATGCTGCCGAATCCGACCGGATCGTTCAGCGCCTCTGGCCCGATGGCACGCTCAACCGCTCGATCCTCGCGAAGGACGCCGATGTCACCATCGAGGCGCTTGGCCTGACCGGGCAGGTGCCCGACTCCACCCGCTTCGTCGCTGTCGAAACACAAGGCATCGGCCCCGACTCGCCGCTGTCGGGCGAAAAACTCAGCCGCGTGGTGGCGCTCTACCGCGCCGCCGATTTCTCGGCCGCCACCGACACCGCGCGCCGCATCCTCGAACATCAGGGGGCCGGGCATTCCATCGGGCTGCATACCGGCGATGACAGCCGCGCCATGCATCTGGGCGAGATCATCCCGACCTGCCGCGTGATCGTCAATCAGGCCCATTGCTTCGCCACCGGCGGCGCCTTCACCAACGCGCTGCCCTTTTCCCTTTCGATGGGCTGCGGCAGTTGGGGCGGCAATTCCATCGACGAAAACCTGCACTGGCGCCATTTCGTCCAGACCACCAAGGTCGTGCGCGAAATCCCCTCCGATGAACCGGAACTCGACGCGATCTTCTCGGAGTACTGGGATGTGGCCGGGCAATGAAACTGGAACGCGACGCACCGCCCCAAGGCACCCTGCGCGACTGGATCGAATCCCGCGCAGATGACGGGGGCACCGCCTTCGTCTTTCCCGAAACCGGCGAGACCCTGGATTGGCCCGCCCTGCGCGACAGTGCCCGCCGCATCGCCGGGTCGCTGTCCGGACAAGGCGCGCAAAAGGGCGAAAGCGTCGCCGTCGTGATGCCCAACGGGCGCGCCGCCATCGAGGCGCTTTACGGCACGCTTTACGGCGGCTTCCGGGTGACGATGATCAACCTCGCCGCCGGGCTTGATGCCATCGCCTATGCGCTTGGCCACAGCGAGGCGCGCTTCGCCTTCGTGGACGACAGCGTGCTTGATATCTTCAACGAGGCCACGCGCGACAACCCTGTGAAACGGCTCGACCCCGACGCCATGAACGGCCCGGCGGGCGACCTTGCGCCACTCTCGCCCGAGGATCATGCGCTGTTGATGTACACCTCCGGCACCACCGGGCGGCCCAAGGGCGTGGTCCACAGCCATTCCAGCCTTTTGGCGGGGGGCTGGACCACCTCGGTCGCGCATGACCTTTCGCCCGGTGACCGCGGGCTTTGCGTGCTGCCGATCTACCATATCAACGGGCTTTGCGTGTCGGTGATGGGCTCTCTGGTGTCGGGCGGCTCGCTGGCGCTGTGCCCGCGCTTTTCGGCCAGCCGCTTCTGGGATCAGGCCGCCAGCAGCGAAGCGACATGGTTCTCGGTCGTGCCCACGATCATCTCGCACCTGCTGCACGGCGATAGCGATCCGTCGGATGCAGTGAAGGCGCGGCTGCGCTTCGGTCGCTCGGCCTCCTCGCCGCTGGCGCCCGATGTGCAGACCGCGTTTGAGACCCGCTTCGGCGTGCCGATCATCGAGACCATGGGCCTCACGGAAACCGCCGCGCAGATCCTCTCGAATCCGCTTCCGCCGGGCACGCGCAAGATCGGCTCACCGGGCATTCCCTTCGGCAACGAGGCGGCGATCCTTGATGGAAACCTCGCCCCCCTCCCCCACGGGCAAGAGGGCGAAATCGCGGTGCGCGGCCCCAACGTGATGCGCGAATACCTTCGCAACCCCGACGCCACGCGCGAGACCTTCAGCCCCGATGGCTGGCTGCGCACCGGCGATCTGGGCCGTCAGGACGAAGATGGCTATTTCTTCGTGACCGGGCGCCTCAAGGAGCTGATCATCAAGGGCGGCGAGAACATCGCCCCCCGCGAAGTCGACGAGGCGCTTTATTCCCACCCCGACATCATCGAGGCCGCCGCCTTCGCCCGCCCCTGCACGCGCTACGGCGAACGGGTCGAGGCCGCGGTGGCGATCCGCCCCGGATCGGCCTTGAGCGAAGATGACCTGATCGCCCTTTGCGCTCGCAAGCTCGGCGCTTTCAAATGCCCGGATCGTGTGCATTTCCTCGATGAACTGCCCAAAGGTCCATCGGGCAAGATTCAGCGCCGGAAACTCGGCGAGATTCTCTAGCCGCCTCGGGCGCTTGCCGATATCTGCTCCCTTGCGGCGCTTGTCACGCGCATGTCATCCTGCCTTGCGAAACGTCGCCCCCGGTCGCGCCCTTGTGGCGACCCGAGACGACGCCGCCCAGGGAGCCGCGCTAATGAACCAGATGGACCAGCATTACGACGAGCTGATGGCGCGATGCGACCCTCTGCCCGCCTTGCCGACGGCCGTGGTGCATCCGGTGCAGGCCACCGTGTTCGAAGCCGTCAACGATGCCGCCGCCGCCGGGCTGATCGCGCCCGTTCTGATCGGTCCCGCCGCCCGCATTGCCGCGGCCCTTACCGAGACCGGCCAGTCACCCGACGCCTACCCGGTCATCGACACCGAACACAGCCATGCCGCCGCCGACAAGGCCGCCGAATTGGCCGCGACCGGGCAGGTGCGCGCCATCATGAAGGGCTCGCTTCACTCCGATGAGCTGCTCGGCGCGATCATTTCGCCCGCCGCCGGGCTCAGGACCGAACGCCGCATCAGCCACGCCTTCGTGATGCTGACCAACGACTATCCCAGGCCCTTCATCATCACCGATGCCGCCGTCAACGTGCAGCCGGACCTTTTGGAAAAGGCTGATATCGCGCAGAATGCCGTCGGCCTCTGGCATGCGCTGTTCGGCCCGCAGAAGCCGCATCTCGCCATCCTTGCCGCGGTCGAGACGGTGCATCCCCGAATGCCCGCGACCATCGACGCCGCCGCCCTGTGCAAGATGTCAGATCGCGGGCAGATCACCGGCGCGCTGCTTGACGGGCCTTTGGCCTTCGACAACGCCATCAGCGTCAGGGCCGCGCAGGAAAAGGGCATCGAGTCGGTGGTGGCGGGCCGTGCCGACATCCTGCTCGTGCCCGATATCGAGGCCGGTAACATCCTGGCCAAGCAATTGATTTTCATGGGCCATGCCGAAGGCGCGGGGATCGTTCTGGGCGCGCGTGTGCCAGTGATCCTGACCAGCCGCGCCGACAGCGTGCGCGCACGGCTTTTGTCCTGCGCGCTCGCCGTGCTGCTGGCTGACGCGCGCGACAGGGGGCAAGTCAAATGACGGAAACGATCCTGACACTCAATGCTGGTTCCTCCAGCCTCAAGTTTCGGGTTTTCGCGCGCGACGGGCTGCGCGAACTGGCTGGCGGGAAGGCCACGCGCATCGGCGGCGCCGCCGAGTTCAACGCCTATATCACCGACGGCCCGACCACGCAGACCACGCTGGCGCACGGCGCCGATCACCATGCCGCGCTCGAAGCGGTGATCGCCTTCATCAAGGACCATGCAAGCGAATGGCAAAGCGTCGCCATCGCGCATCGGGTGGTGCATGGCGGCACGCGCTATACCGGGCCGGTACGGGTCACACCACCGGTGATCGCCGATCTCGAAGCGCTGAGCCCGCTTGCCCCACTGCATCAGCCCCACAACCTCGCCGCCATCGCCGCCTCGGGGCGGGTCGAGGCGGATGTGCCCGATATCGCCTGTTTCGACACCGCCTTTCATGCCGGTCACGGACCGATGACGACCCGTTTCGCGATCCCGGCGGAATTTCATGACGCAGGCGTGCGCCGCTACGGGTTTCATGGCCTCTCCTATGCATGGGTAGCCGAATCCCTGCGCCGCGATCACCCCGCGCTTCATCAGGGCCGGGTCATCGCCGCGCATCTGGGGAACGGCTCCAGCCTCTGTGCGATGGAACAGGGCCAGAGCCGCGACACCACCATGAGCATGAGCACCCTTGACGGTGTACCGATGGGCACCCGCTCGGGCGCGATCGACCCCGGCGCGGTGATGCACCTCATGCGCGCGCATGGCATGTCGGCGGACGAGGTCGAGGCGATGCTTTACGACCGCTCGGGCCTGCTCGGTCTTTCGGGGATCTCGAATGATGTGGCGACCCTTCTGGCCGACGGATCGGACGCGGCGCGCTTCGCACTTGATTATTTCGCGCGGCGCTGCGCGCAGGCGGCGGCTTCGCTGGCGGTGGTGCTTGGCGGGATTGACACCATGGTCTTCACCGGCGGCATCGGCGAACACGCCCGATCGGTGCGCGAGCGTATCATCGCCCAACTCGCGCCGCTCGGCGATTTCCAGACGCTGGTGATCCCCGCCAACGAGGAACGGATGATGGCGCTCGAGGCGCTCTCGGTTCTGCGCGCCGAACAGGCCGCGTGATCGCGCGCACCCGGTTTGGTACGAAACAAGGGGGCGTTTCGTGCGTTTCGTACCGAATGCACTGCGCCCCTCAAGCCTCTTTCGCCTTCTTCTCCGATCCGCTAAGCCTGCCGGAACCAGCGCAATCAAAGGCCCACACATGAGACCCGTCCGCCTGCTTTCCGGTGTCCTGACTGTCAGCGGATGGACCATGCTCAGCCGAATTCTCGGGTTTGTCCGCGATGTGCTGATCGCCAATTTCCTCGGCCCCGGCCCCTTGATGGATGCCTATGTGGCCGCTTTCCGGCTGCCCAACATGTTTCGCCGCTTCTTTGCCGAAGGCGCCTTCAACGCGGCATTTGTTCCAATGTTTTCAAAGAAATACGAGGGCGAGGAAGATCATGTCAAATTCGCCTCGCAGGCCATGTCGGGGCTGGCGCTGGTGCTTTTGGCGCTGACCGGCCTTTCGATGCTGTTCATGCCCGCTCTGGTCTGGGCCACCGCCGAGGGCTTTGCCGAGGACGAGCGATTTGATCTGACGGTCGCCTTCGGGCGCATCGCCTTTCCCTATATCCTGTTCATCTCTCTCGCTGCGCTCTTTTCGGGCGTGCTCAACGCCACCGGCCGCTTCGCCGCCGCCGCCGCCGCCCCCGTCCTGCTCAATGTCATGCTCATCACCGCCATGACCTTCGCCGCCATCAATGATGGCCCGGTGGCAGATGCGCTAGTCTGGACGATCCCTTTCGCGGGCGCGGCCCAGCTTGCGCTGGTCTGGATCGCCGCCGCGCGCGCCGGGTTCCACATCCGGGCCGAGCGCCCGCGCTGGACGCCGGACATGGCGCGCCTTGTGCGCATCGCCATTCCCGCCGCGCTGGCAGGCGGGGTCATGCAGGTCAATCTTCTGGTCGGGCAGCAGGTCGCCTCGAATTACGACAAAGCCGTCAGCTGGCTTTATTCGGCGGATCGCCTTTACCAGTTGCCGCTTGGCGTGGTGGGCATCGCCGTCGGCATCGTGTTGCTGCCTGATCTCTCGCGCCGTCTCAAGATCGACGACCACAGGGGCGCGCGCGCCGCCTATTCCCGCGCCGTCGAGATATCGCTGGCGCTGACCGTGCCCTGCGCCGTGGCACTGGTGGCGGTGCCGCTGCCACTTGTCTCGGTCCTCTTCGAGCGCGGCGCGTTTGGCACCGACGACACCGCCGCCACCGCGCTTGCGGTCGCGATCTATGGTCTGGGTCTGCCGGCCTTCGTTCTCCAGAAAATCCTGCAACCGCTGTTCTTCGCGCGCGAGGACACCAAAAGCCCGTTCCGCTATGCCGTGGTGGCGATGATCGTCAACGCCGTTGTGGCGATCGGAATGGCCTATGTGATCGGCTGGATCGCCGCCGCCGTCGCCACCACCTTCGCGGGCTGGGTGATGCTCTGGCTGCTTTTTCGCGGCGCGCGAACCTATGGCGAGGTCGCCCGCTTTGATGACCGCTGCCGTGACCGTGTCTGGCGCATCCTTGTCGCCTCGGCACTGATGGGGGTCATCATCTGGGGCGCAAGCGTGCTTCTGGTACCGTTCTTCGGCATTGCGGGGCTGCGATGGCTGGCGCTTCTGGCGCTGATCGGGACAGGGATCGTCAGCTATTTCGGGATCGGCCACCTGATCGGCGCATTTCATCTGTCCGAGTTCCGCGCCACGCTGCGCCGCTGAGGCGGCGTCCGGCGTCGCTCAGCGGTGCCGGATCTTGGCGCGGATCCGCGCCCAGCCACCCGGCGCCAGGAAAAACGACAGGATGAACCCGGCGGCAAACCCGGCCACATCCGCCAGCCACATCCGGTTCGCTCCGAAGATCAGCCCAAAGATCAGCTGCAACCCCATCAGCACCCCGATCAGGGTGAACGCCCGGAATTGCTGTGCGCCCATCTGCCCCAGCTTGAGCCACATGAGGTAAGTGAACCCACCGATCAGCCCATAAACGCCGGGAAACGCACCAACCAGCCAGCTTTGCTGCTCGGGCATCGCCAGCCCGAACACCACTGCGCCCACCACCGCCGACGCCACGAACAGCACCAGCACAGCCCATTGCGCAAAAACCTCGCCCACAAATTTGCCCAGGGCCAGCAGCATCACCCCCGCAAACAGCGCATGGGTAAATGAACCATGCAGAAAGAGATAGGTCACGAACCGCTTCAAATGCGCGAGCGGCCAAAGATTATTCTGCACCATCCAGCCGAAAATATCGCTGTTGAACCCGTAATCCTGAATCGCGCCCTGCCGCCAACCGACCGCCTCAGGCCCCCCTATCAGACCCCGCGCCCCGAGATTGAAGGCGGCCTCGATGCCGATGATGACCAGAAACAACGCCACCACGACGGGCGGCAAGGGGTTGACCGGATGGTCTGAACGCGGACTGCTCATGCGGGGCTCTCCTTGACGGGGCTTTGACCCATGGGTAAGCGAGGCTGGCACGGAAATCCACCACGGAGATGAGCCATGACCGAGCCGGTCTTCACACCCCGCGTCTTTTCGGGGATCCAGCCTTCGGGCAACCTGACGCTCGGTAACTACCTTGGCGCGCTCAAGCGCTTCGCCAACAGCCAGAACGCAGGCGTCGAGTCGATCTTCTGCATGGTCGACCTGCATGCCATCACCGTCTGGCAGGAGCCCGAGAAACTGCGCCGCGCCACCCGCGAACTGGCCGCCGGTTTCATCGCCTCGGGGATCGACCCGCAGAAATCCATCCTGTTCAACCAAAGCCAGGTGCCCGAACACACGCAACTGGCCTGGGTGTTCAACTGCGTCGCGCGCATGGGCTGGATGAAACGCATGACCCAATTCAAGGACAAGGCCGGCAAGAACGCCGAACAGGCCAGCCTCGGGCTCTTCGGCTACCCGGCGCTGATGGCCGCCGACATCCTGGTCTATCACGCCACCCACGTGCCCGTCGGCGAAGACCAGAAACAGCATCTCGAACTGACCCGCGACATCGCGATCAAGTTCAACAACGATTACGGCGTCGATTTCTTTCCGATCACCGAACCGGTGATCGAAGGCGCGGCCACGCGGGTCATGAGCCTGCGCGACGGCACCAAGAAGATGTCGAAATCCGACCCCTCTGACATGAGCCGCATCAACCTCACCGACGATGCCGACACCATCGCCAGGAAGATCCGCAAGGCCAAGACCGACCCCGAACCGCTCCCCAATGATGCCGACGGTCTCGAGACGCGCCCCGAGGCGCGCAACCTCGTCAATATCTACGCCGCCCTCTCGGATCAAAGCGTGGATCAGGTGATGCGCGATGCGGGCGGCAAATCCTTCTCCGAATTCAAGCCCATGCTCGCCGACCTCGCGGTGGACAAGCTGGCGCCGATCTCAACGGAAATGGGCCGCCTCATGCAGGATACCTCCGAGATCGACCGCATCCTTGCGGACGGCGCGCAACGCGCCCGCGCCATCGCAGCGCCGATCCTGCAAAAGACCTACGATATCGCGGGCATGGTCGGCGCCCGGGTGTGACCCCGGCCGCCTTCCGTCCCCGCCCTCAGATCAGCCGCACCTGCGTGCCGACCTCGGTCAGATCAAAAAGCTCGGCGATCTTCTCGTTGTAAAGCCCGATGCAGCCATCGGACGATTTGCGCCCGATCTTGCGCGTGTCATGGGTGCCGTGAATCCGGTAATACTGCCACGACAGATGGAGCGCATGGGTGCCCATCGGGTTCTCCGGCCCCGGCGGCACCGTGACAGGCAATGACGGGTCACGCTCGCGCATGGACGGGGTCGGCGTCCATGACGGGCCCTCGACCTTCTTCACGATCCTTGTCAGGCCCAGCTTGGTCAGCTCCGGGCTGCGTGGCACCGATGTCGGGAACAGCCGATAGACGCTTTCATCCTCCGACCAGAAATGCAGCGCGCGCGAGCGCGTGTCGGCCACGATCGCGCCATGTTCCAGCGTGTCGAAATGATCGCGCCAATCAAGCAGCGCGAAACCCGACATGTTGCGCCGCACCCCGCTTGACGGTTCGGCCCAGACGGCTGGCGCCGCCAAAAGCGCCGCACCCCCGGCAATGATCGCACGACGGTTGATCGCTCGTGATGCCATCCTTTGTCTCCTTTGTCCTGCTCGTGCCTGTTTCCTGACGCGTAAAACGCAAAACCGGCGTTCACATGCAAATCACGAAATGGTTTATGCGCGACGCCCCGCCCCCTCATCGCCTTGCGAAACGGGGTGGTGCCGCCCTAGTCTTGCAAAAAGGAGTTTCCGGCCATGCGCAAACTGCAAACCCAAGGCGTGCATCACATCACCCTCACGGGCGCCGACCGCCAGACCAGTATCGACTTCTGGGAAGGAGTGCTCGGCATGCCGTTCATTTTCGACCAACCCAATCTCGACGACCCCGACGAGGGCCATCTCTATTTCGATCCCGGCGACGGGCGGCTGATCACGATCTTCACCAACGAGACCCGCGCGCGCGTGCACAACCGCACCCCGACTGATCCGGGTTGCGTGCACCACCTGGCCTTCAATGTCAGCCGCGCCAGCTTTTCGCAGGTGGTCGAACGGCTCAATGAGCGTGGCATCGCCCATTCCGGCCCCAAGGATCGCGGCTTCATGGATTCGATCTATTTCAAGGATCCGATGGGTCTCCTGATCGAACTCGCCTGCTACCGGTTCGAACCCCCATACGGGTGCAGCCATGCCGATGTCATGATCGAGGCCCACCGCATCCGCGTCGCGCGCGGCGACCACCATATCGCCGAAGTTCACCTCGCCGACGCGATCGAACATCTGGTGGCGACGCGCCAGCAAAGCCTGTCTTCGGATCGCGGCCCGCAAAACCCCTATTGATCGCGCCATCTGTGCACCTTGGCACATGACCTGCCGGATTCTGCGCAATTGCGCGCAGGGCCCTGTAAGGCCCATCTCTGTTGCATCGCACAGATTAAAAGGCCCTGCCATGACAACAGATATTCACCCCGAGGCCCGGATCGGTCATGTCCATCTCAAGGTCGCCGATCTCGACCGCGCCATCGCGTTCTATTCGGGCGTGCTCGGCTTCCCCGTCCAGCAACGCTGGGGCGCCCGCGCCGCTTTCCTCGGCGCGGGCGGCTATCACCACCATATCGCCCTCAACACCTGGGACACGCTCGGCGGAACGCCCGCACAAAAGGGCCATACCGGCCTGTACCATGCGGCGATTCTCTATCCAGACCGCGCTCAGCTCGCCGATGCGCTGCGCCGCGTCCTCGCCGCCGGCCTCACCCTCGACGGCGCCGCCGATCATGGCGTCAGCGAAGCGCTCTACCTGCGCGACCCGGACGGCAACGGTGTCGAACTTTACCGCGACCGCCCGCAAAAGGATTGGCCGCGCAATCCCGACGGCCAGCTTTCGATGACAAACAGTCCGCTCGATCTCGAGGCGCTCCTCGCCGAGGCCCCCTGACCACTTCTTCTGTTTTAAAATATCCCGGGGAGCGCGAGGGGCTGGCCCCTCGCTCCAGCGCGCGCCAAAGGCGCGCCACCCCGCACTGAAGGGCTCTGGACCCTCCCGCGCAACCGGCCTAGGCTGCGCGCGCTGAACAGGAGGAAAAAGATGGCAGTCGGCACCGATATCCGCACCTATTTCGATGGCGCATGGCATGATGGCGACCTTGCGGTGATGCGCGCGGCGGATCACGGCTCCTGGCTCGGCACGACCGTGTTCGACGGCGCGCGCTATGCCCATGGGCTGACCCCCGATCTCGACCTGCATTGCGCACGGGTGAACGCCTCCGCCGAGGCGCTGATGATCAAGCCGACCGTCACGCCCGAGGACATGGTCAAGATCATCCATGAGGGGCTCGCCGCCTACGATTCCCGAACGGCGGTCTATATCCGCCCGATGTATTGGTCGATCACTGGTGGCCCGCTTGGCGTCATGCCCGATCGTGACGGCGGCACCGGCTTCGCCGTCTGCCTCGAGGCCACGCCGATGGCGCCGCCGGGCAGTTCGACCACCCTCACCCGCACCCGCTTTCGCCGTCCCGTCCTCGAGGACGCGGTGGTCAACGCCAAGGCCGGCTGCCTCTATCCCAACAACGCCCGGATGATCGCCGAGGCGCAGGCACGCGGATTCGGCAACGCGCTGGTCGCCGACGCGCTTGGCAACGTGGCCGAGTCCGCTACCGCCAATGTCTTCGCCATCAAGGATGGCGCCGTGTTCACACCGGTCCCGAACGGCACGTTCCTTTCCGGGATCACCCGTGCGCGCCACATCCGCAACCTGCGCGCCGACGGGGTCGAGGTGCATGAGACCGTGATGAGCTTTCAGGACTTTCACGATGCCGACGAGGTCTTCCTCTCGGGCAACATGATGAAGGTCACGCCGGTCACCGCCTTTGACGACACCCGGTACCAGGTCGGCCCGCTGACCCGGCGCGTGCAGGAAATGTATTGGGACTGGGCCGCCTCGGCGCGCTGACGCCTGGCCATCCGCAATACCGACGTTATACCGACGTCAGACCGACGCGATACCGAACCGCTGCCGACGCCCTTTCGGGCCGGACCGCGCAAACGACCAGCCGCCCGCTTAACGCAGCGTTTCGGGTGACAATCGCCGCCCGTCCAGCCATCCTGCCCGGCAAATACCGGAGGCCGCCATGACCGATTACAGCCACCTTCTCGCCCCGCTCGACCTGGGCCATGTCACGCTCAGGAACCGTGTGCTCATGGGCTCCATGCATACCGGCCTCGAGGAAACGAAAGACTGGAACCGCGTCGCCGAATTCTACGCCACCCGCGCACGCGGCGGCGTCGGGCTGATGGTCACGGGCGGCATGGCCCCCAATCCAGAAGGCGGCGTTTTCCCTGGTGCCGCAGGGCTTTACACCGATCAGGACATCGCCAACCACCGCCACGTCACCGACCGCGTGCATGACGCGGGCGGGCGCATCGCCATGCAGATCCTGCATGCCGGCCGCTACGCCTACAGCCCCGATTGCGTCGCTCCCTCCCCCGTCAAGTCACCGATATCCCCCTTCCCGCCAAAGGAACTGGACGAGGCGGGCATCGAGAAACAGATCGCCGATATCGTCACCGCCGCCACCCGCGCCCGCGAGGCCGGTTACGATGGCGTCGAGATCATGGGCAGCGAGGGCTATTTCCTCAACCAGTTCCTCGTCCTCCACACCAACAAACGCACTGACCGCTGGGGCGGCGCCTACGAGAACCGCATGCGACTCCCCCTCGAAACCGTCCGCCGCGTCCGCGCCGCTGTCGGCAGCGATTTCATCCTGATCTACCGCCTGTCTATGATCGACCTCGTGCCCGAGGGCTCGACCTTCGACGAGGTGGTGCAACTGGCGCAGGCCGTCGAGGAGGCCGGGGCCAGCATCATCAATACCGGGATCGGCTGGCACGAAGCGCGCATTCCCACCATCGCCACATCGGTCCCGCGCGCAGCCTTCACATGGGTCACCCGCAAACTGATGGGCAAGGTCGGCATTCCGGTCATCACCTCGAACCGGATCAACACGCCCGAGGTGGCCGAACAGGTGCTGGCCGACGGCTGCGCCGACATGGTGTCGATGGCGCGCCCCTTCCTCTCCGACCCGGATTTCGTGAAAAAGGCGGCGGATGGGCGCGCCGATACCATCGCACCCTGCATCGCCTGCAACCAGGCCTGCCTTGATCACACGTTCAGCGGCAAGATCTCGACCTGTCTCGTCAATCCCCGCGCCTGCTATGAAACCGAACTGACGGTCACGCCGACCGATCGCCCCAAATCCATCGGTGTCGTCGGGGCCGGACCTGCCGGGCTTTCGGCTGCAATGACCGCCGCAGCGCGTGGCCACACTGTGACCCTGTTCGATCAGGCCGACCAAATCGGCGGGCAGTTGAACATGGCGCGTGAAATCCCCGGCAAGGAGGAGTTTCACGGGCTGGTCGCATGGTACGATACAATGATGCAGGAGCATGACATCACGCTGAAACTCGGTCAGCGCGTTGACGTCGACGACGTCGCCGGCTTTGACGAGGTGATCATCGCCACAGGCGTTCTGCCGCGCGATCCTGGCATACCAGGACAGAACGGAGCCAACGTTCTGTCCTATGTGGACGTGCTGCGCGGCAAGGCGCCGGTGGGCAAGCGCGTGGCCATCGTGGGCGCGGGGGGCATCGGCTTTGACGTGGCCGAATACCTTGTTCAGGAGGGCAGCAGCCCCACCGTGGACCTGTCGGAATGGAAAGAGGAATGGGGCGTCGCCGATCCTGCCGAGGCGCGCGGCGGCCTGGCCCCCGAGGGCCCGCGCCCCGAGGCCCCTGCCCGTCAGGTCACGCTGCTGCAACGCAAGGATGAACGCCCCGGCAAGCGGCTTGGCAAGACCACGGGTTGGATTCACCGCGCCACGCTGCGGATGAAACAGGTGAAGATGATGAGCGGCGTGAACTATGAACGCATCGATTCTGACGGCCTGCATATTTCTCACGGCGAGGCGCAAGACTCCCCCAGGCTGATCGAGGCCGACACCATCGTCCTGTGCGCCGGGCAACTGTCCGAACGCAGCCTTGCCGACGCACTGGAAGCGCGGGGAATCGCGGTGCATGTCATCGGCGGCGCCGACGTGGCCGCCGAGCTTGACGCCAAGCGGGCCATCGACCAGGGCACCCGGCTCGCGGCGGTGCTGTGACCTTGGTCGCTCAAACGGAAACACCTGTTCTCTTGTTTCCGTGCCACGAACGATCCTGAACAAAACCCAGATATTGTCGGTCCGATGCCGCAGTTGTGCCCGAATTTCCGCTGATAACGGTCCTTGTCAAACGAATAGAGGTATCGAGTATGGATCGCCTTACCGAAATGGAGGCCTTCGCGACCGTCGTGGATCAAGGAGGATTCACCGACGCTGCGCGCAAGATGGGAATCTCGAAATCTGCTGTCTCGAAGCATGTTTCGTCCCTGGAGGCGCGTCTTGGCGCGCGCTTGCTGAACCGGACGACACGACGGGTTAGCCCGACCGAGATCGGCCTGGCCTATTACGACCGCGCGCTGCGGGTGCTCAACGATGCGGGTGAGGCCGATGCGCTGGTCAGTTCGATGCAATCGGCGCCTTCGGGCCTGCTGCGCATCTCTGTCGCCACCGATTTCGGCGTCAATCATCTCAGCCCGGTTCTGGGCACGTTTCTTGAGGAATTTCCCGATATCTCGGTCAACATGGTTCTGAACAACCGCTATGTGGAGCTGATTTCGGAAGGGTTCGACATGGCCGTGCGGATCGGCGAGCTTGAAGACAGCACCCTGCGGGCACGCAAGCTGACCGACACCACCAAGCGCATGATCGCCAGCCCCGCTTACCTCGAACGCTATGGCCGGCCCAAGAAAATCGACGACCTCAACGAACACAAGCTGCTGCACTATTCCAGCCAGACCAACGGGTCGGTATGGAAGCTGACCGCGCCATCCGGCGAAAAGCGGCAGGTGCGCACGGCTGGCGGGCTTTCGGTCAATGACGGGCAATCGCTGCTCAATGCCGCGATCTCGGGCCTCGGGATCGCCTATCTGCCCAGCTTCCTTTACGCCACGGCGATGCAGGAAGGGCTGGTCGAGGATGTCATTCCCGATCTTCCCGTCGAAACGCAGGGCATTTACGCGGTCTATCCGCCGGGCCGGTTCACCCAGCCCAAGGTGCGCGCCTTCATCGACTTTCTCGTGCATGCTTTCGCCGAGAAAGGCCCCAACGACTGGTAAGTCATTCTTAAGGCAAGACAAAATCACAAACCCCGGATGCCGCCGCGTCCGGGGTTTCTGCTTTGATTGGTGGCAAACAGGGTTTGTGCGGCGAGAGCGGTTGTCTTGGCGGGTGAATGTGCCAGACTCATCGCGACATTCCGACGACGAAAGGACATTCCATGGCGAACCCCACGCTGCTGACGATCTCTGGCTCGCTGCGCAAGGGCTCTTACAACCGCATGCTTTTGCGCGAGGCGGTCGCGGCTTTCGGGCCTGCGATGATCGAAGAGGGCGACTTGAACCTGCCGCTATACGATGGCGATCTGGAGGCTGCGAACGGCGTTCCGGATTCCGTTCAAGCTCTTGCAAAACAAGTTAAAAACGCCGATGCGATCGTCATCTCATCGCCCGAATACAACAAGGGGATCAGCGGGGTTCTGAAGAATGCGTTTGACTGGATCAGCCGGGTCGAGGGTATGCCGTTCAAGGGCAGGCCGACGGTGGTGATGTCGGCCAATGCCGGGCGCACGGGGGGTGAGACCGGGCAGTTCATGGTGATGAGTTGCCTGGTGCCGTTGCAGGCGCGTGTGTTGCATGGGCCGATGCTGTGCGTGGCGGCGGCGGGGAATGAATTCGACTCCGAGGGCAGGCTGAACAATGACCAATATCGCAAGGTTCTGGTCGGAAAAATGGAGGCGCTGCGCGCCGAATCCAGTTGACGCCGCCTCGCCGGGACGTCATTTACAGCAACGAAATCAATAGCTTGGCCAAGCCGAATGAACAACCCGATCCAGACCATTCCCGACATGATCGACCCGGCGCGGGGGCGGGCGATGCAGGCGAGCCTGGGGCAGATACCTGACCTTGAGGCGGGCGATGCGTTGCCGCTGTTTTTTCATCAATTGTATTTCTGGGACCCGCAACCCCCTGAAATGATTGGAAGAGATGGGCATCCGAAGGTGGGCGGGGTGATCCCGGACATGGGGTTGCCGCGCAGGATGTGGGCCGGGGGGCGGCTGGAATTTCACGCGCCGCTACGCGCCGGGAAACCGGCCAAGCGATTGACTTACAAGGAAAATTCGGAACGCAAGGAGGGGCGCAGCGGGCCGTTGGGCTTTGTCGCGCTGCGTCATGAGATATGGCAGGGGGACAGGCTATGTGTGACCGACTGGCAGGACCTTGTTTATCGCGAAGACCCGGACCCGAATGCGCCGCAAAGCACGCCGAAAATGGCACGGACGGACGAGGATATCTGCGAGACGCGCCGCTTCGATACGACCCTGCTCTTTCGCTATTCCGCGCTGACATTCAACGGGCATCGAATTCATTATGATATTGATTATGCGAAAGAAATCGAGGGTTACGCGGGGCTTGTGGTGCATGGCCCGCTGCTGGCGCAACTGCTGATTTTGATGGCGGAACGGGAGCTGGGGACGCTCAGAACCTTCAGTTTCCGGGCGACCGCGCCGCTGATGCATTTCGAGGCGGCCGAGCTCTGCTGGAAGGCCGATGGCAGCGCCTGGGTGCGCGGCCCGGACGGGCGCCAATGCATGGAGGCCAAGGCCGGTTGAGAGCGTACAAAACGTCCGTTTTGTACGTCGGTTTTGTACCGAAACCGGACCCGTCGCGGAAAGTTCTGTACAGATCGGGGAATCCGGGGTGAATCCGGTGCTTGGGGCGTGGAGTCTGGCGGCGATTTTCGGGCTGCATCTGGTGCGCCCCCGGTGGTTCGGTGGGGGGCTGACTTTCAGTTGAGCGCGGGGGGATGTGAAGCATTGGTCGCCGCGCCTGGCAGAATGATATTATCGGCCCTGAGCAGACCTCCGCCGTCAGTAACGATGCCGCAACGCAGCTTCACCAGACCGGCCATTCGTACATCTTGCAGTATTTTGAGATGGCGAATGACGGCAGAGCGGGACAGAGCGCTCTTTCGCCGCGGCTGCGCGAATGGCTGCTTTCGGTTAGCCTGTCGTAGAGCAGAGCTACAATTGGACTTTCAATGACCAAGTGGCACTCTTCCCGATCTAGATCGGTTTAATCTGTACCGATCTTTTGTTTGAGCCTATCCAGCACACTTTTAGATATACCGAGCCACTCAAATGCTTCAGCGCGGGAAACGGATACGTCGGAACCGTGAACAACCAGGTTTCTTGTTTGACGCAGTTTTTGAATGAGCATCTCGAGCTCGGCGTTAATTGTGCCATTCTCGCGAAGGTACTTGACCGCCTTGCCAAAGTTGAAGCGACCTTCTTTCGCTTTAAGGCCAGATACCGATCCATAGTGGGAGACGACAACGTTCTCGATTTCTTGCCATGACCTGATGAACGCAAGCTCTGGCGCGTCTTCCAAACTGTCTAAAGTAGCCCTGTCAAAGCTACTTGGAGCGTACATGATCGTAACTCCAGCATCTGTCGCCTCTGCCTTGAGTTCAGAAAATTCCTTTTCGAGGTCTAATTCTACGCCCATGTATTTCGCGTTCTTCACACGTTGCAGAAATTTCGAGATTTCAGACTTGAAACTTAGAGCGACAACGATCGCTGCAACCGGCCATGCGAGATGGCCAATTACCTCAGTCAAAAGCTCCAGTAATTCCACTTACTTTGTTTCCGCGTGCAAAACATCATCCGTTTGACTTTGGA
>Ga0102938_10000358_pt1 | contig 33126 bp, 21 predicted proteins | sample SalPonR2_B_D2_MG_FD_84516 | JGI IMG/M metagenome (GOLD analysis project Ga0102938, IMG submission 84516) | Salt pond soil microbial communities from South San Francisco under conditions of wetland restoration - Salt Pond MetaG R2_B_D2_MG | ecosystem: Environmental > Aquatic > Marine >...
CAGGCCTGTCAACTTGTGGGCGACACGCGAAACGACGATGAAATAGATCAGATAACCCATCCAGAAGCCAACGCCCGCCATGATCAGGCCGAATTTCTGTAGTCCCAGGACCACGGCCCCAAGGTAAACCGCGGTCCATACGCACTGGACCCCAATAGCAATACCACCGTGACCTGTGGCTAGAAAGATGAAAACGATCGGTACGCTGACGAGCTTCAGAACATCGCCCAGCACCTGCCATCTGAGCATCTCCGCCGCGGGGCCAAAGTCTTGCGAATAGAGCAGATGAATCACCCAAGGGGCAAACGTGATCACAGCGATCAAGACCGGCCCGGCGAGTAGTAACGCCATCTCAGCCTGCTCATTGACCAACCTGCTTGCGTTCCTGTGGTCACCAATCGCCCTGGTCAGACGCGGGTAATAGTCCATGGCCATGGCGTTCAGCAAGAACCCCACATAGGTCACTGAAATGGCCCAGGCGGCCTGGAAAAAGCCACTCGCTTCCAGCCCGAGTTCGCGCAGGACAATAGAACGCACGAGCAGTTGAGTCAGAAGCGTAAGCAGACCGGCGGCCATCAGCGGTATGCCCAGCTTCAGCATGGCAAGCCATTGCTGCTGGATCGCCGCATGGTCGTACGCCGCATGGGAACGCGGTAGCTTCGCCACGTAGTAGCTCGCGACAACGAAATTCACCGCCGGCGCGGTGAGCACAAACCAGAGTACGCCCGCCTCGCCCAACCAGTAAACCGCCGCTATGCCTGCGGCCGCCGCTACGAATGCACTCACGATACTGACCTTGGCCAGATCGCCGATTCTTCGCAGGCCTTGCAGGAGTGCTGTCTGCGATCCGGACAGTAAGGTGAGGAGGATACCGATCCCCAGCCAGGCTACCGCACTGGTCTGAGTGGTATCGCCGAATACCCACCGTGCGACCGGCTCACGCAGCAGCCAGAGGGCGGCCATGCCGGATATCCCGAGTAGCAGGCTTCCCTGCCACAGGGCGCGCCGGACGATAGAGAGCGTCTTCGCTTCGTCTGCACATGCGGCAACTTGCCGCACCCCACTACTGGCAATGCCACAACCGGCGAGTGTGGCGGCGACGCCCATGATGTTCAGGTACAGCCCCATGAGCCCTATACCCACAGGCCCCAGGAGCACCGCCAGCACTTTGACCTTGACGATGCTGACGATCATGTTGATCGCCGAGGAACCGCCAATAATTGCGCTGGAACGAAAGACCTCTCGGTGCGATGTCATGGATGTCGTTCGACCAATGCGGAGCCTGCCCCTTGCGAGGCTCTTACTTTTCCGCGATAGCGATCAAGGTATCTGTCATGCCGATTCTCTGCAGCATATTTGAATACGCACTATCCAGCTCTTCGGTCGACAACATGCTCCAGTTGATATGTCCACCGGGTCTTTTTTCTTTCAGCCAATGCAGATGGTTGGCTAAATTGTATCTTTGAAAGCCGCTGATGACGGTGTTCCGGAAATGGGCGCGGTCGAGAAACGCCGTCAAGGAGGCGCGGTTGTGTAATACGAGATGCTCGCTCCAGAACGTGAACTTCTTGAACTCCTCGAGATCGAGGTAGGCAAACAGGAAATCCGCAGCATGCGGCACCTCGATAATGATCTTGCCACCCACCCGCAGCTTGTCGTATGCGGTCTTCAGCAGGTCGAGCGGATCGGTAAGGTGTTCGAAGACGTGAAAGAGCGTGATGACATCCAGTTCATCAGACGGAACCTCCGAGATGTCACTGTATGCCTCGTAATGCTGCTTCCTTAACGAGTCCAACGCTCTTTTTTGCGGCTCCACGGCGACGACCGAAGCAGCGAACGGCCTGAGGAGGTCAAGAACCCCGCCAGCGCCAGCGCCCACGTCCAACCAGGCCTTGTTGCTGATAAGGGAAAGAAACTGCTCTTTGCGTCGGGAGTCGTCCGCGAAAGAATCGACCAGGGCTCTCTCCCGGTTATCCTCTTTCCAGTAGTGAGGGAACTCGTGTTTCTCAGAGTAATGCGAGATATTCATGTGTTCAGACGTCGACGTAAAAATCACGCCTGACTTGCGGCACCGCAAAACAGAAATATCGTCCCTGTCTCTTACTCTCGGGAAATATTCCTCGATCGCCGTTTCATCGCAAACGCCCCAATCACATAGTGTCGCCGCGACTTTGTTTTCCATTGCATTTTTCCAGGATTCAAGAGACAAGACTGCCTGACTACGGGATTACAAGACTTTTCTGAGGCCTGATTCGGGAGGGGGCGGTGGATGACGACTGCGTATCGTCAAATGCTCCAGCCACCATCGACCACAATGTTCTGGCCGGTGACATACCGCGATGCATCACTCAGCAAGAACGCCAGCGCACCACTCAGGTCGTCCGGCTCAGCCATCCTGTTGCCTGTGAGGGTCTTCGCGCAATACTTCGCGACAAACGACTCTGGTTGATTGTCATGGACTCCGCCCGGGGACATGGAATTTACGCGAATGCCGTGCTTCCCCAGGTAAGAGGCGAGATATTTCGTCAGGCTCAACAAGCCGCCCTTGATCGCAGAGTATTCGACCGGGCTTGTGAACCCCGCATCCTCATAGAGGTCAAATCGCGGCGCCATGAAGCCGTAGATGGATGCGATATTGACGATCACTCCCCTCTTCTGCCCGACCATGATCCTGGAGATTTCCTGGGACATCAGAAAATAGCCGCCCAAGTGGAGGTTCATGTTCTCGCAGAAATCCTCGTACGTGACGTCTTCGAACTTGCGGCCGTAATTCCTGTTCCGCGGGTAGGCGTTGTTCACGAGGGCATCGATCGTCCCGTGCCGGTCGAGGATGGTGTCTATCATCGCCCGGATCGATTCTCGACTGGTGATGTCCACCCTGATGAATTCGATCCGGTCGGTACCTAACTCGGTTACCAGATCTGCCTGGACACTCTTGCCCGAAGACTCGTCGATATCGGCAATGACCGCCGTTCCGCCGTTTTCAATGACGGACCTGACGAAGCCTCTTCCGACGAGGCCTGCTCCGCCTGTGATGACGACGATCCTGCCCTCCAGGTCAAATCGTGATTTCATCGAGTTTCACAACCCTGTGTTCTTTCTGCGAAAGATTCGCCGCGATCAGCACTTTCATTGTGTTCAGAACGAGCTCTGACTCGATAGCCGGCTTCCCGGTCCTGATCATTGTGATGAAATCGGCCAGCAACCGCCGGAACATGGAAAAATTGTCATTGGCTTCTGCGTGAAAGCGTTTCTTGTCGCTCCAGAAGTCGAACTGCAAAGTCTTCGCTGAATTTCCCAGGGCGTCTATGTAAATCAGAGAGTTGTCTGTATTTCTGATCATCATCGAGGCATGTTTCGCCTGCAAACAGGATACGCTCTCCACGTGGAAACCGGTCACGCCAAAGATCCCGTCCAGCATGTGGATCCCGTACTTTTCGAGACCGTTGACGACCGTGCCCCTGATCAGCTTCATCTCACCGAAACTGTCAATCCCGGCTCGGATTTCGTCCAGCTCTTTCGCATACCTCCCGCCCGCACAGGACATCAACCTGGCATCCCGAAGGTACTTCCTGAAGAAACGCAACTCCTCGATATCAAGACTCAAAGGCTTATCGATGAATACGAACTTACCATTCTCGAGGAAACTTTTTGCCAGCGGATAGTGTGTCTCGTAGTCATCTCTGGCGATGATCACGCCGTCCACCTGCTCCACCATGTCCTCGACATGCGCGACCGGGTGCGGAATCTTTGCGGCTCTTGCGATCTTTTTCGTCTGCTGGGGATCTTGCGTCCATACATGAGTGACCTGGACCCCTTCGAAACCGAATTCAGCCGGGTCCCGGGCGACAAGGTACTTGTAGATGACATCCCACCCCGAGTCTCTCATGCCCTCAGGATCGTAGCCGTTGATGATCGCCGAGAAAGAGAACGGATGGCCGTTTCCTTCATTGATCCCGATCATCCCAAGCTTGACGGTGGCTACCACGCCGTCCAACCGCCATCCACACAGATATTCTGACCCGTCATGTAGCCAGCCGCGTCGGAACACAGCAATGCCACAGGCCCTTTCAGGTCTTCTGGACTGCCGATCCGGTTCAACATCGTCTTCGCTTTCAGTGCGCCGATGAACTCTTCATTCTTCACGATATCGGAGAACGGAAAGGGGCCGGGGCTGATTGCGTTCACGCGAATGCCGTGCGGCGCGAGAAAACTCGCCAGGTACTTGGTGAGCTGGATGACGCCGGCCTTTGCTGCGCCGTAGCTCGGCGGGTTCGCATGATCTGTTCCGGCGTACATGCGGTAGTCCGGCGCTACGTGCCCGTACATGGACGCGATGTTCACGATCACGCCCTTCGATTTCTTCAGATACGGAAACGCTTTTTTAACCGTGTAGAAAACGCCGTTCAGGCAAACGTCGATATCGTATCTCCAGTCATCCAGGCTGATGGATTCGAAGGAATTCTTCTTACCCGACCAGGCGTTGTTAACCAGGATATCGAGGCTCCCGTACTCCTTCTCGACAAGCGCAAACACTTTTTCCAGGTCGTCCGGGCTCGTAATGTCCAACTGCACCGCAGATGCCCGCACGCCGAATCTTTCACTCACCGCGTCAGCGACTGCGCTGCTCTTTGTCTTGTCCCTCGAAGCGATGACTACGTTGGCGCCGAGTTCAGCGAGAGCCTCGCACATTGCAGTGCCGAGGTGCCCGGCCCCGCCCGTTATGAATACCGTCTTGCCTTTGAGGCTTAACAATTCTTGTAGCGATCTGGACGTGCTGGTCACGCGGGCCTTCCTATCAAAGATGGGTGTTGCGCTGAAAATGTTCCATGACTTTCTCAGCCATCACGAAATCAAACTCGGTATCGATGTCCAGGGCGGTTTCCCTTGGCGTGATTACGGCATACTTTCGACCCAACAATAGAGAGATCGAATCCGGTTGCTCGAACAGCACTTTCCTCGAGATCCCGTAGATCTGGCCGGTCAGTTCGTGCGCCACCGGTTGTTTCTGGCGGGGAAGCCAAGGCACAGCGCCTTCGATGTAAGGTTCTACGACGCCGTCAGAGACCCGCCACAGCCTGTTGGGAGATACGTGTGACTCGGTAAAGGTTGCAACGCTGTCCGCCCTGTCGTCCAGCAGGACCTGAATGCACTCTTCGAGATCCTCTGGCCTTCTGAACGGCGAGGTAGGCTCCAGCAGCATCACGATATCCACGGGTTGATCGTCGCACTCGACTTCGAGAATCGCATGCTTGATCGCATCGATCACCAACGCAGCGTCACTCGCGAGTTCACCCGGCCTGTCGATGACCTCAGCCCCATGCGCTCTCGCGACCTCGGCGATGGGGGCGTCATCGGTAGAAACAACCGTCCTGTCGATAAGGGGGCAATTCAGGGCCGTTTCTATAGAGTGCGCAATGAGTGGCTTCCCCGCGAATGGCTTGATATTTTTCCCTGGGATGCCTTTCGAACCGCCACGTGCGGGTATGACCGCGAGCACCTTTTTTTCCTGCATATGAACGGATCGCCTTAATTAAGGTACTGACCGATCTTCGAAAGCGGCTTCAGGTACAGGGTGTACCAGGCAGCTTTCAGCCCGTTCAGCTTCCATGCTTTCCTGTCCTCTCTATTCGCTCTGATCCTGTTTGCAATTGAGACGTTGCTCTTCCCGCCCACCCGCATCTTGACGAGCACGCGATCGATATAGACAGGCTCGAGCGAGTGCTTGTAAAGCATACGCAGCATCAGTTCATAGTCTGCAGCGGACTTGAAGTCCTGCCTGAAAACGCCATAAGTCTCATAGGCACTCTTGCGGATGAAGAAGGTGGGATGTGGCGGCATCCATCCCCGCAGGAATTTCCTTCGGTCGTACAGACCGGAAATCCACTTCCTCCTGATCTGTTGCGGGTGTTCCCGATCCACGTAATGAAGATCCCCGTAGACCGCATGACTATCCTTTGCCAACGAATTCGCAACGTCACTCAATACATTCTTGTCCGCATAAAAATCGTCGGCGTTCAACATACCAATGATTTCGCCCGAAGCACAGTCGATCCCCTTGTTTGCCGCATCGTACATGCCTTTATCGGGTCCAGTGATCAGTACAGAAATCACATCGCGATTCTGCGAGATTATTGCGAGCGTCCCGTCTGTCGAGCCTCCATCGACCACGATATATTCGATATCCGGATGACTTTGCGAGCGTATCGACTGGATTGTATCGGCGATTGTTTCTGCGGCGTTGAAGCAGACGGTAATCACCGATATCTTGACGGGCTGCGCCCTCTCTTCGTGAAGCATTTGAGGTCCCTCGTCTGGAACGTACGCGAGGTTCTGGATACCGCGCTGAGGATGGCGAATGTTTCATTTCCTGATGTTGAGATCGCCGATTCTCAATTCATCCCCGGGCGCTTCGACTTCATCGCACGAAGCGTCACAATCGTGCTGCATTCCAGATACAGGTAGGCGGGCCTGCTCAATTGACTTAACCATGATGCAGACAAGCTACCGCCCTGCAGTTCCTGCCGGAGCCGCATAAAGTTTGACGGCGGTTGCGGCTTTCAGCCGGCTCGTTGCAACAACCGCGTGTTGATATCAACCGCGACTTCACGGCCGAGAATCTCGACGAGCATTAGCGATCGAGTTTGTCCTCGATGTTCCATGAGAACTCCCTGCAGTGCGGCGAACGGCCCGCGGGATACTCGAACAACGTCGCCGCTGGCCGGAGAATCGGCGTCAAGCGTAATTAATCCGGTCTCTGGGTTCTCGCGGGACTTGATTCCCGCGATGATTGCCGAGGAGACATGCACCAGCTCGAATCCGGCGCGAACAAGCCCGACAACACCCCGTGTCGAGCGCACCGTCGCCAAATTCTGGACGTCGGGCGCAGCATTCAAAAACAGGTAACGCGGAAATAACGGGGTAGCGCGAGTCGCCTGGTACCCGGGGCGGTGCTGTCGGCGACCGTCGATCACGGGCAAGTAACACTCGAAAGACTGCCGTTCGAGGTTCAGCAGAGCCGTGTGCTCCTCGCGTGCCTTGGTGTAAACGGCGAACCACTGGGAGCCGGGAATGCTCTCGCCACCACCGAAACCTTCTTTTTCGCTTGTCACCCGAGCGGCCATCGCACCTTGTGTTTACCTGGTGAACGAAAGGGCCCGGTCCCCGGAACTCCGGCAGAAACCGGCCCTGGCATCAGGCGAAGTCCATGGCTACGGCGCGCGCGCCCTGCGCCAGGCGCCGAACGCCCAGGAAATACGCTGCGCCAAGCGATGCGAACAAGGCGAACATTGCGCCGTCGGAAATGCCTGCGTAATGACTGGAAAGGCCGATGAGCCCCCCGAGCAGGGCCAGCGCCGCCATGACCAATAAGGTTTGTCTGATCGACAAACCATGATCCTGCAGCAAGTGATGCAGGTGCTGTCGATCTCCAGCGAGTGGCGATACACCCTTGAGTACGCGTCGCAGGGTCGTCGTAATAACGTCGTACACCGGCAGCGCCACGAACCAGAGTGCAGTGACGGGAGAGATAACAGCGCTCGAGTTCTGGCTGAGCGCGAGCGCGTGCCAAACGACAGCAAATCCCAGGAACATGCTGCCCGCGTCCCCTAAGAACGTCCGGTGCCGTCGCAGGCCGCGGAACGGCAGGTTGAAGAGGAAGAACGCGCCTATGCTGCATAGCAAGGCAAGCAGATTGGCTGGCAGCGCTCCCCCGGAGGAAATCGCAACAACCAGCAAAAACCCGAGGGCAATAAAAGCCAGCACTGAAGCAAGGCCGTCGATACCGTCGATCATGTTCCAGGCATTAATACCCCCAACGAATACGAGGACCGCAAACGGCATCGCGAACCAACCCAGCTCGATCACGCCCGTCGCAAACGGCGCACCTATGTTCTGGACCGTCAGTCCGGCGCTGGAAATCGCCATGGCTGCAATGACTATATGAATCGCTAGGCGCAACATCGGACTTAGCGGGAACCGGTCATCCAGTGTTCCCATGACGACGATCAGTGCGCCGCAAACCAAAAAAGCTGCATTCGCTTCCAACAACACTGGATGGGCGGCGAGAACAAAAAAATAGCCGACGAAAATGGCGAGCCCGCCGATCATCGGCACATTTTCACCATGGCGTTTCAGATGACCTGCCTTGTCCACCAGGCCTATAGTCACGGCGAGTGGCCTGAATTTAAGTAACGCAAGGTAACTGCAAAAGAAGCCCAGCAGCGCCACGGTCCAAGGGGAGATGTCAATCATGATTTGATGCGCCCTCTGGGGCTGTTCTCCCCTTATAGGTTTCTTATATCGCGGCTCTTTTTCTTCCCGACTTGCCGGGATTCCGGCATTCTCTCGTCTGGTGTTTTTAGGGCTGCGGGAAGAAACGCTATCAAAGGTTGACAGCGCTGTCAATTTTTTGACGGCATGGTTGATTTTTATGTGCCAGAACTCTGTTTTACTTAATGCAAAGCGCCACGCAGTCTTGTTAGACGGTGCCGTCGCAGGCACTTCGCTAACCGCAGCAAAAATCGACGCCACGGCCCTAACTGGACAAGGGATCAGGAGGTTTATGCCCGCGTCGGAAACGGCTCACTGGTCCGTCGCCAGCCGATAGAGCCGCACATAGTCGACCAGCATTCGCTGCGGGAAAATCTCATCGTCGATGCCGCCGCCTGCGCGACCCCACATCCCTCCGACCGCCAGGTTCAGTAACAGGTGAAAGGGGTGATCGTATGGCCAGGATTCCCAGCCGTCATTCTCGTTGACGTAGGTGAAGTACAGTGTGCCGTCCACGAAGATCTCGATCTTCTCCGGCGACCACTCGACCGCATAGACAAGCCAGTTCCGATCTGGCGCGTCGAGCAGAATCCTGGCCTTGCGCTGCTCCCAGTTGATCCAGTAGTAGGCCCGGTTGTGCACCGTGCCGTGCAAGTGGCCCATCTCATAGCCGACGTGTTCCAGGAAGTCGATTTCGCCGGAATTGGGCCACGCATCGCAGGTCTCACTGCCCTGCCAGCGGTCACCTTGCTGGCACATCGTGGCATAGCGGAACGGATCCGTCGGCAGCATCCAGATCGCCGCCCATGTGCCCTTGCCTCGAGGCAGCACCGCTCGTGCCTCGAATCGCCCGTACAGGAAATCGCCCTTGCCCTGCGTATGTATCCGTCCCGAGGTATAGGCGGCATTACCGTAATCTTCTTTGTGCGCCTCGATGACCAGGTGCCCGTTCTCTACCCGCAGGTTCTTTGCGCGCGCCGTGTAAGCCTGGTCCTCGTCGTTCACCACCCGGGCCGGCCATTCGTCGATGCTCCATTTGCCGGGGTCGAGTGCTCCGTCAACCTCGAATTCATCGCTCCAGATCAATCGTCCGACCTGCCGCGCGCTACTCCCGGGACGAACCACCAGCGCGCTCAGCACGGGCTTACCGACCACCGCGGCGAATTCGACATTGAGCTCGCCATCGGTGAGTTCGACACCCGGGATCGTCACGCTCAGTGCCGACTCGATCTTTCCGTCCCGGGAGCTCATGACGTCCAGGCCCCGGATGACCGGTTGGGCCTCCACGATGACATCGAACACGCGCTCCCCTCCGCCGAACGGCTCGTGCTCGGCAAAATGAAACGTCAGTTCGTAGACACCGTTCGGCATCGGGCGATCGATCTCCACGTCGCCCTCGAGAAACGTCTGGTAGAGAAACGGGTCCTGGGAGCCCTTGACAGTTTCCAGCCTGCCGGGGGTTCCACCCACCACCGATGACTCGGCCTCGTACGCTGCGCCGTCCGTCGCCTCGTAAGCCGGCCGCTGACGTTGACGGCGCAACCTGCCTCCATACCGCTCGCCTCGCCCGTTTCGCTGCACAGCACAAGGAGCATAGCCGTAGCGGCGAACTTAACAGACGGAATCCTCATGCTCATCCTCTCCTCGTTGTGCCGGGTCGCGATGCTGCGCACGGTTTACGCGCCGATCAGAGATCGATTATTCGACCGCGATAAACGGGCCGAGCCGGTTGGCGGCAGGCACTCAGATATAGATCGTGCTGACAGCGCTGTCAATATTGTCTAGAATGATCCGCAGCAACAAAAAGATACGCCCTGCCCCGACTGTTCCGCTCACACCCGCGGTCGGTAAAAGAAGAAGCTGAAGACTGCGAGGATGTCATGGACGCAATCACTCCGATCGGAAGCCGTACGGACGATCACCTCCGGGTACATGGCGAATTCGTCGATCTCGCCGGTGAACGTTACTACGCCATCCGCAACGTGGACCAGATTCCACCGTTCTTCATCAGCGTCGTTTCGAATGATGATCACTGGCTGTTCGCCTCCTCGACGGGCGGCTTGACCGCCGGGCGAGTGTCTCCGCGCAGCGCGCTGTTCCCGTACATCACCGTCGATAAGATCCACGAGAGCACGAACCACACCGGCAGTCGCACATTGTTGCGAGCTCATCAAGGCACAGGTTTCGAACTATGGGAGCCCTTCAACCGCGAGCAGGTCGGAAAGTTCGACACCACCCGTAATCTCTACAAGAACACGCTCGGCAACAAGCTCTGTTTCGAGGAGATCAATCACGATCTCAACCTCGCCTTTCGCTACACATGGCTGACAAGCAGTCGATATGGTTTCGTGCGGCAATGCGAGCTGGAAAACCTGGGCGATCGTGAATTACGGGTCGACTTCCTCGACGGCCTGCAGAATCTGCTCCCGGCCGACACACCCTTGTTCACCCAGACCAACGTCAGCAACCTCGTCGATGCCTACAAGTGGACCGAACTCGACGAGGCCACCGGCCTCGCGCTGATGACGCTGTACTCCGCCATTACGGACCGGGCCGAGCCCAGCGAATCACTGAAAGCGACGACAGTGTTCTGCCTCGGGCTCGAGCAGCGAACGGTACTGATCTCGTCCGGACAGATCGAAGACTTTCGTCTCGGCCAGGTGCCGCACCAGGAGCAGCACAAGCGGGGCATTCGTGGCGCCTACCTCGTCAGCGCGACGATTGAACTGCGATCCCGCGCTAACCAATGCTGGCAGATCGTTGCTAACACCCAGCAGTCCCAGAAAGATGTGGTCGCTTTGCGCCTCGAGCTCAAAAACCCAGCCGAGGTCGCCAACGCCATCGCCAGCTCCATCCGCGAGGGCTCCGACAAGATGGCTCGCATCCTGGCGAGTGCCGACGGATTCCAGGCCACGGCCGAGGAGAACGTCTCGGTTCATCATTATGCAAACGTGCTGTTCAACGTCCTGCGCGGCGGGATCTTCTTCGACCACTACGAGGTGCTCTCGCAAGACTTTTCCCGAACGATCCGGAATTTCAACGGCGGAATCCACGCGCGCAACCGTGACCTGCTGGACGCGTTGCCCGTCAAGCTCAGCATCGCCGAACTCCTCGCCATCGTGGAGGCCCGTGGGGATCCGCAGTTGATGCGTCTTGCCGGTGAGTATCTGCCGATCACCTTCGGCCGTCGCCATGGTGACCCGAGCCGACCATGGAACCAGTTCGCCATCCGGCTCAAGGATGAATACGGTAACGACCTCCTTTCCTACGAGGGCAACTGGCGCGACATCTTCCAGAACTGGGAGGCTCTTGCCCTCAGCTTTCCCGGCTTCATCGGGAACATGATTGCCAAATTCGTCAACGCCTCGACAATGGACGGCTACAACCCCTACCGCATCACGAAAGACGGTATCGACTGGGAGGTCGAAGAGCCGGACAACCCGTGGAGCTACATCGGCTATTGGGGTGATCACCAGATTATCTACTTGCAGAAGCTTCTCGAACTCTCCAGTCGCTTTTATCCTGAGCGGCTGCAAAGCCTGCTGCGCGAGCCGGTGTTCTGCTACGCCAACGTCCCCTACCGCATCAAGCCCTTCGAGGCTTTGCTGCAGGACCCCAAGAGCACGGTTACCTACGACGAGGAGCTGGCGGATCGCCTCGAACAGCGCGTGGCCAGGATTGGCGCCGACGGCAAGCTGGTGCTCGGCCCCGACCGAGAGGTGTACCAGGTCAACCTGCTCGAGAAGTTGCTGGTGCCGTTGCTGTGCAAGCTCGGCAACCTGGTGGTGGACGGCGGTATCTGGCTCAACACCCAGCGGCCGGAATGGAACGACGCCAACAATGCACTGGTCGGTCACGGCCTGTCGATGGTCACGCTCTGTTACATGCGCCGTTACGTGCACTTCCTGTCGGAACTGTTGGCCGCCGAGGACCAGCCTTTCGCATTGTCCACCGAGGTCCACCAGTGGCTTGTCGAGACGACCGCTGTGCTGGGCCGGCTCCGTGGAAAGCTGGGGCCGGAACGCATCGATGCCAGGATTCGTTACCAGGTCCTGGCGGAGCTCGGCCAGGCCGCGAGCCGCTATCGCGAGGCCGTCTATCGGTGCGAGGGCTTCTCGGGCACCATCGACCAGGAGGCGAGCGGAATCTCACGGCTGCTGGAGGACGCGCTGGCAGCGATCGACCACAGTATCGCTACCAACCGCCGCGACGACGGGCTGTTCCACGCATACAACCTTTTGGACCTGCGCGAGGAAGCAATCGAGGTCCAGGCGCTGTACCCTATGCTCGAAGGTCAAGTCGCCGCGCTGAGTTCCCACGCAATCACCCCGGCGGAAGCGATCCCCGTGCTGGAGGCCCTCTTCGAAAGCGAAGTATATCGGCCCGACCAATACAGCTTCATGTTGTACCCGGATCGTAAACTCCCCGGTTTCCTCGAGAAGAACCGGATCAACGCTGAGCAAATCGCCGCCGTGCCTCTCGTCGAGCGCATGCTGGCAGCCGGCGATGAGCGCATCATCGTGCGCGACGCAGAGGGGTGCCATCGCTTCAGCGCCGAGTTCAGGAACGTCAGCGACCTGCATGCGGAACTCGACCTGCTCATAGCGGACTATGGTGAAGATATCGAAACCGCGCGCCCTTCCCTGGAGGCGATCTACGAGTCGGTATTCCACCACAAGGCTTTTACCGGCCGGTCGGGCACGATGTTCGGCTTCGAAGGCCTCGGCTCCATTTATTGGCACATGGTCGCGAAACTGCTGCTGGCTGTGCAGGAAAACTTCTTCGCAGCTCTTGAGTCAGATAACGAATCCACCACACGCCAGCGACTCGGGGAGCTGTATTACCGCGTCCGCGAAGGCATCGGGTTCAATAAGACACCCGCCGAATACGGCGCATTCCCGACCGACCCCTATTCGCACACGCCCCGGCACGCGGGCGCCCGCCAGCCGGGCATGACGGGGCAGGTCAAGGAGGAAATAATCAGCCGCTTCGGTGAGCTCGGCGTCCGCGTCGAGCAAGGCGTCGTGCACTTCGACCCGTCACTGCTGCGGCAACGTGAATTCGTCTCGACGGCCCGCGTGTTTCGCTATCTCGACCTGAAAGGCCAGTGGCGATCCGTGGAGGTTCCTGCCGGCGCCCTGGCCTTCACCTGGTGCCAGGTGCCCGTCGTATACCGGCTCGACGACGAAGCGCCGCCTTCGCTGGTGATTTTCCACGACGACGACAGCATACGGTGCCTGCCGGAACTCTCGCTCCCGGCCGATGACAGCACCGAGTTGTTCCGGCGCAGCGGCCGGATCCGTCGGCTCGAACTCACCTTCCACACCCAAGCATTGTTCGCCACGCAGGCGCAATAAGGACGTCCGATGTCGAATTACTACCAAAGAAAGACCTCGTTGGCCGGCGTGGATGCCTCGGCGTTGTCGCTGGACGAACTGCGTGCCATGCTGCGCCAGATCCTGGAAAGCAAAATCCACGGCCTCTCGTTCAGCCCCTATCTCGAAGGTCAGGGCCCCGGAACCGTGCCGTCGGAGGCGCAGATTCGCGCACGCCTGGCCATCATCCAGCCCTGGGTCCATTGGATCCGGACCTTCTCGTGCAAGGAAGGCAACGAGCGCACGCCCCGGATTGCCAGAGAGCACGGCCTGAAGACCATGGTCGGTGTCTGGCTCGACGAGGACCTGGAGAAGAATGAGACGGAACTGGCCAACGCCATCGAGGTGGCCAGGGCCGGAGAGGCGGACATTCTCGCTGTCGGCAATGAGGTACTGCTTCGGGGCGAGCTTTCCGAGGACGAGTTGCTAGCGTATCTCCAACGGGTAAAGCAGGCTGTCCCGGGCGTCCCGGTCGGGTACGTAGACGCCTACTTCAAGTTCGTGGACTACCCTCGCGTGACCGCGGCCTGCGACGTGCTGCTGGTGAACTGCTATCCGTTCTGGGAGGGCTGTCCGGCAGAGCACGCCCTCCTCTATATGAAAGACATGTACCGGCGCGTCGTGAACATTGCTGGTGGCAAGCGCGTGATCATCAGCGAAACCGGCTGGCCGAATATCGGCACCGCCACGGGTGGTGCATTGCCTTCATTGCGGAACGCCATCAAGTATTTCATCGACGCTTTCCAGTGGGCTGATGAGGATGGCATAGAAATGTTCTATTTCTCGTCGTTCGACGAAGCCTGGAAGGTGGCGGCGGAAGGCGACGTCGGGGCCTACTGGGGCCTGTGGGACAAGGATGGCGAGCCGAAGTACTTCTGAACCTCATGAAACTCAAACACGGCAACGCGATCTGTTATTCAGGCTATCGGCACGGACAGAGCCCGGCCGAAGGCATCTATCCCTCCTACGAAGAAACCCGTGAAGACCTGCTGATACTCGTGCAGAACTGGCGGTTCCTCCGCATGTACGACTGCGGCCCTCATGTCGAGACTGTCCTCGAGGTGATCCGCCGCGAGCGGCTGCCGTTCAAGCTGATGCTGGGCCTCGACATGGCAGCCGAAATAAGCAACCCGCATTGCCCATGGGGCGCGGAGTTCAGTGAAGAAACGCTGGGGACAAATCGCCGCCGCAACGGCGAAGAGCTCGAGCGAGCCATTGCGCTCTCGAACCGATACAAGGACATCGTTTTCTCCGTTTCCGTCGGCAACGAGGCAAGTGTCGAGTGGACCGACCACATGGTTCCCGTCGACCGGCTCATTGCCCACGTGCGAACACTCAAGGCCTCCATTCACCAACCCGTCACATTCTGCGAGAATTACGTGCCGTGGACCTACAAGCTGGAGCCCCTCGCCGAGGAGCTCGATTTCATCTCGGTCCATACGTATCCCGCATGGGAATACCGCACCATGGATGACGCGCTCGCCTACACCAAGCAGAATTACCAGTCCGTGGTAGACCACTACCCGGACAAGCCCGTGGTGATCACCGAGGCTGGCTGGACCACGGCATCCAACGGACGCGGCATTGACCCATGGAACGCGTCCGAGGAACTGCAACGACACTACTATCATGAACTGATGGAGTGGACCACGGCGGAAAAGATCATGACCTTCGTATTCGAGGCCTTCGACGAGCCATGGAAAGGTTCGCCGGACCCGTTGGAGCCAGAAAAGCATTGGGGGCTTTTCACTGTCGATCGGAAACCGAAACTCGTCATGCAGAACGTATATACTGCTTGAGCCTCTGGTTAGGATGACCGGCTATGGCCAAAGCCACGATAGACGATGTTGCCAGGCTCGCAGGTGTTTCGCCCAAGACGGTGTCGAGGGTGGTCAACCGCGAGCCGAATGTGCGCGAGTCGACGCGCGCCCAGGTGGAAAAGGCCATCGACGAACTTCAGTACAGGCCAAATCAGTTTGCCCGCAATCTGGCCAGCCATCGATCGCATCTCATAGGCCTGATCTATGATGATCCCAGTGCCTACGAGGTGCCGAGTTCGGGCTACGTAATCCGCTTGCAGCAGGGTACGCTGCGCGCTTGCAAGGCCATGAATCACGAGTTGCTGATCCATCCATGCCGCTATAGCAGCAAGCACGTTGTGTCGGAACTTGAAGCGCTGCTCGAGCAGATCCGGCCGACAGGCATTATTCTCGCAGCACCCCTGTCCAACATGCCGAGGATCGTCAATGCGATCGAGGCCACCGGCACACCGCTGGTGCGCCTGTCGCCAGGCAAGGACAACGGCGATCATCTTTGCGTGGTAACCAACGATCGTGAGGTGTGTGCCGAGATGACCCGCTATCTCGCGTCGCTCGGGCATCGGCGCATCGCGTTCATCAAGGGCCACCCGCAACATAAAGCCGTGGGCAACCGCTACCTGGGTTACCGGGAAGGCCTACGGGACGGCGGGATCGAGTTTTCCGAGGAGCTCGTAGCCCAGGGCCAGAACTCGATTGGCTCGGGCGAGGAGTGCGCGCTGCAGTTGCTGCGACTTCGGAATCGACCCACGGCCATCTTCGCAGCCAACGATGACATGGCGGCCGGCGTCATGAAGGTCGCCGCGAAGCTCGGCATCGCGATTCCCGGCCAGCTGTCCGTCGCTGGCTGCGATGACATCTCGCTCGCCAGGCAAATCCACCCCACCCTGACGACGATTCGGCAGCCGCTGGCCGCGATGGCCGAACTCGCAGCGCTCGCACTCGTCGAGGACATACGACGGGATGCACCGCGGCGCGGGGTGGAAATCGTGCCGGGTACGCTTGAGGTGCGCGAATCGACGGGCCCTGCGCCCGCCTGAAACGCGGACGCAGGGCGAAGAGACGGGCGGCTCAGCCGCGGTTCACGAAAACCAGGCCGTCGGTAAAGTCCGGTGGGGTCGCGGGCCGATACGTATAGCCCCACTCGCCGAACAATGACAACACATTCAGCGGATCCCCGGGCACCAGCCGTCGAAATCCGGTCGCCTGCGTCCGGTACAGGTCGTCGGCAACGCGCTCGTTCAGCGTGGCCGGAAACGAGATCCCGCCGCAGCACTCGAAAAAGGTCACCGATCCGAAGAAGTTGTCGAGCACCGACCGATAGGCTTTCAATGCCTGCGCCTGGATGAGGGGGTCTTGGTTGGCATCGAACAACTCATGCAGCGCTCGTGCCGTCAGCCACTGGTTCTCTCCGGACGGCCGCCTTGCAAGCGCCGTCGCCCAGAGATAGAAGCGTGCCTTCGCGCCGGTCGGGCCGGCCGGAATACCAGCTGCCAAGTCGAACTTCGTCTCTGCGTCAGGGTTGTTGACGTCGAATTCCGGTATGGGCACGGACGCGAACGGATTTTCGGGGTCTACCAGAACGCACGTCTCGCCGTTGATCCCGACATCCTCACATCCCAAGTTCAGGAGCGTATCGGTCGGCAGAACGATCTGGTTGATAACCATGCCGTCGCCGGCGCTGCGGCCATCACAGCCGCCGGCGACCAGGAGACACAAGCCGAGCAGTCCCATCAACGACTTGGCTGGCCGGACCGTGCGAGCACCTTGCGAATATTGCTTACTCATCTTCTTGATTCCTTCGTAATGCATGCCCGGTAACTAGAATCGGTAGTTGACGTAGAAAACGGTCTGCCAAAGGTAATCGTTTTCGCCATCCTGGAACTCGTCCCCGGGTGAATTCTCATCCAGCGAGCGATAGAGCCCGCGGATTCCGATCTGTGTCGAGCGTAGCGGATCGCGTCTTTGGTCCAGCAGCACGGAATAGTCGAGCATGAACTGCTCCGGGAACGTCACGTTGAACTGCCGGTGGAAGTCGTACGGTCCCCAGGCATCCTTCTTGAAGTAGCCCGTGAGAATATGCCGCTTGCCTAAGATCACTGTCCCTGCCAACTCGTAGAACTCGCGTGTCCCGCCGACGGGATTGCCGGTCGGCTGGTCCGAGCCCACCAGTATGTCGGCGATATACCGCACCTTGACGTTCGGATTGAATACCATGCGGCTCGCGACGGTCCAGACCTCTTCTGACGGAAGCCCCTCACCGAACGGCGCATTGGTCCCACCTTCCTCGAAGAAGAACAGGAAAGAGTCTGTAAACGTGGGGTAATCCACGTAGTTGATCCCGACGTTGTAGGCGAAGCCCGCGTTCTCCCGCATGTCGTTGTCCCATGCGTAGAACGGGGTTTCGGGCGTCGGGTCGTAGGTCAGCATGAGTTCCGCTGCCCTCGCCTCCCGGTTGCCGAGCACCGCGAACGGGTCGTCGTCGCGATTGCGTGGCGACAGTCCGGGAAACAGGACACCGCCTCCGCCAATGTCCGCCGGGACGTTCGGGTTCGCATCGACGAGGTTGTTACGATAGAGAATCCGCGGGAACAGCATGTAGTTGCCGAAATTGATCATCATCCCGGCCTCGAACTCGTTCTTGTTGCCGAGGTTCGAATAAGGCAGCCGGGTGCCGAACTCCCTGAGGCCGTCGCCGCCATCGGCCACGAGGCCGGCGATATCGGCGGCCACATACGAGCGCGTGTTCAAAAAATCGAAGCTCAGCTTCCCCTTGAAACCCAGTGTGTCCTTGAAGTCGATCTGGTCGAGAATGATATTGCCGCCTGAGATTCGGTCATACGTGTCATCGACCTTCTCCGTCGCTGACATGATGCCGCCCAGTTCAAGCTTGATGCTGTCCGTAAGATCCGTGGCGGCGTAGATCGTCGTCTGGCGACTTTGCCGCTCGGTGGCCTGCGTGGCTGTCGCCGAATCCCCGAGCCGTGCCAGGTCCTCCGAGTGCATAAAGGTGTATTCAACACCTGCGCGCTCAAAATCGTACTTCAGGACGAACTTCGGATTCGCGCCCCAGTAGACTTCCGGGCCGGCCAGCAACGTAAACCCTTCGAGCGGGCCCTTGCCGGAGAACTCGATGCCGTTGGGCGCCTTCGCGTTCCAGATGTCCATCCCATAGATGTCCGTCGTCTCGCGGACCAGGCCGAAGAAATCGCCCTCGTATTTCCAGTGGTAGCGAGGCGTGTGATAGAAGGCCTCGATATCCGCGATTTCGCCACGATAGGTGGCGCTGAAATCGTAGATCTCCACGCGCTCGCGATCCTCGAGCGTCGCCGTCCCCACGGGAGAGACGATAAAGTTTCCTTCGGGACTCTCGATGATCTCGAGCGGAAGTCCTCTGCGCCCGTACTGGATCTCCAGGGGCTCCTTGTCGGCCACGTTGCCGAGGATGTTCAGGGAGAACTGTCCGTCGATCTGCTGAGTCGGCGCAAAGGCAAAATCAAGGAATACCATCTGGCCGTCCGAGAACTCGGCGCCGTTTTCACCAAACTCCTCCAGCGCCTGCTCTTCTCCCTTGTAGACCATTTCGAGCCGAAGCTCGCCGCCGGTGAAGCTCAGCGCCTTCTTCTCCTCCTCGGACTCGGCCTTCAGCATGCGGACCTCGCCCTTGAGTTCGAGGTAATCCATGTTGATCCCGCCGATGGCCTCGTTGATCGCACCCTTTTTGAATTGGTAAGGATCAATGGCCCAGACCTGGGCCAGGACGTCGTAAGCCATCCTGGGTCGGGCCGCGTAGACGCCGTCCTGGTCCGGTGTGCCGAGCGCCGCGATACCGAACCACTCTTCGTTCATGTTGTTCCGGCCGGGCGCCCAGTCGAACAGGTACGCCTGGTTGGACCAGGATGCATTCGTATCGTGGATATCGAGGTTCTCCTCCTGGAGGTACTTCCACCACTCGTCGCGCCATTCGAACACGAAGCCGCCGATCGCATTGCCTTCCTCGCCGTTGCCCCACGACTTGTTATAAATTTCCTGCCACTGGTCTTTGAGAATGCTGGCCTGGGCGACCTGGTCTTCCCGGCCCTCTCTCGCGTTGTACGCGTCGCTGCCGAACTCGAAGAACAGGACCGGCATATCCAGCTTCGCATCAACCTGGCTCCACAGGTCGGTGAAGCTCCTGCCGCGGTAGACATTGCTGCCCAGGAGATCCAGTTCCGGCACCAACTCTGCGATCAAGTCGATGTACTGGAGATCGCCGTTGACGATCGTGAAGGGATGCCGGGGCGCGATCTTCTTGCCGGACAGAATGACCTCGTTGAACAGCGAGTAAAGGTATCGCGCCTTCGCCGTATTCTGCTCCCCGACCGGCAGGTTCTCGATTTCGAAGCTCGACCACGACAGGCCATAATTGCTTTCGTTACCGAACGCGAACATCAGCACGCCTGGAACATCCTTGTAACGTTCCACGATTGCCAACGTATCGGCTTTCAGCGTCGCGCGGGTCAACTCGTCGGAGTAGTCGGTGTTCGGCGTCCACTTGCCGTTGATGCTGGCCCCGTAGCGGCCCATGAGCGGATTGATGACCGTCATGATGCCGTGTTCCCGGTATACGTACGTGACCCACTTGGGCGGGATCATGGCGAAACTGCGGACGGTGTTCACACCCCCCGCCCGCATCAACCCGAAGTCATAATCAAGGACCTTCCTGATGAACTCGTCTGATTCACCCCAAAGGTTGTAGCTGTAGTTCTCGCCTCTTGGCGTGTAACTCCACACCATGCCATTGATGAAGTAGTCCTCGCCGTTGACCTGCAGTTTCCAGCCGTTCTCATCCTTGTGAGTCGTTATGACATCGACCGCCTGGGCGGCGGCGGCGAACCCCGTGCTGACGAGCAGTGAGACTGTGAGCAGGCTGAGAACTCGCGTTACCCGCTTGAAGAAAGCTATTTCAGCCATGGCGAACACTCTTTTTTGTACTTGGGGATCTCGTGAAATATCCAGCGATTGCATAGTCGTCACCCGTCCGCTACCGCTAGTTGATCACGATGGAAATGTTGTCGAAGAAGACATCTACACCGCAGCCTTCGACAGGTCCGCAACTGGCTTTCAGTTGCAGGGTGACGCCGCCGGATACATCCGGTCCGAGGGTCGTTTCAAACGTGTATTTCACCCAGTCCGTCGTCGGCGTGATCGGTCCACCGCTGAATATTTCCGCGCTGGAGGTGCCGCCGCCCGTGAGTTCGGAGAAGAACTCCGCGAACACGACGCCCCCGGCGCCGCTCAGCGTGCCGCGCATGTCGAAAGAAACCGTGACGGATGCGCCGGGCGTGAGGTTGCCCGCCTCCAGGTTGGAGTTCTTTATCAGGTTATCGACAGCCGCATCGCTCTGGGTGCGAACGGGGACGATCAGGTTCGCCGCGTAGATTCCGGAAGACGGGCTATCCGTGACAATGGACTGTATGCCGCCGTTCGGGATCGTTTCCCAGCCGTCGAACGTCCCTGTCTCGAATCCGCCGTTGATGGCGATGCCCCCGCCGTCCCAGACGCCGCCGCCGCCGATGCCACCGCCGCCACCGCCGCCGCTGCCGCCGCCACTGCCTCCACCACTATCGCCACCGGCATCGCCCTCGCCGAGCACGAGGGAGACGTTGTCGAAGAACGCATCGACACCGCAGCCTTCGACGGGTCCGCAACTGACTTTCAGCTGCAGCGATACGCCGCCGCCGACATCGGGTCCCAGGGTCGTGGTGAAACTGTAGGTTTGCCATTCGGCGGTGGGTGCAAGTGGTCCACCACTGAGAATTTCCGAGGCGGAAGTGCCTTCGCCCTCCAGCTCGGAAAACAACTCCGCGAAAACGACGCCGCCGGCACCGGAAAGCGTGCCGCGCATGTCGAAGGAGACGGTAACGACGGCGCCGGGCGTGAGGTTACCGGCTTGCAGGTTGGCGTTCTTGATCAGATTGTCGACAGCCGGATCAACCTGGCTTCGAACAGGTACGACAAGATTGGCCGCAAACGTTCCGGAGGACGGATTGTCGCTCACGATGGCCTGGGTGCCACCGTCCGGGGTCGTCTCCCAGCCTTCGAAAGTGCCTGTCTCGAATCCCCCATTGATAACGAAACTATCGCCGCCGCCCGCGTCGCCCCCGAAAGCGATGTCGTCGAGGTAGTAGGTCTCATCGCCTGCCCCGGTGGCCCCGAGGTTGACGAAAATCGACAGCTTGTCGTAAGTGTTCGCCAGGTTCAGCGGCGGCGAACCGGGCTGCGGGCTGGAGAAATCGAACGTCAAGGTCTCCCATTCATTCGCTACTGTCGTGGTCGCCAGGGCCTCGACGAACAGCGCCTCATTGGAGAGGTCCTCCACTTTCAACACAACGGGGATGCCCGCATCCGGCGAGTACACTCGCACTGTCATCCGGGCCTCCGACGCCGTAAACGGAATCGCCGGCACAGCCAGGTTTGGCAAGGTCGATACCGTCGTCCCCGCGTCCACTTCAGCAGCATTCGGCCTGAGCACTTGCGCGACCATGTTGCTGCCGCCGGCCGGATCGTTGGTCACGACCGAGGCGTTGCCGCCGAAGTCCGTCAGCGTATAGGTCACGGTTGGATCATCGAACGAGATCGTCGGGAAGTTCCCGACAGGCGGCACCGGCGGCTCCGCAGAACAACCACTCACCTGCTCGATGGCGTCGAAATAGAACGTCCAGTTGGTCGGATCGTTCTCGGCGTCACCCGCCACCCCGTTGTCGAAGATAAATGTGATTCCGTCCGCCGGAAGACCAGCCGTCGAGCCGGTGAAGTCGAAACACAGTTCCTGCCAGACGCTGCCGCCGGTGTGGTTCGCCACGCGCTCCTGGTCCAGGCCCTCGAGCTTGAAGGTCACGGGCACCGGGCGCGCCGACCATACCTTCATGGTGAAAGCCGGCCCCCCGGAGAAGTCGATCGCGCTGGCCAACGGGAGCGTACTTCCCCCGAAGGCCGCGCCCGCAAACTTCTGCATTCGCGCGACTTGCGCGCTGGTGTTGATACCGCTCGCATCGGGGTTCGCGATCACCGCTGCCACGCCGCCCTCGAAATCGACGAAGTCGAACGAACCGCCCCCATCGAAGTCGATGACCACGCTGTCACCCGTAGGCGGCGGCTCGACACTGCCACCGGTGGTGATCGAGACGTTGTCAAAGAAGACGTCGACACCGCAGCCCTCGACGGGCCCGCAGCTCGCCTTGAGTTGAAGCGACACGCCGCCGCTGACATCGGCTCCCAGCGTTGTGGGGAACGTGTAGGTAACCCAGTCCGCAGTCGGTGTCAGCGGTCCACCGCTGAGAATCTCCGCGGCGGAGGTGCCGCCGCCCGAAAGTTCGGAGAACAACTCCGCGAACACGACGCCGCCGGCGCCGGAAAGCGTCCCGCGCATGTCGAACGAAACAGTGACGGCAGCCCCGGGAGTGAGATTTCCCGCCTCCAGGTTGGCGTTCTTGATGACATTATCGACACCGGCATCGGTCGGTGCGCGCTCAGGCACATTGAGGTTGGCCGCATAGGTTCCGGAAGACGGGTTGTCGGTCACAATCGCTTGGACGGCACCGCCGGGGGATGTTTCCCAGCCTTCGAAGGTGCCAGTCTCAAATCCGCCATTGATGACGATATTGGCACCGACTTCGCCACCGCCACCGCCACCGCCATCGGCCGTGCCACTGAAACCGATATCGGTGAGCAGGAACGAGAACCGTGAGGCCTGCGGGCCGAGCGGCCCGAGCAGGAAACCCTCGTTGCTGGCAATGGTTGCCGCAAAGTCGGTCAACGGGATCGCCAGCTGATACCAGCCATTCCCCAAGTCGGTCGAGCCCGCGTAGCTAGTCACGTCGTAGACTCGACTGGTGTCGCCTCCCTCGATGAACCTGACTTCGATCGTGTTCTCAGGAAGGCCCTTGACCTTGAAATTGAAGGTTTCGAAACCGGCCGCGAAGCCTGGCGCATAACCAGTCAGCGCGATTAACCCGATGTCTAAAGGACCATTGGCCGTGGGAGGCGCGCCGCCCGTTCCGCCATCCGTGCCCACGACGATGGAGACGTTGTCAAAGAATGCATCGACGCCGCAACCTTCGACTTGCCCGCAACTGGCTTTAAGCTGCAACGTGACGCCCCCGGCGACATCGGGTCCCAGCGTCGTGGTGAAACTGTAGGTCTCCCAGTCGGCAGTCGGCGTCAGCGGTCCACCGCTCAGAATCTCCGCTGCGGACACACCTTCACCCGCGAGTTCGGAGAACAGTTCGGCAAACACGACGCCGCCGGCGCCGGAAAGCGTACCCCGCATGTCGAACGAAACTGTGACCGACGCACCGGGCGTGAGATTGCCGGCTTCCAGGTTGGCATTCTTGATCAGCGGATCGGCGGCCGTATCACCGGGCCCTCGCACAGGCACCAACAGGTTCGCCGCAAAAGTCCCGGATGACGGGTTGTCCGTGACGATGGATATGACGCCACCGTTCAGGAACCGCTCCCAGCCGTCGAATGCGCCGGTCTCGAACCCCCCATTGACGGCGATGTCGCCGCCCTCACCGCCACCACCGATGGGGTCTCCACCGCTAAGGACACGCAACGCGGGATTGAAATCGGCGTCACCGGCGAAGAAGAAGTCGAAGGTCGATCCGGAGCCGAGGTCATCGACCACCGGGGGCGCCAGATCCACTGTGACATTGGGATCGGAAGCATAGACGACCGCGTCCGGAATGATCCCAGGATCCGCCCCACCCGCGTCGCAGCTGGCCACCTGAGTGATCTCGTCGAAGTAAAACGTCCAGTCGTCAGGATTGTTCTCGGCGTCCCCGACCACCGCGGTGTCGAAAATGAACGTGATCGAGTTGCTCGAGAAGCCCGCCACATCGCCCGAGAAATCAAAGCAGAACTGTTCCCAGCTACCACTGCCGCTGTGATTGGCGGTGCTTTCCCTGCCGAGCTCCGGGAGACCGGAGACTGCATCTTCGAGCTTGAACAGGACAGGCACAGGGCGCGATGACCAGACTTTCATCGTGAAGGCTTCGCCCTCGCCGAAGTCGATCGGGTCGCTCAACACCAACGTCGCGCCGCCGAAAATCTCCGCGGCGAACTTCTGCATGCGGGCCGTCTGCGCGGTCGTATTCAGACCGGACTGGTCGGGATTGGGAATAACGGTAGCGACGCCGCCGGCAAAGCCGTTTTCCTGGCCGAAATCGTAGCTCGCGGGCGCGGCCTCGAAAGTTACAGGCAAACTTCCCGGATCGACGCCACCGCCACCGCCACCACCGCCGTCACAGCTCGCCACCTGGGTGATTTCATCGAAGAAAAATGTCCAGTCGTCAGGGTTAGTGGCAGCGCTACCGATGACACCAATGTCGAAAATCACCGCGAGGTCGGAGACCGTGAGACCGGCCGTGCTACCCGTGAAGTCGAAGCAGATCTCTTCCCATTCGCCGCTGCCGCTGTGGTCGCCCGAGCGCTCTGCAAAGACAAACGGGTTGACGGTCTCCAACTTGAAGAGCACGGGAACGGAACGCGACGCCCAAACCTTCATCGTGAAGGCCGTACCCTCGGAAAAGTCGATGCCGTCATTCAGTGGCAGCTTGGTGCCGCCAAAGGCCTCGCCATTGCCGGGGTCGAACTTCAGCATCCGCGCGACCCTGTCGGTCGTGTTGAGCCCGCTCTGATCGGGGTTGTCTATGATCCCCGCTTCGCCACCCGCGAAATTCGTAAACTCGAAAGGCTCGCAGGCCGTCTCGAAATTGATGACATCGCAAAAGCCTTCCGGCGGCGGCGGCGGCGCGGGCGTGCCGGCAATCCTGGTCGGTCCGTCACCTTCGCCGAAACAACCGGCCAGGAACAGGACCGGTACGACGCACATGAGGATGCGCGAGATGCTTGCGGGGATCATTGCTTGCATGGTCTGGATCTCTGGAAACTTGGGTGTATTTACTAGTTCTTTTGGCTGGAGATGCCGAGCGCGCTTGGCTGGGTCCCGCGATCACCCGGAGTTTTGCCTAAGGGACGGCGCGCTTAAGGCTGGCCCGCGTAGACTCTTATCCAGTCCACGTCCATGGTCACGGGGAAAGCCGTGATGGCGTTGGGAGGGCCCGGGAAATTGCCGCCGACCGCTACGTTCAAAATGATGTAGAAAGGCTGGTCGAAGGGCGCGGGGAACGGGGCGGCAGTCGAGAACCACGAGTTCTGCATTGCGTACAGGACGCCATCGACATACCACCGAATCTCGGTGGGATCCCACTCGATCGAATACGTGTGGAACTCAGCCCTGGCATCTGCCGGAACAACGTAGGCCTCTCCGGTGAATACGTTCGCGGGCGCCTCGCCGCCGTAGTGCAGCGTGCCGAAAACTTCGTTCCCGCCGGATCCGCCGAGATTCACGGCCTCCACGATATCGATCTCGCCCGACGCCGCCCACCCGCCGTAACTCGTGTCCTGGGGCAACATCCAGAAAGCGGGCCAGATGCCCTGCCCCCCGGGCAGCCGGATGCGAGCCTCGATACGGCCATATCGGACCGCCACACGGTCTCGAGTGATAATTCTTGCTGATGTGTAATTGAAGCCGCCCGTCGATTCTTCGCGGGCGGTGATCGTCAGCATGCCGTCACTGACTTGTGCGTTGTCCGGCAGATAGTACTGCAACTCGTTGTTGCCCCAGCCAGGGATGCCCTCGTCGGTGCCGTCGCCGCTCTGAAAGAACCAGGTCTCAGGGTCGACTCTCTCGCCGTCGAACTCTTCCTCCCATACTTGGATCAATTCGTCGCCCGGCCCGACCGGCTCGTTGTCGAACAAGACCAGAGTAGGATCGGAAATGTTGACGTTGTCCTGCGGCGACACGGCCGGCGGAGGCGCCACCACCACCCCGGACAGCGCACCATCGTCACTGTCACCGATGCAAGCCGTGAGGGCTGAGACGGTGCACAAAAGGGCGAGTCTTCCCTGTGTCCCGTTGATTCTAAACTGCATTGACGAACTCCCCGGGGCAGGACGCAATCTGCCGGATTTCTATTTATGAGCGTCCACGGGGAATATACTTACCGATAACTGACAGCGTTGTCAATTATACCCGAGCCCCACGGGAAATGGCCTGGATCGCCGTAGATTGGCGATCCAGGGAAGGTCCCGGCAAGCCGAACAGATGTTATCCGGGGAAGCTGCGGCTGCTCCTCATCTGGGGCGTGACTATGCGGCGGATGGGCAGTCGTTCTCCTGACGGTGAGAGTCGCCATCGCACCTGATGCGATTGCGGCCCTTCCGCGTCGTCCATTCCTGGCGTATCCGGTTATCTGCAACGACAGGGGCAGGCACAACTGATGCGATCGTTGTCAGACCGCCCAAGCTAAACGTGAAGGAGTCACGTGTAGTTCCAGCCTTGTGTGACATGATCTCTTCTCCATGACGGCCTGGGCCGCCGGCGATTTGCCGATCGCACTATCGCGATCCGCAAACACATTCTGGACAAGCGGCCATTCGACGACAAACGAAAAGAATTCAGCCCAGGGTTGAGAAAAAATCAGGCGGGACTCGCGAAATTCTGCAATATCCAGCTGCGGAAAAAAGCCACGCTCTCGTTTTCTGCCCGGTTCGCCGGGCAGACGAGATAGTAGGACACGTCGGCGACGAGTTCCTGCTCGAAGAGACGCACGACGCTGCCCTCATCGAACCAAAGATTCCCTATGGGTATCGGCACGAGGGCCGCACCTATGCCGCGCTGTGCGGCCCGCACCACGGCAATCATCGAGTCCAGCCGGGTCGCCTTGGGGTTGGCCGGCAGCGTCACGCCGGATAATTCCTGCCATTGCTGCCATGCCTTCGGGTAGGTCTCATGGACAATGATCGGGAACTCGCTCTGGATACTCTTGCTCTTGACGGACAGGCTACGTTTGAACTCCGGTGACCCGGCCGGAACCATTCGCAGGGGGAACAACAAGTCCACCTGCATGTCTTGCGGCGGCGTCCTGAAAAGGCGGATCGAAAGGTCTGCGTCCGCCGGATGTTTTTCGGCGCTCTCGTCGCTGGTGCCGACGTGAATGTCTATTTCCGGGTTAGCGACGGTGAACTCGTGCAGGCGCGGAATGAAAAACTCGCTGGCAAAGAACGGTTGCACCGAGATCCGGATCGAACTCTGCCTGGCCCCCTTGCGGTATTTCCTGACCACGCTGTCCAACTGCTCGATAAGGGGGCTCAATTCCTCGTAGAGCATCGTGCCCGTCTTGGATAACTTGAGGTCCCGAGTGCTGCGGTCGAACAACTGCTCCCCCAGCATCTCCTCCAGCTTCTTCATCTGGTGACTCACCGCGGAAGCAGTGATGTGCAGCTCATCGGCCGCCACGCGAAAGCTTTCGTGGCGCGCGGCGATGCAGAAAGCCCGCAGTCCGCGGATAGAGGGCTTCGCGCTGGCGGCCAGCTTGCTCATCGCTCGCTCGCGGCGCCTGGTTGCCGGAATACCGATTTCGGGGTTCGATCGACGTTGAACAGTCCCCGGTTCTTCTCGGCGGACAATGGCCGCGCCGGATCGCCCTTCCACGGCTCATCGAAGGCCTGGAAGAAGAACACCGTCATGTTTTCCCTAACCGCCCGTTCGTACCGCTCATGAAAATGGCGTGGCTGCTGTGCTTCACTGGCGCGTCCGCCGAACTCCTCGGCGACGGTCGCCCAGCCCGCCTCGAGAACGGCGATCGGCTTGTCCGGCAGCGCCCGGCGCACGCCCTCTATGTTCTCGATGGTGTAGGCCAGTGCCTCGTCGATGGTCTTTCCCTCCCACTGCGGGTAGGTGTGCACACCGAGAAAATCGACTTCGGCCGCCAGCGGCGCGCCATCGCGTATCCACCACTCGTAGTTATCGGCCACGGTGACGGGTTGCTCGATCTGCGCCTTCACCTGTCGAACGTAGCCGATCACCTGCTCGAGCGGCACCATGTGGTCGTTCCACTCCACCAGCGCCTCGTTGCCCACATTGACGGCCCCGACAATCTCCGGGTAGTGCCGCGCCAGGTCGATGCCGCGCCGGATTTCCGCCTTGTTCGCCAGGATGTTCGCTGCCAGGACCTCGTCCGGAATCGGCTCGTCGAGCCAGGGGCAGCCCTCGTGGTTGCTCACTTCGGCCCTGAGCCAAATGCCCTGCAGCACCTTGATGGGCAAGTCGTGAAGCCGGGTCAGCTCCAGCGTCGTGGCGGATTTATCACCGGCGTCGTACAGCCGGATGAGGCGCAAATCGTGCGCGACCAATATCTGCAGGTCCTCGATGATCTCGGCCGGGGATGGGTAGATCGCGCCGTCGCCAAGATCCGGGTGCTGGCCGACACGATATCCCGAATAGGAAACCGCCACAGTCTCCCCGGCCAGCAGATCCGCGGGCGACTGCCGGATTGTCAGGGGCGCTGGCTCTCCGGGGGCACTGGTGGAATTGAACTGACAGCCGCCGCCGAAGACGGCTGCCGCGAACACGGCCAGGAGAAATTTCAGCGATAGTTTCATTGCGGCCTCACGCCAGCAGGTTGCGAAGGGTTTCGAGTGATCGTGCCGGGCGGATCAGTCGGCGCCCAGGACCCCGAACGTCGTCTTCAGTTCCGTGTCCGAGTCACCGCCGATCCACGCATCAAACTCGCCGGCCTCGGTCTCGAGTCGCATCGCGCGGCCGTAAAACGCCAGCTGGTCCGTATGCAGCTCGAATTCCACGGTGACCGTCTCGCCCGGCTCGACCCGAATGCGCCGGAAACCTTTCAACTCCTTCACGGGCCTCGTGACGCTGCCCACCAGGTCGCGGATATAGCACTGCACGACCTCGTCGGCCGCGACGTGGCCCCGGTTGGTCAACTCAGCGCTGATCGTCACCGCCCCCCCGAGCGGGATCTCGGCGGCGCTCGCACGGATATCGTGATAATGAAACTCGGCGTACGAGAGTCCGAAGCCGAAGGGAAACAGCGGCCGATAGCCCGCGTCGAGGTGGAACGCGGTCATCCCCAGCGACGTCTGCGGCGCGTGGGTATCGATGTCGTCGATGTGAACGATCGTATCCGGGGACGGCGGCTTGCCGGTGTTTTTCTGGCTGTAATAGATCGGCACCTGGCCGACCATTCGCGGGAAAGTGACGGGCAGCTTGCCGGAAGGCGACTCGTTCCCGAACAACAGGTCGGCAATCGCCGGGCCGCCCATCGTCCCCGGATGCCAGGCGAACATCACGGCATCCAGGTAATCGATGACACCGGTCAGCGTCAGCGGCCTGCCGGCCATCACCACCCCGACGAGAGGCCTCCCCGTCTCGCTCAGCCGCCGCACCAGTTCCGCCTGGTCGCCCGGGAGGCCGATGTCGGCGCGCGAATGCGCCTCTCCGGAAAGAATCGATTCCTCGCCGAGGAACACAATGGCGACGTCAGATGCGCGGGCGACGGCCACGGCCTCGTCGAACTCCGGGTTGACCCTGCTCCGCGAGTTCTCCATCGCGCCCACGTAGCGCACCTCCACTGCGCTTCCGGCCAGGCGCTCGATGGCCTGGCGCGGCGTGATCGTATCCGCGGCATCCCCATCGAACACCCATGTCCCCATCTGCTCATGAGGTGCATCCGCGAGCGGTCCGACGATGGCGACCGAGGCCACTGCTCCGGCCTGCAAAGGCAGCGTACCCGACGCATTCTTGAGCAGCACCACGCTCTGCAAGGCCGACATCCTCGCGATCTCCAGTGCGTCCTCGCTGAGCAGCGGCGGCAGCCGTCTATGCTTTGAGCGAGGATCATCGAACAACCCAAGCCGGAACTTGAGCCGCAGGATACGGGCGACTGCATCATCGATCAGCTGCAGATCGATGCGGCCTGCGATGACCAGTCCCGCGAGGTGCTCCACGTACGCGCCTCCCGCCATCTCCATGTCCGTGCCGGCCTCGAAGGCCGCCAGCGCCGACTGCTGGTCATTCTCCGTGAGACCGTGGATCCGCAGTTGCCGGACGGAGTCCCAGTCACTGACGACAAAACCCTCGAAGCCCCACTCCTCGCGCAAAACCTGCCGCAGCAGGTAGCGGTTCGCCGTCGGCGGAATGCCATTGAGTTCCGAGAAAGACGGCATGAAAGTACAGACCCCCGCGTCGACGGCGGCCTTGAATGGCGGCAGATAGACGTTGCGGAGCTCGATCTCCGGAATGCTCGTGGTCGCATAGTCCCGCCCGCTCTCTGCGGCGCCGTAGCCCGCGAAATGCTTCGCGCAGGATGCGATCGTATCGGGGGCCGCGAGGTCGTCGCCCTGGTATCCCCGGATCATCGCCTCCCCCAACCGGCTGGCGAGGAAAGGGTCTTCGCCGAGGCTTTCCGCGATCCGCCCCCAACGAGGGTCGCGCGCCACATCGATCATGGGAGCGAAAGTCCAGTTGATGCCGACCGTCGCGGCTTCCCGGGCCGCCATGCGCGTCGAATCCCGGGCGAGTTCCGGGTTCCAGCTGGCGGCCTGGCCCAGCGGGATCGGCATCACGGTCCGGAAGCCGTGAATGACGTCTCGGCCCACCAGCAGGGGAATCCCCAGCCGACTCTCTTCCCGGGCAATGCGCTGCAGCTCGTTGACGACATCCGCCTGCCCCACGTTCAGTACCGCGCCCACGCGTCCGGCGCGCAGGTCTTCCGCCAGATAGTCCGCCACATGGCCCTCGCTCGCATTCATCTGGCTCAGTTGGCCGATTTTCTCCGGCAAGGTCATCCTCGCCAGTAAAGCCGCTGTTTTTTGCTCGATGGACGCGTCGTGGTACAAGGGGTTCGTCACCAGGTGTCTCGTTCAACTGTTACACGACAAAGCGCGAAATGCAGCAAGTGCGGCATCTGACGCGGGAATTCCCCGCGGGCCATGATCACATGCCGTGTTTACGTGAACTGGGCGCGCAGCGAATGAGGCTGGGAACGCAGCGCGTTTTTAACAAGGTTTGACAGCGCTGTCAATTTGATTAAAGATAGTATTAGCCGTCTAAAACGAGAATAAAAAGCGCAAATCGACAGCATGAGCAGCGGCACACATTACGAAACGGCCCCGGAGGATCGGATCCCTTTTCCCCTGAAGGTGATCTACGGGCTCGGGGCGTTCGTCAATAACCTGCTGGCCGCAGCCATCGGCGGCATGGTGATCGTGCTGAATCTCGGGCTGGGCATGAACCCGGCCCTGGTCGGCCTGGTGGCCGCCCTGCCCCGGCTCACGGATGCTCTCACCGACCCCTTGATGGGATACATCTCTGACACCACGCACTCGCGATGGGGTCGCCGCCGGCCCTACATCTTCATAGGCGCCATCGCCTCCGGGCTGGTCTTCGCGCTGCTCTGGCAGCTGCCCGCCGATAAAAGCGAAGCCTTCTACTTCTGGTATTTCCTCGCCGGATCCCTGATCTTCTATCTCTGCTACACCATTTTTGCCACGCCATGGGTCGCGCTCGGCTACGAGCTGACACCGGACTATCACGAACGCACCCGGCTGATGGGCACACAGAACTTCATCGGGCAGCTGGCGTACGTTATTGCGCCCTGGTTCCTGCTGATCATGCAAAGCGAAATGCTGTTCGACGGCATGGTGGACGGCGCTGCGGGGCTCTCCATCATGATTGCCGCGGTCGTGATCGTGATCGGCATCATGCCGGCCGTTTTCCTACGCGAGAGGTTCAAGGCCAATATCGCCGTACCCTGCGCGGGTGACGACACCCCCGTCGAAAGCATGGGTGCAAGCCTGTTGCGGAATCTCAAGTGCTTCTTGAAAGGTTTCGCGATTTCCCTGAAATTCAAACCTTTCCTGAAGCTGTGCGCAGCAACGTTTCTGGTCTTCAATGGCTTCATGCTGATCGCGTCCTTCCAGTTCTACGTGATCATCTATTACGTCTTCAGTGGCGACACCGTCGAAGGCGCCAAATACGCGGGCTATTCCGGCACGCTGGGAGCAATCTCGACGTTCCTGGTCATCATCCTGGTGACCAGCATCGGCACCCGGCTCGGCAAGCGTCGTACGTTTTTCCTCGCCACCGGCATATCGATGGTGGGATATGCCCTGAAGTGGTTCTGCTATAACCCCGATATCCCCTGGCTGCTGCTGGTCCCCGCCCCCCTGATGGCCTTTGGGCTTGGCGGGCTCTTCACCCTGATGCCGTCGATGATCGCCGACGTAGTGGATGCGGACGAGCTGAACACACATGAACGCCGCGAAGGCATGTACGGATCCATCTTCTGGTGGGTCGTCAAGCTGGGAATGGCGGCTGCACTCGCAGCCGGCGGCTTCCTGCTGAATGCGACCGGCTTTGACGTCGCTCTGGGGGGAGATCAGTCGGAACGCACCATCTACCTCATGCGGCTGTTCGACGCCTTTATCCCATGCATAGCCTCCGGGATCGCGATTTGGGCGATCTATACCTTCTCGATCACCGAGGAGAAGGCCTACGAGGTGCGTGCTGAACTCGAACGTCGACGTGGCGCGCCAACGCCGGCGGCCCCGCAGCCTGCCTGAGACCCGGGCTTCGCATCAGCAGCCTGACTGCTGCGCTGGCTCCCGGGGAACCTTCGGTGTAGAATCCACGTCTCACGATTACCTGGGGGCGACATGGCTTCGACGTGTGTCGCAAAACCCGGGGTGCATGCCGAGGTGCAGGGACCTCGTAAAACACTTTGCAAACTTTAGTTGCCAACGACGACAACTACGCACTC
>Ga0102938_10000359_pt1 | contig 33111 bp, 29 predicted proteins | sample SalPonR2_B_D2_MG_FD_84516 | JGI IMG/M metagenome (GOLD analysis project Ga0102938, IMG submission 84516) | Salt pond soil microbial communities from South San Francisco under conditions of wetland restoration - Salt Pond MetaG R2_B_D2_MG | ecosystem: Environmental > Aquatic > Marine >...
ATGTTCCGTCAATCACCCGCCTTTCTCGAACAGATTCGGGAATAGACGAGTACTCTTTCAATCTAACTATCAGCCTCTTGGAGCGCTGCGCTACCGCAGGTATATTGGTCTTCTGGCGCCCGGAGGAACACCTTCCCCGGGATCGATTTATTTTGCGTTAATTGCAGGCAATGGCTGGCCTGCAAAGTCAGATGACCCATTACCACGCGGCGATGTGGCGAAATTCAGGACCTGATTCATGAGCGATGCAGAACCGCACACGTGCGTCATCATCGGCGCCGGCTTTTCGGGCATCTGTCTCGGCATCCACCTGCGGAAGGCCGGCATTGACGATTTTGTCATGCTGGAAAAAAGCGGCGAGGTGGGTGGTACCTGGCGAGACAATCACTACCCGGGCGCCGAGTGCGACGTGCCCTCTGCACTCTACAGTTTTTCCTTCGAAACAAAGACCGACTGGGACTACACCTGGTCCGAGCAGCCGCAGATACTGGAGTACATCCGCGGCACGGTGCGCCGGCATGGGCTCACCGCCCATATCCGTCTCCATTCGATTCTGCGCGAGGCGAGCTTTGATGCGCAGAGTGGACTCTGGCAACTCACGCTGGCCGATGGCGAAACGCTGCAGGCGCGGTTTCTCATCAGCGCCGTTGGCCAGTTGCACAAGCCCAACATTCCCGCCCTCCCCGGGCTGGAATCATTCGCCGGGCCGGCCTTCCACTCGGCAGACTGGCAGCACGCGGTTGATCTGCAAGGCAAATCAGTTGCGGTGATCGGGAACGCGGCGAGTGCGGTGCAATTCATTCCCGAAATCGCCGGGCGTGTCGCTCAGCTCACGGTATTTCAGCGCAGTGCCAACTGGGTGTCGAGAAAACTTGATCGCCCCTATTCAGATAGACAAAAAGCCCTTTTGCGCAGGTTCCCGCTGCTGCAGAAACTGGCGCGCCTGAAAACCTACCTGCGCAATGAGTGGATGGTGTTCCCGGCCTTGCGCGGCAATCGACTCAGCCGCTGGCTCATTACGCAAGGCTGTATGGGCTACCTGAATAGCGTGGTCACGGATACAGACCTGCGCCGCAAACTGACGCCGGACTACCCGGTTGGCGCCAAACGCATCCTCGTGGTCGATGGCTACTACGAAGCGCTGATGCGCGACAATGTGGAGCTGGTTACCGAGCCGGTCCGCGCAATCGAGACCAACGGTGTGCGCACCGCAGACGGCCGTCTCACGGCCTGTGACGTGCTGATTTTCGCCACGGGCTTCGTGACCAACCCGTTCCTGGATGACATAACGATTCGTAGCGCATCCGGTGAGTTGCTGTCGGAACACTGGCGCGATGGCGCGCACGCGTATCTCGGCATCATCACTGCCGGTTTTCCGAACCTGTTTTTCCTCTACGGGCCCAACACGAACCTCGGACACAACTCAATCCTGCTGATGGCGGAGAGCCAGGCGCGCTATATCGTGCAGGCCATTGACCTCGCCCGGCGCAGCCAAACAGGCGTACTGGAAGTTGACGCGGCTGCGGAGGAGCGCTTTGACCGGCAAATACAGTCGCGGCTGAACGACATGGTCTGGAGCCAGGTATCCGATAGCTGGTACAAGACCGGTGACCGGATCACCAATAACTGGCCGGGCAGCGTCGCGGAGTATAAACGCGCTACGCGCCGGGTGAAGGCGGCAGACTTTCTCCTGAGCTGACCGCGGCCGACCAGCGCCCGCGGCCGGGAACCATTTCGTCACCCATGCCATAAATGGGGTAAACGCGGCCACAGCATCCCCTGCAGAGCACATCCCTGCCTAATATGGGTAAGTCCCGCCCCGTGTCGCGGCGCCCTCCTCCCTGCCATTCTTGATGTCACAGGGGGGAATTGCCCAAACGCACCACTCATCGGGGAGAATCGCCATGCGAGAGACTGGTCAGGCAAGCAATCCAGTTCGCCACGCTGGAACTGCATCAGAGGGGCCGCTGGAAATCGAGATAATCCGCGACGCGGATTACCGCAAGAACGACATTTACTGTAGCTGGCAGGAAATTGTTTCCGGTGATTCAATGGCCACCACGCCGGATTCGCCCCTGGGCAATCCTCGACTGACAATTGCAACGCGCTAGGGGCCTTCCCGGAAAAATATCAAACTCCGTTGAACAGCCCGCTCCGGCGGGCTGCTTTTTTCCAGAGCCCCCTTCCGGGTGCAATTCGATCACGCTCAACTCTCTGTCCTGCGGCCTGGCCCCGCCGCCTCGCGCTGCACCATACCGTTAGCGCGCGGTGTGCCGCCAATCGCCCCCGTGGGCCCTTCTCCAAGCCGTTTCCGCGGGGCATCGCGTACTCCATTCAGGGCCACGCAGGCGCCGGCCAGCGGGTTATGCTGTCGGCCACTGGCTGGTATACTGCTGGCCAACAAAATAATGAAGAGAACCAGGCACATGGCATCGAGCAACTCGCGTCCCCTGTACACCGGCATTCTGCTGCTTACCCTGAGCCTGCTGTGGGCCTGTTCCGACGGCGGCGATGGCAATGCTGTGGGTGGGCCCGTAGAGCCGCAAACCCCGGTCGACCCCGATTTTCCTGAATACTCGCTGGTGGAGCTACAACCGGGTGATGACCTCGAGACGCGCGCGCTGGAGGCAATGATTCAGGCAAGCCCGAACACGATCATCGAATTCCCTGCCGGTTACTACGAGTTGGTGGGTGAACTCGCCGTGGATGTGGACAACATCGTGTTGCGCGGGCAAGGGATGGATGCCGAATCGGGCACGGTGCTCAACTTCAAGAACCAGACAACAGGTGGACAGAGCATACTCGCCACCGGCAACAACATCGTGATCGAGGATATCGCGGTTGAAGACTCACCCGGCGATGCCATAAAGATCATTGGCTCAGACGGCGTCACCCTGCGCCGCATTCGCGTGGAATGGACCAACGGGCCAGATGAGAACAATGGCGCCTATGGACTCTACCCGGTGCAGACGCGCAACGTGCTCATCGAAGATACCCGGGTCCGGGGAGCATCGGATGCGGGCGTTTACGTGGGGCAGTCGGAAATGATCATCGTCCGGCGCAACTACGTCTGGGAAAATGTTGCCGGCATCGAGATCGAGAACTCCAAGTTTGCCGATGTCTATGACAACGAGACCACTGGCAACACCGGCGGCATTCTGGTGTTCGACCTCCCGGGGCCGCCCATCCAGGGTGGAGAGGCGACCCGCGTGTTCAACAACCTGATTGTCGACAACAACGAGCCGAATTTTGCGCCCGAAGGCAACATAGTGGGGCTCGTCCCCACAGGTACCGGCCTGATGATCATGGCGAATGACGATATCGAAGCCTTCGGCAATACCATTACCGGCAACCAGTCCGCCGGGGTTGTAGTGGTCAGTTATTACATCAACGATGTGTTCGTGAGCAAACCCACCTACGATCCAATTCCGGAAAAAATCTACATCCACGACAACGAGATCGCCAATAACGGCTACGACCCGCAAATGCTGGCTGAAGCTATCAGCGAAATCGTGTTCGCCAGCGAGGCGCTTTCGGTCGATGTGTTCTACGACAGCTCCGGCGTGGGAACAAACGCCGACCTGCTGCTGGAATTCCCGGATGGCCTTGATGAAAGCCAGGCAATTTGTATCGTGGACAATAGCGAGGGCATTACGCTCGGCCAGGCCAACGCCTCGGTGCTACTCGCAGGCCTGCCGTTCGACCCGGCGATTTCCACCGATGGCTCGTTCTTTGATTGCACTCACGCGTCATTACCCGCTATCGAACTCGAGCCACCCGTGAGCCCGAATAATCCAAACCGGGACGTGAACACTGCAGCGTTGTGTGGCGCAGAGGGTGAAGGGGTTAATGCCGATGCCTACGAGGCTGACTGCCCGAACCTGTCCGACTACCGTTTGTTCGCGGATGCCAGCAACCCGCTGTCCGACGCCAACGGCGGCGGCATTCTGTACGATCTCAATACGCCCCTGTTCACCGACTACGCCAACAAGTACCGCTTCGTGTTTGTCCCTGAAGGCACCCAGGCGGCCTATCGCGGCAGCGAGGTATTTGACTTCCCGGTGGGTACTATTATCACCAAAACGTTTACCGTTCAGGCGGATCTGCGCGATCCAACAAGCGCGGAAGAAATTCTGGAAACCCGTCTGTTGATTCATCGCAACGATGGCTGGAAAGCTCTGCCCTACATCTGGAATGAAGACAAGAGCGACGCGGTACTCACCGTGACCGGCGGCACCCGGAACGTGAGCTGGATCGATGCCGAGGGCCAGTCACGCAGTACGGATTATGTGATCCCCAATACCAACAACTGTGTGAATTGCCACGGCAGCGGCGATCTACTGCCTATCGGCCCCACTGCGCGCTCGTTGAATCGAGAATTTGCCTACGCTGGCGGTGTCGAAAACCAGCTGGCACACTGGACGGCGGCCGGCATTCTCACCGGCGCACCACAGGACACCAGCGTGATCGACAGCATTCCGCTGTGGAACGATACCAGCGCCAGCCTCGACGACCGTGCCCGCGGCTACCTCGATATCAATTGTGCGCACTGCCACTCACCGGTGGGTTCGGGCAGCACCTCCGGCCTGTATCTTGAGTACCCCCGCGCCTTTGGTTTCGATGTCGGGGAGTGCAAACCCCCTGTCGCTGCCGGCGGCGGATCAGGCGGCCTCAAGTACGTGATCGTACCGGGCGATGCGGCGGCGTCGATCCTGAGTTTCCGCATGGACTCCAACGAGAATGCAGTGCGCATGCCCGAGATTGGACGCAGCATCATACACACCGAAGGTGTAGCGCTCATCAACGCGTGGATCGACGCCATGGACGAGGGAGTTTGTCCGGAGTAAGGCACGGCGTTCAAGAGCCGCCAGGCGACGTTGGGCAGTGCCGTGCGGAACACCGGAGCGCGGCATAGTCGGCTTTCAGTAGGGACGTGTTTAGGTAACGAACGTGGGTAATCTGGCTTTACCAGCGCAACTACAGGCACGTTTGCGCAGAACGCAACGCAAATTCGGCTTAACCACGCAGGCACGGCGTTCAGTGAGGATTGAGGAAGAATCCGGCATTCATGTCAGTATCTCCTCGGATCTACCTCACGCCGCGGATCACGCCGTCAGCGTTTTTGAAAAGCAGTACCGCGCCTGGCGCGAGCGGGATCGCTTCGCAGCCTGGGGCAACTACAAGCGACACCACTTCGTCGTCGCCGTCGGTGGCGGCAACACGATCAAGGCGCAATTCCAGCGCATGGTGGACAGGCTTCATTCGCGCGTCGACTGGTACGCGCACGTGCGCTTTTTCATGCTGGAAGACTCTTCCGGCGAAGGGCGCTGGGAAAGCCCGGAACACTCTCTCGTGATGAACTTCATCATGCCGTTGGCGCGCAGGATGATAGCTGTGCGCGGCCTGCGCTCGGTGGCGCGCGACTTCAATCTCACCAATATCAGCCACGAACACGAAATTGTGGATGCACTTGTGCGCAGGCTGATCGTACCGATCAATATGGCAGAAGTGAAACAGGCACTGGACGCCGGTAATCGCGCAAAGGCCACGCGGCTGGCGCGCCGCGAAGCGGCGCGTTACGAAAGCGATATCCGCGACAAGCTGGGTGAAAGCATGGCCTTTCACTACCTGCTCAGCGGCATAGGCAAAGATGGCGCGCTCGGCGCGCTCACGCCCTACCTGCCGGAACTCGCACAGACGACCCCGGGCGTTTGCGTGATCAAGCGCCAACGCGGCGCACTGCGCGTTGCGCTGAATCGCGGCGTGCTGGTGAATGCAAACTGCATTTCGCTGATCGTTTCAGGCACCTTGAAGCTGAGGGCACTTGGTCGGCTGGAAATGGAGGAATCCACAGATTTCGAGCAAACCGTGATGGAAACGCCCCTGCGCATGCTGAGGGCGAGGCCCGATATTGCCAGCAGGGTACATATTTTCGCCGATGAAAAATCACTGCACTTCGAGGAAACGCGCTTCGTCTATGCTGACAAAGGCAAGACGCTGGAGAACAAAGCTGAAACACGGGAGGGTGAAGAGCGCAACGGGCCACACATACTGCTCATGCACGGCTTCATGGGCTTGTTCAGCTTCACCAGTTTCCTGATCCGTCTGCCCAGCGCCTGGACTGTATCCGCACTGCACCGTGGCAGCTACGCTAAAACTCTCAAGCAGCACGAGGTATTTCCCCACTACGCGCTGGTGCTGCGCAAGGCCATACTGAAAATCTGGAAACAGGGCCGGCCTGTCCCGATCGCGGGCCATTCCATTGCCGGCGTGATAATGGATCATCTGCTACTGTCTGTGCTCGATGACTACGAAGCGCCGATAAAACCCTACGCACAGCTGAAGGGCCAGGATCGCAACCTGGTCGATGCACTGCGCGTCAGCGGTATGATCAGCCTGGCTACCTGGACTCCCTCCGACGGCCCGCATACGGGCGAAAACATCCGCAACCTGATCGAACACTACCGGCACCAGGGTGAACTGGACTACGAGGGCTTTCATCGGGTTTATCAACAACAGAAGACACAATTGGCCCTGCGCGAAGAAACCCTGGTGCGCGATGAGGACAGCCTGAAGAAACTCGGCTGGTTTCTGGATACGCCGGTTGCGGAGCCCCTGGTAAACAGTTTCAACGTGCTGATGCGGCAACTGCTTGGAAACAAGGCTGTACAGCAGCGGCTATTGAATGTTCGCAGCCCATACGTACTGCGCCTGGTAGGCTCAAGGCTACTGAAAACAGCCTCTTTTTACGGGCTGTTCAAGGAAGTCAACGCAGCCCTGCACAACCCGGCACAGTACCAGCAGCGCCATCTTCGCGCACTGGAGATCATGGTGGCTTACGATATTCCAACCCTGAGCATCGTGCACGCAGACGACTTCCTGGTGTCTGCCCGGCGACACATTGAAGAACACCGTTATCTTGTGGGTCTGCGCAAGAAAAAAGAAAAAGTCACGCGCACAGAGGACCTTGCCGTCAGCACCCGCCTGCTTGTGCTGGAACGCCGCAGCGAGGAGCTACCGGTGGATCCACTCAATCCGCATCTCATGATTATGGCTACCAATAACGAAGGCGCTTCCATGGCGCGCGATGTCACCGCCGCTATTACCCGCTTCGTGAATGAAAACCTTGAAAAGGCGGCGAAAAAGCGTCGTATCAAGTCACTTCCCAGCGTGCGTCGATGGCGGTCTCAACAACCCGCGTCCGGTGCTCGCAGGGCCCGCTGAAACCTATCTGAAACCGGAGTTATTGCGCATGGCCAGTCGATTCAATGCTGTCAGTTTTTTGGGGCGCTGGGTGTTTGCTCTGCTGCTGGTGCTGGGCACCTACAACCCCACCCAGTATTCATTCGCCGGCTGGATCGCGTCGGATTCCGCTGAATTCGGCCCCCTGATGGCTCTCGCGGGTATAGCCTTGCTCATCGCATGGATCATCTTTCTGCGCGCAACCTTCATGTCCATGGGCTGGCTGGGCATTATTCTGGGCGCGGCGCTGTTCGGCTGCCTGATCTGGCTGTTTATTGATATCGGCTGGCTCAGCCTCGAGTCTACCCACGCCCTGACCTGGGTCGTGCTGATCGTGTTGTCCCTTATCCTGGCGGCAGGCATGTCCTGGTCACATATCCGCAGACGCCTCACCGGACAGTTTGACGTAGACGATGTAGAAGACTAGCTGAAAGCCCGCGTATTACTTTTTGTCGGGAAAAAGGGCTTTCACATTGGAGGCTTTCCTGGCCTCGGCGGCGAGCCTTACGCCGCGTTTTTGCCAGAGATAGTCGTAGCGCACGCGGTGTTCGTCGAAACCGCTGACCGCCGCATTCAGCACCGCGCTGATACCCTCACAGTCAAGCGCCCCGCAATGCGTAATCAGTTCATTCAGCAGTTGCTCGATCTCTGCGTAGGGGAGGCTTTCCTCCTCCGCTCGCATGATCATCGGGTGCCCGGTACCCGTCACGTTACTACCCAACAGTAGCTCCTCATGCAGCTTTTCGCCCGGTCTCAGGCCGATGAACTCAATTTCGATATGCCTGCCACTGGGCCCGTCCTGCTCGGTATCGTAACCACTCAGACGAATCATTCGCTTGGCAAGATCCACAATCCGCACCGGTTCGCCCATATCCAGCACAAACACGTCGCCGCCGGTTCCCATGGCGCCGGCCTGCAATACCAGCTGCGCGGCCTCGGTGATGCTCATGAAGTAACGCGACACTTCGTGGTGCGTGACAGTGACCGGGCCGCCCGCCTCAATCTGCTGCCTGAACAGCGGCACCACGGAGCCTGATGAACCCAGTACGTTACCGAAGCGCACCATGCAGAACCGCGTGGACGTGTCACGCTGCGCCAGCCCCTGCAGGATCATTTCGGCAAAACGCTTTGAGGCGCCCATGACATTGGTGGGCCTGACAGCCTTGTCGGTTGAAACCAGCACAAAAGTCTCCACGCCTGCCCTGCTCGCAGCCTGGGCGGCGTACCAGGTGCCGAATACATTATTGGCAACGCCCTCGGCAATGTTGTACTCCACCATCGGCACGTGCTTGTAGGCGGCCGCGTGGTAAACCGTCTCCACGTCGAAGGTGCGATAGATGCTCTCCAGCCGGCGATGATCCTGCACGGAGCCCAAAAGCGCGACCAGTTCTACCTCGAGCCCTGATTCCTTCGCAGTTTCGCGCAGCTCACGTTCTATGCTGTAAAGGGCGTATTCCGAATTGTCGAGCAGTACCAGTTCACGTGGGCCCGACTGGAGAATATGACGACACAGCTCAGAGCCTATGGAACCGCCCGCACCGGTGACCATGACGACCTTGGCGGTGATACAGCGCTCTATCAGTTCAGGGTGCGCCGGTACCGGCTCCCTGCCCAACAAATCGTCGAGTACGATATCGCGGATCTGGTTGACGCTCGCTTCACCGGCCAGCAGTTCGTTGATCGTCGGCACCGTGCGCACGTGTGCCTGCATGCCAACCAGGGAATCAATGATCTCACGTCGCCGCTCCGGCGAGGCAGAAGGTATCGCCAGCAACACCTGGGAAATATCGTGCCGCTCAATAAGAGAAGGGAGGTCTTCGGGACGCGCTACGCGCAGACCGTTGATTACCGACCGCTGCCGCTGCGGGTCGTCGTCGACAAACAGCACCGGGTGATACTGGTCGCCATGGCGCAGCGCCTGCAGTAGCTGGCGACCAGACCGACCCGCGCCATAAATAATGACTTTCTCCGAGTTGTAGCGCATCTTGGCCTGGTAATATGCCCGCACAGCCAGGCGCGTGCCTCCCAGGAATACCAACAGCAGACCCCAGTAGATCAATGGCGTGGATCGCGGTACATCTGCCTGGGTAAAGAAAAATGTGGCGCCAAGAACGAGTGCGGAATAACTGGCGGCGGTGATAATGGCCCAGATCGCCTGTTGACCCATGAAGCGGATAACGGCGCGGTACAAGCCCAGACGCAGAAAAATGACGGCGCTGATCAGCAGCGTTGCCACCGCACACGCATACTCAACGGGGCCGAGATTAAAGTCGATATGACCCCAGCGCAGTGCGATAGACCCGAACATCGCGCCTGCCACATACAACATGTCGAGGCTGAGCAAAAACACCTGCTTGACGTTACGCGGCATATCCAGGAACTTCTCTGGAACGAATCGCACAGCTCCCCTGCAGGCAGTAGCGATACGCGCACCAAAATGAGCTGGACGATTCTGCAATATTCCTCCCGTTTAGGCGGGTTCCGACACGCATTCCGGTAGATTGGGACACATGCTGAAAGGGGCTCTTTGAAGCGCAAGATATTACTTGAACGTCGCTGTTTTCGCCATGCCGAAGAGCAGTGGAAGGTATGTGACAATTACCAAAATAAGCGCGTGCCGTGGCCAGACAGATGCGGCAAAGGCCAACGGCAGGAGCCAGACAAGGAACACCGACAACAACAGGGTGTCGACCGCAGCGTGCGATTGCCAGGCACGGGCGAGGCGCTGGTAGGCATGCAACCGGTGCGCCTCGGTAAAGGGCTGTCCGGTGATAATGCGCCAACCCAGCGTCCAGCTGGCATCCACGACAAAACACGCCAGCAGAATGAGCCAGCAGTAAATGCTGAGCTGGCCGGCAAGCGCCGTGCAGACAGCCAGGCTCGCCAGAAGAAAGCCGGTGGGAACGCTGCCTGCATCCCCCATGAACAGGCGCGCCGGTGGCCAGTTCAACACCAGAAAACCACCGTGTGCCGCCGCCAGGAGCAGACAGAACAGGGCTGTGCTCAGGTCACCGCCGGACAACCACACCAGCAGCGACGCGCTCACCAGTGCAAGCACTGCCTGCAGCCCGGCGATACCATCGATACCATCCATGAAATTGTACAAATTGAGAAACCAGAGCATGGCCAGCGCCGCGACAGGTATCCACAGCGCACCGGCGGACAACGGCGCGGGTGATGCCCCGTCAAATAACAAGGTCGCGGCAAGCAGGCAGAGGCCACCATACGCGGCCAGACGCGTTCGCACGGTGAGCCCGCGTATATCGTCCACCACGCCCAGCACCATGAGCAGTGCCGACAGCCCGGCAATAGCAGTCAGCGCGGCCGGCCATTGAACACCGAGCACACCCGCCACCAACAAGCCCGCGTAGAAAGCCAACAGCAATGGCACCCCGCCACCATGTGGCGTCGGCGCCGCATGAGAGCTGCGTGCATTGGGTAGGTCGAGAATTCGTCGACGGCGGGCAGCCCGCAAGTAGACTGCGCACAGGAGCGTGGACACTGCGCCCGTCGACAGCAACAGCGATATGACCTGCGTCGACGTCACGCGCTCGCCCGCAGCAAGTCGCCTGCGCTGCGCGCGAAAGAACCGCGCGGTCGCCAGCTGGTCGCCGCCAGCACCGCGGCATTATCGTACAGCTCGCTGCCAAACAATGTATCGTAAGTGCCGGGGCCAGGGTGGCGGCGGACCACGTCGTGCGCCAGCGCCGCGACGCGCCAGAGCCAGCGCGGTACAGGCCGCGTATCGATCGGCTTTCCCAGCGCCGCACGCAGTGCATCGACGAGTTGCTGGGCGCTGTAATCCTCGGCCGTGGCAATCCAGGTATGTGCACCCGGCGACGGCGCATCCGCGATACAGCAGAGCAACTCGACGAGGTCCTCTACCGCGATCAGTGAACGGCGCCCGCCCGCGGGCAGGCGTGGCAGCCCATGCCGCACGGCACGCGCGAGGCTGTGCAAATTGCCTTTGACACCTGCGCCGTAGACCAGGCCCGGGCGCACCACCGCCACCGACATGCGATGCGCCGCACAGCTGTCATACAGCGCGCGTTCAGCCCGCCATTTGGAGAGTCCGTAGGGCTCGTCGGGCACGCAACTATCGCTCTCCGAGCGTCGCCGGGCGTCCGTCGCCGTACCCATCGCCCGCACGCTACTCAGGTAAACGAAGCAGGCCGCTCCCGCCGCCGCTGACCGGGCAGCCAACTCCTGCGTCGCGCGATGGTTCACCTGGTCATAATCATCGGCATGCGCACGACGATGGGCGATACCCGCGAGATGAAATACGGTATCCGCGTTTTCCAGCAGCGCGGTGGGAACCGCAGCCGTCGCGAGATCAACTGCCCGCGTGGGTGTGCCATCTGCCAGCGATGCGCCACTGCGGCTCAGCGCCACTACCTCATCGCCCCGCGCCAACAGCTGCTTGCAAAGGTGGCGCCCGACAAAACCCGTCGCACCGGTGACAACACATTTCACGCTATTTAATCACCCGTGACAAAAAAAGGGGCCAGGGGCCCCATGATACGGATGCGGGTCGGTTATTCCAGTGTGATGAGCTGGCGGTTTGCCTCCAGCGTCGATGGCCCGATGCCCTTGACGTCCATGAGTTCATCGGGGGAACTGAACGGGCCGAAGCTTTCCCGATAGCGCACGATTTCCTCGGCTCTTGTGATTCCCACACCCGAGAGCCCCGCGGCCAGCGCAGGGGCATCGGCAGTGTTGATGTTAACCACCGATGACTCGGTAGCGGGTGAGTTCTGGGCCTGCACATTGGTGCCTCCCAGTGCGAGTGTGATGGCCAACAGCAATGCCGCCAGCACGAGCGTTGTGCGCTGATTCAGCGCAACCAGGGTGGGAAGAGGACTGCGCGCCACAACGGGCTCGCAAGGCGTGTTGCATGGGGTATTCATCATAAGCCAATCTCCATTTGGGTAATCTGCATCCGTGCAGGCATCCGTACCGCAGAAGAGTCTAGCAGGTATACGATTGATTCAATCAGTGGTGCGCAGATTTGATGAAACAGGCCCGCGCCATGCTCAAGTCGCGGCAAGCTCTGTGTGTACGCGCTCGAGGGCGGCCAGTGGATCGGCCGCGGACGTAATTGAACGGCCAATCACCAGGTAATCCGATCCCATGGCGAGTGCCCGGGACGGGGTGACCACGCGCCGCTGATCCTCACTGTCATCGCCAGCAAGGCGTATGCCCGGCGTCACCAGAGTAAAGGCCTCGCCCCGCGCGCGCCGCAACGCAACAGTCTCCATTGCAGAACAGACCACACCGTCCAGGCCACAGGCCGCACTGAGCGCCGCCAGAGCCAGTACGCGCTCTTCAATGGTCCGCGTGTCGCCAAGCTCCAGCAGATCCTCTGCCGACAGGCTGGTAAGCACGGTCACACCAATCAGCAGAGGCCGATGTGAGCCCTTGTCCAGTGCTTCGACCGCGGCCTCCAGCATGCGCCGCCCGCCCCCGCTATGCACGTTGACCATCCATACCCCCAGCTCCGCCGCGGCGCGCACCGCACCGGCCACGGTATTGGGAATATCGTGGAACTTCAGGTCGAGAAATACCTCGAACCCCATCGCCTGCAATCGCTCGACAATCCCGGGGCCGCTGCGGGTAAACAGTTCCTTGCCAACCTTCACGCGACACAACCGCGGCGAAAGCTGTTCCGCCAGCGCCAGCGCGGGCGCCTTTGAAGGATAATCGAGCGCGACGATAATCGGCGAGTTCACGCCACCTCTGCCTTCGAGGCAACGCTCCCCTGCTGTAATCTCAACGCGGTGCGGGCCTTGCCTAGCTCACGCTTGGCCGCCCCCAGAGAAGCGCGCATCCGCACCAGGTACAGCGACGACATCAGCAGGCCGAACAGTCCACCCAGGGCGAAAGCGCACAGTACCCAGAGTGCGAGACTCTGCGGGGTAAAGGTATATACCAGTAGATCCAGGGGTACCGGCTGCTTGTTCTGCAACGCGAACAGTATGCCGATTACCATCATTGCCAGTATGATCACGAGCGTGAAGAACTTAGCCAAGAGTTTCATTTCTCATCCCACAGCCGTCGTTTGAAACAAACGGTATGGCCCGCAGGACATACCGTTCAACTGCTTGCGAACCAGCGTACTCAGAGGCCCATCTGCAACCCGGTGTTCACCCGTTCGCGCAATTCCTTGCCCGGCTTGAAATGTGGCACGTACTTGCCGTTCAGCTCCACGGCATCCCCGGTCTTGGGGTTGCGACCGCGGCGCGGTTCACGAAAATGCAGCGAGAAACTGCCGAAACCGCGTATCTCGATTCTCTCTCCGCCTGCGAGTGCCTGCGACATTTGCTCAAGAACCGTTTTCACCGCCAGTTCGACATCTTTGGAAGACAACTGCGTCTGTTTGGACGCAATGGACTCGATAAGCTCACTTTTCGTCATGCAGCCTCTCCCGCGCGAGGTCTTGTTATGCCACATACCAATAGACAGCGGGTATTCTGACCCCTCAGCGGACTTTGCGCAAGTGCTTATTTTATATAGAAAAAGTGCTACCTGCCTAACCCGGGTTAAAGCGTTCTGCAAAAAAAGGCCCGCTATTGCGGGCCTCGGAGACTTGCTGTCCGGACGTTATTTGTCGCCCATTTGCGCCTTGATAAGATCGCCGATGGTGCCCGGCGAGGCGGCTTCCTGCTCGGTTTCACGCAGCGATTTCACCGCTTCTTTTTCATCGTCGAAATCCTTCGCCTTGATCGACAACGCCAGACCGCGGTTCTTGCGATCTACCGAAATGATCTTGGCCTCAACGGAGTCGCCGACCTTGAAGGAATTGCGCGCATCTTCCACTTTATCGCGGCTGATGTCCGAGGCTTTCAGAATGCCCTCCACTTCATCCGCGAGCTTGATGGTGACCTCTTTGGCATCGACCTCGATCACCTCGCCGGTGACGATCGCCCCGCGGTCATTCTCCGCGACGTAGTTGCCAAACGGATCGTCTTCGAGTTGCTTGACACCGAGAGAGATGCGCTCGCGCTCCGGGTCGATCGACAGAATTACAGTTTCTATCTCGTCGCCCTTCTTGTAGTTGCGCACGGCCTCCTCGCCAACTTCATTCCAGCTGATGTCAGACAGGTGCACGAGGCCATCGATATTGCCTTCCAGACCAATAAAAATGCCGAAGTCGGTGATCGATTTGATGGTGCCCGTGATCTTGTCGCCCTTGGCGTGCTGCGATGCAAAGGCATCCCATGGGTTTTGCTGGCACTGCTTGATACCCAAGGAAATGCGTCGACGCTCCTCGTCAATATCCAGCACCATCACTTCAACCTCATCACCGAGGTCGACGATCTTCGACGGATGCACGTTCTTGTTCGTCCAGTCCATCTCGGAAACGTGCACCAGGCCTTCAACGCCTTCCTCGAGTTCGGCAAAACAGCCGTAATCGGTAAGGTTGGTGACCTTCGCATTGACGCGGCTGCCCTCGGGGTAACGGTTGGTGATTTCAACCCAGGGATCCTCGCCGAGCTGCTTGAGGCCGAGCGATACGCGATTGCGTTCGCGGTCGAATTTGAGAATCTTGACGTCGATCTCCTGGCCGACTTCAACAATCTCCGAGGGATGCTTGATGCGCTTCCACGCCATGTCGGTAATGTGCAGCAGGCCGTCCACACCGCCGAGATCGACAAAGGCGCCGTAATCGGTGAGGTTCTTGACGATACCCTTGATGCTCATGCCTTCCTGCAGGGATTCCAGCAGCGCATCGCGCTCAACGCTGTTCGCAGCTTCCATCACCGCACGCCGCGATACGACCACGTTGTTTCGCTTCTGATCCAGCTTGATAACCTTGAACTCGAGATCCTTGCCCTCGAGGTGTGTGGTTTCACGCACCGGGCGCACATCCACCAGAGAGCCAGGTAGAAATGCACGAATGGAATTGATATCGACGGTAAAACCGCCCTTGACCTTACCGTTGATAACGCCGTTAACAACCTCATCCGCCTCGTGTGCGGCTTCGAGATCTTTCCAGGCCTCGGCCCGTTTGGCCTTCTCGCGAGACAGTTTGGTTTCTCCAAACCCGTCTTCCACGGTTTCCAGCGCCACCTGCACTTCATCGCCAATACTCAACGTGCAGTTGCCACTGCCATCGATGAACTGTGCCCGGGGAATTACGCCCTCGGACTTGAGGCCGGCGTGCACGGTGACCCATTCATTATCAATGTCGATGACAACGCCAGTGACGATAGCGCCCGGCTGCATGTCAACGGTTTTCAGACTCTCTTCAAAAAGTTCGGCGAAGGATTCGCTCATTACACATTACCTGTAGGATTTTCGGGCACTGGACCCGCTTCCGCCATGCCTCCAGCCGACATGGGTCATACACATTTTGCTGTTTTCCCGCCCTGACTGGATTCAGCGGGAGAAACCGCACATTTACCACCTCGAGGAATCGGCCTCAACTACAGCGAGCACCCGGAATCCCGATCAAACCGCCTTTCAGTCACCTCCTGCATTACCTGCTCGAACACGTCCGCGATCGACCTGGCTGTGCTGTCTATGACGATGGCATCCTCTGCCGGGACAAGCGGCGAGACGTCGCGACTGGCGTCGCGTTCATCGCGCTCCTGTATATCCTGCAGAAGGCGCGGGAGACTAACACTTTCCCCCTTTGCCATCAACTGCTTATAGCGCCGCTCGGCCCGTTCATCGGCGCTCGCGGTGAGGAATATTTTCAGCCCTGCATCCGGAAAAACCACCGTGCCCATATCGCGCCCGTCAGCCACCAGCCCGGGGGCCTTGCGCAGTTCCCGCTGGCGCAATAACAGGGCCTCGCGGACGGCGGGGAAAGCCGCCACGGTCGATGCGCCGCGGCCACCGTCCTCGGTGCGAATGGCGGCACTGACATCCTCTCCCCGGTAGTCCACAAAGATTTCACCGGCAGCCGACGCGCGGAACTCCACCTCCAGGTGGCGGGCTACCCGGGCGACTGCTTCGGCATCCTCCCAGTGCACACCCTCGAGCAGGCAGGCGTACGCGGTGACGCGGTACAGCGCGCCACTATCCAGCAGATGCCAGCCGAGCCGGTCCGCCAGCATATGGCTGATCGTGCCCTTGCCCGCGCCGGAGGGGCCATCCACCGCAATGACCGGCGCCGGCTGGGTCATGGCTGGTCTCCGACACTCTCGATACGCAGGCCGAGCCCGGCTGCAAGGGTGTCAAACCCGGGGAAAGAGGTGGCGACATGGTCGCAATCGAGCACGGCAATGGGTGCGCTCGCCCGCAGTGCGGCAATCGCAAATGACATGGCGATCCGGTGATCGTGATAGGTATGCACCTCGCCGCCGCCCAACGCACCGCCCTCAATGACGATGCCGTCTGCCCGCACCTCGCTGGCAATCCCCAGCGTGGTCAGGCCCTCGGCCATCGCGGCGATGCGGTCACTTTCTTTTACGCGCAACTCCCCGGCGCCACGCAGCGTGGTGCGACCCTCCGCGCAGGCCGCGGCGATAAACAGCGCCGGAAACTCATCGATAGCCAGCGGCACTTGCTCAAGGGGGATGTCGATACCGTGCAGTGGGGCGTGCCGCACGCGGATATCCGCCACGGGTTCACCGCCGACAACACGGGCATTGTGCAACTGGATATCCGCTCCCATCGCACGCAGGATGTTGATCACGCCCGAGCGAGTGGGGTTCACACCCACGTGTGTCAGTTCCAGGTCAGAGCCCGGGGCAATGCTTGCCCCCACCAGGAAAAACGCGGCGGAGGAGATGTCGGCTGGCACATCCATGCGCGCCCCCAGCAACCGCCCACCACCGGTCAGGGCCACGCTATTGGCATCGCGGCGCAGGGCGTAGCCGAAACCGTCGAGCATCCGCTCCGTGTGGTCGCGAGTCGGCGCGGGCTCTATGACCACGGTCTCACCCCGGGCGTAGAGCCCGGCCAGCAACAGGCACGACTTTACCTGCGCACTGGCCATGGGCAGGGCATACTCAATGCCTCGCAATGGGCAGCCCCCGCGGATATTCAGGGGGGGTCGCCCACCCTCCGCGGCAGCGATATGCGCGCCCATCAGGGCCAGTGGATCGATGACCCGCCCCATGGGACGACTGCGCAGTGAGATATCGCCCGTGAGTTGCGTATCGAAAGATTGTCCGGCCAGCACACCGCAAAGCAGTCGCATGCCGGTGCCGGCATTGCCCAGGTCCAGGGCCTGGTCGGGCGCCCGCAGACCGTGCAGGCCGACGCCCTGCACGCTGACAACACCCGCGTCGGGACCCTCGATCGTGACGCCCATCGCGCGGAACGCGGCGACCGTGGCCAGCGCGTCCTCACCCTCGAGGAAGCCCTCGATATGCGTGACACCTTCGGCCAGCGACCCCAGCATGATGGCACGGTGAGAAATGGATTTGTCGCCGGGAACCCGCGCACGGCCGCACAGCGCTCCACCCGGTTGCAGTTGAAATTTCATAAGCCTCGCTATTGATCCCGCTGTGCCAGTATTTCGGCAAACGCGTCCCGCGCCTCCTTGGCGCGCATGAAAGTGTCCTGCAGCGTATCGCCGTCGCCCTCTGCCACCGCACAACGCAGCCGGCCCAGGTGCTCACTGAAGTCGTCCATCGCCGCCAGCAGGGCATCCCGGTTGGCGAGCGCGATGTCACGCCACATGGTGGGATCGCTGGATGCGATGCGGGTGAAATCGCGAAAACCTCCCGCTGCGCAGCGGAAGATCTCCTCGCTGTCGGACGAGCCGGCGAGCGCATCGACCAGCGTATAGGCCAGCACATGCGGCAGATGGCTGGTGGCGGCGAGGACTGCATCGTGCGTCCCGACCGCCATATCGATCACCTCGGCTCCTGTGCTCTCCCACATCCGACGCACGCGCTGTACAGCCGCCGGTTCGTTCCCTTCGACCGGCGTAATAATCACCCGGTGCTTGACGAAAAGGTCCGCGCGGGACGCATCCACTCCGCTGCGCTCGGAGCCGGCAATCGGGTGCGCCAGCACCAGCCGCGGAGGCATCGCGCCGGCGACGCGCAGCGCAGTGTCGCGCAGGCTGCCTTTCACGCTCGCCACATCGGTAACGACCGGCCCATCCGCACCCATCTGCGGCAGTAGCTGCTCCAGTACGCTGGAGGCGGTGAGGGTCGGCGTGCAAATCACAAAGATATCAGCGCTGCGGAAGGCAGAGTCCACGTCCAGTGTGTATTCATCAATCACGCCGAGTTCGAGCGCGCGCTCCAGCGAAGGGGCCCTGTGGCCGCAGCCGATAATGCGTTCACAAAAGCCGTTTTCGCGCACGGCCCGTGCCAGCGAACCACCGATGAGGCCGAGCCCCAGCACCACGAGATTGCCGCACTCGCTGCTCACCACGGGCTAGATCACGGCCCGGGGGTAGGACCCGAGCGGCTTGAGCATGATCGACTGCTCCTCGAGCTCCGTGATGATGCCGGCGATTCTTTCGTCCTGCAGATGTCCTTCAAACTCGATAAAAAAGACGTAGGCCCACTTCTCCGTGCGCGAGGGCCGGGTATCGATGCGCGTCAAGCTGATATCGGCGCGGCGAAACGGCTCCAGCAGCGCGAACAGCGCGCCGGGCCGGTTGCGGCTGGCGACGATAATGGAGGTCTTGTCGCTGCCGGACGGCGGCACTTCTTCACGGCCGATAATCAGGAAGCGGGTGGAGTTGTCGGCGTAGTCTTCAATATTACTGGCGAGTTTTTCCAGGGCGTAACGCTCGGCGGCCATATCCCCGGCAACCGCGGCGACGCCGACCTCGGCGGCAGCACGCCGCGCCGCCTCGCCATTGCTGCTGACCGCCTCGCGCTCCACATTCGGCCAGTGCCGGTCAAGCCAGTTGCGACACTGGGCAAGCGCCTGCTGGTGTGCGCAGATCAGGCGAATCTCACCGCGGGCTGTTGCCGCAGAGGCGAGCAGGTGGTGACCGATACGCATTTCCACCTCGCCCGATATCTTCAGGCTGGAATCCATGAAGCTGTCCAGCGTGTGGCTGACCATCCCCTCGGTGGAATTTTCGACCGGCACCACACCGTAGTTGCACTCGCCGGACTCCACCTGCGCAAATACGCTATCGATGGTTGTCTGCGGCAGGCAAAAGGCTGCGTGCCCGAAATGCTTGATGGCAGCCGCCTGGGTGAAGGTGCCTTCCGGCCCGAGGTAGGCCACCTGCAGGGGCCGCTCCAGCGCCAGGCACGCAGACATGATCTCGCGGAAAATATGCGCCATGCTGGCGCCGTCCAGCGGCCCCGCATTGCGCTCGATCACGCGCTCGAGAACCTGCGCTTCGCGTTCCGGCCGGTAGTAGACCACATCATCACCGCTTTCGCCGCGGCTCCTCGCCTCGCTCTGCTTGATATCGGCGACGCGCTGGGCACAGGCGGCACGCCTGTTGATCAGCGCCTGGATGTCCCGGTCGATAGCGTCTATATCGGCCCTGACCTGTTCGAGATCCCTGTCGTCTGCCATCAGCGGCCCGCTTACCCGTGGCGCTGTTCGAAATCGCGCATGAAGGCGATGAGCGCGTCTACCGCCTCTTCTGTCACCGCATTGTAGATACTGGCGCGCATGCCACCTACCGAGCGATGCCCCTTGAGATTCAGCAGGCCGGCGGCTTCCGCCTCCGACAGAAAGGGCTTGTCGAGGCTGTCATCCGCCAACGTGAAGGGCACGTTCATCAGCGACCGGCAGGGCGGGTCAACCGGGTTGGCATAAAACGCGCTGTTGTCGATCATGCTGTAGAGTTTTCCCGCCTTGCGCCGGTTGGTTTTTTCCATGGCCTCCAGGCCGCCCCCACTCGCCAGCCACTCAAATACCAGCCCGGCCAGGTACAGGGCATAGGTGGGCGGCGTGTTGTACATGGAGTCGTTCTCGTCGGCCAGTTGCCAGTTCAGCATGGCCGGGCACATATCGCTCGCCCTGCCCAGCAGTGCGCGATCCACCAGCACCAGCGTCAACCCCGCCGGACCGATATTCTTCTGGGCACCCGCATAGATGGCGCCAAACCGCCCCACATCAACGGGTCGCGACAGCAGGGTGGAGGACATGTCCGCCACCAGCGGTAGTTCCGAGCGTGGCGTGAAGGGGTACTCCACCCCGCCGATCGTTTCGTTGGGCGTGTAATGCAGATACGCCGCCTCGGCCCTGACTTGCCAGGTTTCTTCTGCAGGAATGGTGGTGAAACTGCTGTCTTCGGAACTCGCCGCCACGTTGACATCACAGTAGCGACGCCCTTCGGCAATGGCCTTTTTCGACCACTGCCCGGTATTCACGTAATTCGCGGCGCGGTGCTCTCCGAGCAAATTCAGCGGTACCGCAGAGAACTGCATACTGGCCCCGCCCTGCAAAAACAGCACCGCGAAATCATCGGGCACCGCCAGCAGCTTGCGCAGGGTCTGTTCCGCGCGCTCGGCAATACCCACAAACTCGGCGCTGCGATGACTCATCTCCATAACCGACAGGCCCTTGCCGTGCCAGTCGAGCAGCTCTTCGCGGGCCTGCTGCAGCACCGCTTCCGGCAGTGATGCCGGGCCCGCGCAGAAATTGTAGCGGCGTGTCATGGCGTGTCGTCCCCCGTCGATGGTTCCCCTTCAGCGAGGGGAACAATCTCCTCCTCGGCCGGTTCGTCTATGCGCTCCACACTCACCAGGCGCTCGCTCGCGCGGGTACGGATTACGCGCACGCCCTGGGTGTTCCGCCCCTGTACAGACACTTCTTCGGCGCGCGTGCGCACCAGTGTGCCCATATTGGATATCAGCATGAGTTCATCGCCCGGCAGCACTTGCACCGCGCCGACCATCCGGCCATTGCGCTCGGAGGTCTGCATGGCAATCACCCCCTTGTTGCCGCGTCCCTTGGTGGGGAAATCCGCTATCCCGGTACGTTTACCGTAGCCGTGTTCCGAGACGGTGAGTACGCTGCCGCCCTCGCGCGGAATGATCAGCGAAATCATCTTGTGCCCCGCACCGAGCCGGATGCCGCGCACCCCGCGTGCGGTGCGGCCCATGGCGCGCACATCGCCCTCACGAAAACGCACCGCCTTACCCTCGGTGGTCAGCAGCATGACATCGCAACTGCCATCGGTGATTGCCGTGCCCACCAGCACATCGCCTTCCTCCAGTTCCAGTGCGCGCAAGCCTACGCTGCGCTGACGGGCAAAATCGGTGAGCGCGGTTTTTTTCACCGTGCCGCCCGCGGTGGCCATGAAAATATAGTGTCCTTCGCTGTATTCGTTCACCGGAAGAATGGAGGTCACGCGCTCACCGTCTTCCAATGGCAGCAGGTTCACCATGGGGCGCCCCCGGGAATTCCTGCCCGCCACCGGGATCTGGTAGACCTTCAACCAGTAGACCTTGCCGAGATTGGAGAAACACAGGATGGTGGAGTGGGTGCTGGCGATCAGCAGGTGCTCTACAAAATCCTCATCTTTTACCGACGTGGCAGATTTGCCCATGCCGCCCCGGCGCTGCGCCTGGTAATCCGAGAGGGGTTGCGTCTTGGCATAGCCGCCGTGGGATATAGTCACTACACGGTCTTCTTCGGTGATCAGGTCTTCCACCGTGAGGTCGTGCTGGGAGGACGTGATCTCGGTGAGACGCTCGTCGCCGTACTCCGCGACGATCTCCTCCAGTTCCTCGCGAATCACCACCTTGAGGCGATCCGGGTCTGACAGAATATCCAGATAGTCGGCAATCTCGCGCAACTTCTCTTCGTATTCACTCAGCAGTTTTTCGTGCTCCAGCCCGGTGAGACGATGCAGTCGCAGTTCGAGTATGGCCTGCGCCTGCGCGGGCGAGAGAAAATATTGGCCGTCGTGCAGGCCGTAGTGTGGCTCGAGTTCGTCCGGCCTGCAGGCATCGGCGCCCGCCCGCTCGAGCATGCCCGACACATCACCGGGCGGCCAGCTGCGTGCCACCAGCTTCTCGCGCGCCTCCGTCGGGCTGGGGCTCGCCTTGATCAGTTCAATCACCGGGTCGATATTCACCAGTGCAATCGCCAGGCCCTCGAGCAGGTGGCCGCGCTCGCGCGCCTTGCGCAGCAGGTACACCGTGCGGCGCGTCACCACCTCGCGGCGATGGCGTATAAACGCTTCGAGGATCTGCTTGAGATTGAGAATTTTGGGCTGGCCGTCGACCAACGCCACCATGTTGATGCCAAACACCGTCTGCAGCTGGGTCTGTGCATACAGGTTGTTCAGCACCACATCGCCCATTTCACCGCGACGCAGCTCGATTACCACACGCAGGCCGTCCTTGTCGGACTCATCGCGCAGCTCGGTAATACCCTCGATTTTCTTTTCCTTGACCAGTTCGGCGATGCGCTCGATCAGCCGTGCCTTGTTGAGCTGATACGGCAGCTCGTGAATGAGGATGGTATCGCGGCCGCGTTTTTCGTCTTTCACCACTTCCGCGCGAGCGCGGACATAGATTCGGCCACGACCGGTGCGGTAGGCCTGGATGATGCCGGCGCGGCCGTTGATGATCGCAGCGGTGGGGAAATCCGGGCCCGGAATGTGCTCCATCAGCTCATCGACAGTGAGTTCGGAATTGGCCAGCAACGCCAGGCAACCGCTGACGACCTCGGTCAGGTTGTGCGGGGGAATATTGGTGGCCATGCCCACCGCGATACCACTCGAGCCGTTGATCAGCAGATTGGGTACCCGCGTGGGCAGGACAACGGGTATTTGCTCCGTGCCGTCGTAGTTGTCGACGAAATCCACGGTCTCCTTGTCGAGATCGGCAAGCAGCGCATGCGCTATCTTGCGCATGCGTATTTCCGTGTAGCGCATCGCCGCCGCGTTGTCGCCATCAATCGAGCCGAAGTTGCCCTGACCATCGACCAGCATGTAACGCAGCGAGAAGGCCTGGGCCATGCGCACTATCGTGTCATACACCGCGGAATCGCCATGCGGGTGGTACTTACCGATGACATCGCCCACCACGCGCGCCGACTTTTTGTAGGGCTTGTTCCAGTCGTTATTAAGCTCGTTCATGGCGAACAACACGCGCCGGTGGACCGGTTTCAACCCGTCTCGCACGTCTGGCAGTGCTCTGCCCACGATCACGCTCATGGCGTAATCCAGGTAGGACTGTTTCATCTCGTCTTCAACGCTGACGGGAAGGATTTCCTTCGCTATGTCACCCATGTATTGCGTCTACCTCGACTGCTAGCAGGTCGGTTTTCGCGTCCCCATCTCCCGCGCCACAGACCGCCCTGTGCGGGCCTGCGTGACGAGTGGACAACGCCTTAACCAAACCCTGAATTATACGGGAAGATACCCCGCGATCGCCACGTTTTTGCTGAATTTCGCTGCCTGTTTGGGCCCGCATTGCAGATTCCGGTTATACTGGGTCGGCGTGCCGTTTGCGCACCGCCGGCAACACCCGGCGCGCATGGCCCGCGCCGCGACCGCGGTGGACACGTTACGGGTATCGGGGTAAGCATGAGCGAGCAAATGACACGGGCAAGTGTGGTGATCCATGCCGGGTGGATCGTGCCGGTAGTGCCGCACGGGGAGGTACTCAGTGAGCACAGCATAGTGGTCGCTGACGGGCACATCGCAGCCCTCCTGCCGCGCGCCGAGGCAGAGAACATTGACGCCGCCGAGGTGTACCGCCTGCACGATCATGTGCTCCTGCCGGGGCTGATCAACTGTCACGGCCACGCGGGCATGAGCCTGCTGCGCGGCTTTGCCGATGACCAACCGCTGATGCCGTGGCTGCAAGAGCATATCTGGCCAGCGGAGGGCGCACACGTCGGCGAGGAATTCGTCGCCGACGGCACAGAACTGGCCATCGCCGAGATGTTGCGTTCGGGTACCACCACCTTCAGCGATATGTACTTCTTCCCGAATGTCTGCGCCGCTACCGCACAACGCGCCGGCATGCGCTGCCAGATCACCTTTCCCGTATTCGATTTCCCCACTGCCTGGGGGCGCGACGCCGACGACTACATCAGTAAAGGCCTGGCACTGCGCGACGAATGCAAACACAGCCAGCTCATCAGCGTTGGTTTTGGGCCGCATGCACCCTACACAGTGTGCGAGGAGAATCTCGCCAAGGTGGCCACCTACGCGGCAGAGCTGGACACCGTGGTACATATCCACCTGCACGAAACCAGCGCCGAGGTATTGCAGGCGGTGGAGGCCACCGGGGAACGTCCACTGGATACCCTCAACCGGCTCGGCCTTCTCGGGCCGCGCACCCAGTGCGTCCACATGACCGATCTCGGCGCGCAGGACATCACACTGCTGGCCGAGACCGGCACCCACGTGGTGCACTGCCCGCTATCCAATATGAAGCTCGCCTCGGGGACCTGCCCGGTGAATGCACTGCAGCGCAAAGGCGTCAATGTTGCGCTCGGCACCGACAGCGCGGCCAGCAACAACAGCCTGAACCTTTTCGTCGAAATGCAGATGGCCGCCCTGCTGGCGAAACTATCCTCGCAGGATGCAGCCGCGCTGCCGGCCGCGGATGCCCTGGCCATGGCGACCATCAATGGCGCGCGCGCCATGGGGCTGCACGACAAAATCGGCAGCCTGGAGACAGGCAAGCTGGCGGACGTGATCGCGGTTGACCTGAGCGGCCCTGAAACCCAGCCACTGCATCACCCGCTATCGCACCTCGTTTACGCCTGCAATGGCAGCCAGGTGAGCCATAGCTGGATCGGCGGCGAACTGGTCATGCGTGAACGCCGCCTGACACGCATCGACCTCGATGCAGTATTACAACGCTCGCGAGCATGGCAGCAGCGTATCGCAGAATCGGCAGGAGCACGGTGATGAGCAACACTCCCAATGTCGACCCCGCAGAGATAGCCAAGTTTGAAGAACTGGCGGAGCGCTGGTGGGATCGCAACAGTGAATTCAAGCCGTTACACGACATCAATCCCTTGCGCGCAAATTATATCGATGAGCGCTCGCCCGTGGCGGGTAAGCGTCTGCTCGATGTGGGCTGTGGCGGCGGCATACTGGCCGAATCGATGGCTCTCAGGGGCGCCGGGGTCAGCGGTATCGACATGGGCGAAGCGCCGCTGTCGGTGGCGCGCCTGCACCAGCTTGAATCGGGCGTGGAGGTGGACTACCAGCAGCTCACTGCAGAGCAACTGGCGGAGCGCCGGGGCGAGCATTTCGACATCGTCTGCTGCCTGGAGATGCTTGAGCATGTCCCGGACCCGGCGGCCGTGGTCTCCGCCTGTGCAGCGCTGACCAGGCCCGGTGGTTCGTTGTATTTCTCGACCATCAACCGCAACCCCAAGGCCTTTGCCTTCGCAATCGTCGGCGCCGAGTACATCCTGAAGCTGTTGCCAGCGGGCACACACGAGTACGCGAAATTCATCCGCCCCTCCGAGTTGGCCGCCTGGCTGCGCGACGCCGGAGTGCTGCTGCGCGACACAACCGGCCTGACCTACAACCCGCTGACCAGGGTCTACCGGCTGAACCCGCGGGACGTCAGCGTGAACTACCTGGTACACGCGGTAAAACCCGGCGCATGATTAGCGACAAGTTACATCCCTTCCCGACCCGGCTCAGGGCGGTGATATTCGACCTGGACGGCACCCTGGTGGATACTGCTGACGAATTTATTCCCGCCGTTCAGGCGCTGCGCGCGGAGCACGGCCTGGAAGAAATGGAGCCACAACGTATACGTGCTTCGGTCTCCAACGGTGCCAGGGCGCTGGTGGCACTGGGGCTCGGGCTGGAGGAATCGGCCCCGGAATTCGAAGAGCGTCGCCTCCGGTTGCTGGCCTTGTACGGCGAGGTTCTGGGCAGCGAGGCCCGCCTCTACCCGGGCATTCCCGCACTGCTGGCCCACCTGCAGCGCGAGGGCATCAGTTGGGGCATAGCCACCAACAAGCCGCGAGCCTTCACCGAGCCGCTACTGGCGTGCCTCGACATCCAGCCGGGCCCGGACAGCGTGGTGTGTCCCGAGGATGTGACACTGCGCAAACCGCATCCGGAAAGCCTGCTGCTGAACTGTCGGGAAATAGGCTGCGAACCGGGCGAAGCGGTTTACATCGGTGATCACCAGCGAGACATCGATGCGGGAAGAAGCGCGGGCATGTATACCATCGCCGCCGCCTATGGCTATATCGAGCCCGACGACGCACCCCAGCGCTGGGGAGCGAATGCACAGGCCGACAGCGGTGAGGCGCTGCTGGACCTGATCTTCAATCGCTGACGGGAGAACACTCATGGACACTTTGCGAATCCCCGACACGTACCGGCCACGCGCCGGGTTGCTGCAGGGTCGCAACATTCTCGTCACCGGCGCGGGCGATGGAATCGGCCGGGTGGCAGCCCTCACTTTCGCCCGTTACGGTGCCACGGTGCTGCTGCTGGGCAGAACCGGCAGCAAACTGGAGGCGGTATACGATGAAATCGAGGCGGCGGGTGGACCCACCGCCGCGATCATCGAGCTGGATCTTGCCACTGCCGGGGAGAGCAGTTACCAGCAACTCGCCGCGGCCCTCGACGACGAGTTTGAGCAGCTCGACGGCCTGTTGCACAACGCGGCGCTGCTCGGCGACCGCTCACCGATACGCAGCGCGGGCTACCCCGCGTGGGAGGCCGTCATGCAGGTCAACGTGAACGCCCAGTTCGCGCTCACCCGCTACCTGCTGCCCCTTCTGCAGCGTTCCCGCAATGCCTCGATTGTACTGACCTCCTCCACGGTGGGACGCGTTGGCAGAGCTTACTGGGGCGCCTATGCGGTATCCAAGTTTGCCACCGAGGGATTCATGCAGGTGCTCGCGCAGGAACTCGAAAACACCTCCCGCATCCGCGTCAACACACTGAACCCGAAAGCCACCAATACCGCAATGCGGCGCACGGCCTACCCGGCCGAAAACCCTGCCACCAACCCCTCGCCGGAGGCAATCATGCCGGCGTACCTGTTCCTGATGGGTGACGACAGCGCGGGAATTACCGGCCGCGCTTTCGACGCGCGTTGAACACGGCAGCCAGGTTTACAGGAGCTAGGCTTTGCGCCCGCGGCGCTTGTTGAACTGCCGCTCCATCATTTCACGCTCCTGCGCGTTCATGCGCTGCACGTCCTTGGGCGTGAGCCCGGCAAGCCGGTACAGGTCCGTTACCTCCTTCGGCTCCAGCTCTGACCACTGACCCTGTTTCACGCGCGAGGGAATAAACACATTGCCATAGCGCACGCGCTTCAGGCGCGACACCGTGAGCCCCTGGGATTCCCACAGGCGTCGCACCTCGCGGTTGCGACCCTCCATCAGCACGACATAGAACCAGCGGTTGACCCCTTCCCCGCGGCCCTCCTGGATATCGGTAAAGCGCGCAAGACCATCCTCCAGCATGACACCTTCGCGCATGCGCTCGAGCACGCCGGCATCGACCTGGCCCATCACACGCACCATGTACTCACGCTCGATGTTGGCCGAGGGGTGCATGAGGGCATTTGCCAACTCGCCATCAGTAGTAAACAGCAGCAGCCCCGAGGTGTTGAAATCCAGCCGCCCAATCGCGATCCAGCGGCCTTTCTTCAGGTTCGGCAGGCGTTCAAACACGGTGCGCCGACCCTCGGGATCGGCGCGTGAGCAGACCTCGCCGGTGGGTTTGTGATAAACGATGCAGCGTGTTTCGCGCGCCGGCGCGCGCTGCAGCGGCTTGCCATCGACGCTGAGTCGGGCCTTGTCGCCAACCCGATCGCCGAGGCGCGCAACGCGCCCGTCGATGGCCACGCGCCCCGCCTCGATCCAGCGCTCCATTTCCCGGCGGGAGCCCAAACCGGTGCGCGCAAGCACTTTCTGCAACTTTTCGCCAGCGGCGGGCGCCGCAGTCGCGGCTGCCCCTTCGGGCGAGGCATCGGGCCGCGCCCCTCGTGGTTTACCTGTCACCGCCTCAGCCCCGGTTTTCGGGCCTGGGAGATTCCAGGTCCACATCATTGGTGCCTTGGTCTTCGGTCGCGGCAGGTGCGTCTGCCTGCTCATCCACCGCAACCCGCGCCCGCGCCTCCAGGTTGTCCGTCGCTTCCAGCAAGTTCACAGGGCCCTCTGGCGCCGGGTCTTCGGGCGCGTGCTCGGTGCCACCCACAAGCGTCAGACCCTGCGCGGCGTCCCCGGCCGCTCCGGATTCGGCGCTGGCGGGCGCATCGCCGGCTCCCGGTGGTGGATCACTGAAGCCCAGTTCGGCATTCAGGGTTTCCAGGTCGCGAATTTCCGCCAGCGCGGGTAATTGATCGAGTGTCTTGAGGCCGAAGTAGTCCAGGAACTGGCGCGTTGTAGCGTACATGGCTGGACGCCCCGGGACATCACGGTGGCCCACCACGCGAATCCATTCCCGCTCATGCAGCGTTTTGACAATGTTCGAACTGACCGCGACACCGCGAATCTCCTCGATTTCACCGCGGGTAATGGGCTGGCGATACGCGATCAGCGCGAGCGTTTCCAGCAGCGCACGGGAGTATTTCTGTGGCCGCTCGTGCCACAGCCGGGCAACCCAGGTGCTGAGGTTCTGACGCACGCCGAAGCGAAAGCCGCTGGCCACTTCCTGCAGCTCAAAGCCCCTGCCCTCGCAGCGCTCTGCCACCTCGCCCAGCGCATCTCGCAGGGCCGCCGACTCGGGCCGCTCGTGCTCTTCAAACAGCTCCCCCAGCTGCGCGACACTGAGGGGCCTGCCCGCGGCCAATAGCGCACCTTCGAGGATCTGAACCAAACCCGTTTCCGACATGTTATTCCGACCTTGCCTTGACGTGGATAGGGCCGAAGACCTCCGTCTGCACCACCTCCACCAGTGATTCCTTGATCAGTTCCATCAGCGCCAGGAACGTGACCACCACACCGAGACGCCCCTCTTGCGCACTGAACAGCGAAACAAACGGCACGAATTGCCGACCCGCCAGCCGCTCCAGCACCTGGCTCATGCGTTCGCGCGTCGACAGGGCCTCGCGTTGAATATGATGACTCTCGAACATATCTGCCCGCCGCAGCACCTCCCCCAGTGCCAGGAGCAACTCGCGCATGTCCACGTCGGGTTCCGCTCGCTCGCGCCGGATTTCCGGCGGGTGGGCGCTGCCCACCCAGGTGTCGCGCTCCTGGCGCGGCATTTCCTCGATTTCTTCCGCGGCTTTCTTGAAGCGCTCGTACTCCTGCAGTCGACGGATAAGTTGCGCCCGCGGGTCCACCTCATCGTCATCGATCTCGGCCGAGCGCGGCAACAGCATGCGCGACTTGATCTCCGCCAGCATCGCCGCCATCAGCAGGTACTCGGCGGCCAGCTCGAACTTCATCGCGTCCATCAGCTCGACGTACTGCATGTATTGTTCAGTGATGCGCGAGACATCAATCTCCAGAATATCGAGATTCTGGCGACGAATAAGGTACAGCAGGAGATCGAGTGGACCCTCGAAGGCCTCCAGGAACACTTCCAGCGCCTGCGGCGGGATGTACAAATCCTTGGGTAGCTCGGTGACCGCCTTGCCCATGACGAACGCGAAGGGCATTTCGCTCTGTTGCGGCTCCGTCTGCGGAGGCCGCTCGCTCTCGCCTGCCGCCCCTGTCTTCGGGGCAGCGGACACTGAGTAACTGGTTTCTTTCCCTGACACGGCACGGCACCCGTTGTTATGTGCGATCAGTATACCTCAGCGAGGTGAAAATACAGAGGGTCGCACGCCCGTTCATCGCCAGAACCCACTTTGCCGGGCCCGCGGGGCCGGTTGTCGCGAACGGGCCCGCTCGCAGCCTTCAGACTACCCGCAAAGCGCCACGATTTTGCCGGGTACAGCGCGCTCGGCGAGCGCGCCAACGCGCGCACCCAGGGCCTCGAAGGGCACCACTTCGGCGGGCGTCGCGGAAATCTTTCCCGATGCCCACAGCTGCGAGAGCTGCGCGTGCCAGGGCAGTATCTCACTGTGCTGATAGGCGCCCACAAATACACCCAGCGCAGCGCAGTTGCGCATCACCAGCCGCTGGGTGTCCAGCACCCCCCAGCGTCCGCAGGCATACCCGACAGCGAGCAGGCGACCGCCGATGGCGACGCATTCCAGCGACCGCTCGAAGCATTCGCCGCCGACGGGGTCGTACACCACATCCGCGCCACGACCCTCTGTCAGCTCGCGCACGCCGGTGACAAAATCATCGGTGGTGTGATCCAGCACATGCTGCGCTCCCAGGCCGCGACAGAAATCCGCTTTCCCGGTGCCGCCAGCCACGGCGATCACCCGCGCCCCGAGCGCCCGACCCAGTTGCACCGCCGCGGCGCCGGTCCCCCCCGCCGCGCCGTGCACCAGCAGCGTTTCCCGTGGCGACAAGCCGGCACGTTCGCTCAGGCCAATCCAGGCGGTGTGAAAAGGAATGGTGAACGCAGCCGCTTCAGGGTCAGACATGCCGTGCGGAACCGGGTAGAGAGAGTAGTCAGGCGCGATGCAATACTCGGCAAAACCACCGTGCCCCGCATAAAAGGCTGTCACGCCCATAACCCGCTCGCCGGGCTCGAATGCGCAACCGGCGCCCACGGACTGCACTTCACCAACGATCTCCTGGCCCGGCACAAAGGGCTGCTCCGGCGCAAACGCGTAGGTTCCACGGCACAGCATGACATCCGGCAGGCCGATACCCACGGCCGCCACGCGCACCAGAGCCTGGCCCGGGCCGGGTGCGGGAATATCGCGCTCCCCCAGCCGCAGTACCGCAGCCGGCTCACCGGCACCTGCTACCTCCCAGGCTCTCACCGCGGGTTACCCGCGGGGCCGTGGGGCGGATGTAATTGGCGTGTTGCTCGCACAGTTTCAGCTCGCGAAGGGCGTCAGGTCGCCCTTGCCCGCACGCAAAATGACCGGCGTTGCATCCACCAGGTCCACCACGGTTGTGGGCTGCATGCCGCACCAGCCGCCATCGATCACCAGGTCCACCTCGTGCTCCAGCAGGTCGCGTATTTCGTATGGGTCGATCAGGGGCAACTCATCGCCAGGCATAATCAGGCTGACACTCATCAGCGGCTCGCCAAGGTCTTCCAGTATTGCACTCGCAATGGCGTTCTCGGGCACGCGCAGGCCAATGGTCTTGCGCTTGGGATTCTGCAGGCGGCGCGGTAACTCCGAGGTTGCCTTGAGGATGAACGTGTAGGGACCCGGCGTGCAGCTCCGCAGCAGGCGGTAGACGGTATTGTCGACCTTCGCATAGGTGGCAATTTCCGAGAGGTCGCGGCACACGAGAGTAAAATTATGTCGCGTATCCAGCCGCCTGATGCGCCGAATACGGTCCAGCGCGCTCTTGTCGCCGATGTGGCAACCCAGAGCGTAGCCGGAATCAGTGGGATACACGATGACACCGCGCGCGCGAATGATGTCGACCGCCTGGCGCACCAGGCGTGGCTGTGGGTTGTCCGGGTGAATCTGGAAAAATTGACTCAAGCGAACGCTCCAGCACCGGCCCACCGCTCCCAGACACCGCGCAGCCCGTCCAGCGTTGGTATGCTGATTCCCGGTGCCGTGCTGTAGGGCGCATCGCGATGAAAGTCACTGCCGATGGACACTTCGAGGTCGAACTCTCTGGCGTAGCGCCTGATCTGTGCTGTCTGGCCGGGCTCCTGGTAGCCGCTGAGCAGTTCTATCGCGGCGCCGCCCGCGGCGACAAAATCCACCAGCAGCCGTCGCAGTTTCATGCCTGTAAAGCGGTACTTGTAGGGGTGTGCCACTACCGCCACGCCGCCCGCGCGCACTATCCAGGATACGACCTGGCTGAGTTCCGGCCAGAATGCTTTCACATCACCCACCTTGCCCTGGCCCAGGTACCGGTGAAAAGCCTGTTGCGCGTCTTTCACGTGCCCCTGTTGTACCATCCATGCGGCAAAATGCGGTCGCCCAAGCTGGCTGGCACCGGCCTCTTCAAGCGCACCGGCGAGCGCGCCGGGAAAACCGCGCCTGGCGAGACGCTCGGCGATCTGCTCGGCGCGCTGGCTGCGGGCTTGCGCCATAAAGGCCAGCGCTTCCTGCATGGCAGCATGCTCGCTGTCAAAGCCGAGGCCCACGATGTGCACAGTGGTACCCGACCAACAGCAGGACAGCTCCACCCCGGGAATCAACCTGATCTGGTCGTTGTGCTGCGCGCGTAACACGAGGTAACCATCGATAGTGTCGTGATCGGTAACCGCAAACATCCCGACGCCGCGCTCGCTCGCCCGCGCCAGCAACTGTGCCGGGGCCAGGGCACCATCAGACGCGGTGGTGTGGGTATGGAAGTCGATCAGCACAATCTTTACACTCTGGGTTTAGCGGCAATGGGCAGACCGCCCAGCCAGCGCCCATGGTACCAGCCGGAGCACGCCAATAGCCATGAAGCAGTTGCTTGAGTTCCTCCCCATCGTCCTGTTTTTCATAGTCTACAAACTGGACGGTGCCTTGATCAGCCTGGGAAGCTGGGAGTACCAGCTCGACGGTATTTTCTCCGCCACCGCGGTGCTGATGGCCGCGACCATCCTGCAGGTCTCGATAAACTACGCGCTGACCCGGACACTGGAGAAGCGACTGCTGTGGCTGGCCCTGGCCGTGCTGGTTTTCGGCGGAGCCACGCTCGCGTTCCGCAACGAGGCCTTCATCCAGTGGAAGCCCACGATCTTCAACTGGGCGCTCGCCCTCGCCTTCGGTGTTTCCCAGTTTGTCGGCGACAAAAACCTGATGGAGCGCACGCTGGGCAGCCAGGTGCACCTGCCAAGAGCTATATGGTCGCGCCTCAATCTTCTCTGGGTGAGTAATTTCGCCGTTGTCGGCGCTCTCAACATCTACGTCGCCTACGCTTTCAGCGAGGCGACCTGGGTAGACTACAAGCTCTACTCCGCGATTGGCTTTACCCTGTTATTAACGGTACTGACAGCGTTGATGATCAGCCCGCACATCAAGGAACCACAGGATCCCGAAGCACTGGGCC
>Ga0102938_10000360_pt1 | contig 33021 bp, 24 predicted proteins | sample SalPonR2_B_D2_MG_FD_84516 | JGI IMG/M metagenome (GOLD analysis project Ga0102938, IMG submission 84516) | Salt pond soil microbial communities from South San Francisco under conditions of wetland restoration - Salt Pond MetaG R2_B_D2_MG | ecosystem: Environmental > Aquatic > Marine >...
CAAACTGGATTAAACCCGGACGGAGTGATCCAGCGTCTGCGTTCAATGCCGCTTGAGGACGCAGTGCAGTGGTTCAGGGACAACGCCAATGTCGGAGAGATTCTGGACCGCAAGGCTGAGTCCGTTTCACCACCGATATTCATTTCCGAGCATCCCGATAAACTTCTCGCCGTTGGCCTCGTGTAGGTAAGCCAGCGTCTGGTGCGGTTGCATGCCCACCACGTCGCCGATCTGCCGCGCAGAAACCGGCTTGGCGGTCTCGGCGTACAGGTCTTCGAGCGTAGCAACCACGTCGTCGACCCGCGTTTCGCCGAACGGTTTGAAACGGATCACATTTGGTTCTCGTTTCGCCCCACTGGGAACACGTATCGGTCAACTACGCGTCGTCCAGATCTTCGGGGCGATTGACGTTGCGAAGCGAGGACGTCGGCATCGACACGACGACGGGCAAGGCGGTGGGCAGCCACCGAGCCAGACTGCGATCGGGCGAATGACAGATTCTCATCAAATCGAGTCGATGAAAGGTCGGATAGATGGCGACGAGCGGTTGCAGCTTGCGGTCGATCGGATCGGTCGCACAGGCCGGGCAAAGCGGCGTCGCTTGCCAAAACTCGATCAAGGTTCGCAAATCGTCACGAGTCAAGTTCGGCAAGTCGACCGCGGTCACCAGGCAAGCCGAGAATCCGTTTCGCGACGCGTACTCCAACGCCGTGACGACGCCGATCGCGGGGCCTTGATGTTCGGCCGGGTCGGCGATCGTTTCGATGCCGTCGATCCGGTGGACTCCGCCGACGATGATTTGCTGTTCCGTGATGCCGTGGAGTCGATCACAAGCGTGCCGCAGGAAATTGACCCCGCTCCGGTGCAACAGCTGGCTTTTGTCGCGTCCCATGCGTGACGAACGACCGCCGCTAAGCACCACGCCCAACAAGTCACTCACGTCGCCGACGCTCGACGATCGTCATCTTTCGATTCGGCTTCGTTCGATCGGGCTTCGTGCTCGGCCAGCACGTCTTCGACCCAGGATCGACACCGCATCATTGTCGGAAAGCCGATCGTCGGAGCCGACAGCAACGCGACGTGCCGCAGATCCGCGGGAGTGCAGCCGGCTTCCAGAGCTTTCCGGCAATGGGAATGGGCGGCGCCCTCGAGTCCGGCCCCGAGCGAAATCGCCAGCTTGGTCAGCGCGACTTCGCGGTCCGACAACGGTCCGGCTTCTCGCGCCGCTTGGCCCAGGGCTTCGTAGGCCGCCATGAACGACGGATGATCCGTGTGCATTTGTCGGTAAGGCTTGGGAATCATTCAGCCGTCCACGTTGGTGTCGCCGGTCACCCGGTCCTTGTAGATCGCCAAACGCCCGAGCGCTTGATCGACGTCCTGCGCGCTGGCTCCGTGAGCCTCCATCGCTTCGGCGAAATGCCCGCAAAACTTGGCAAAATGCTTCGCCGTGATGCCGCGACCGGCGTGAACCGCGGTCAATTCGGCGCCCGTGTATTCGGCGGGTCCGTCAAAGGCGGACGCCAAGAATTGAAACTGCATCCGTTTCAAACGATCCATTTCGACGTCGGCAAAAAACGGCGATAACTCCGGATCGTTCAGCACGCGGTAATACATGTCGTCGACGATGGCTTTCATTTCATCAGGGCCACCGATCCGATCAAACAGGCGGTCAGTCGATTCGTCACTCATCAAACGTCCTTTCGGCAGGGGATGGTCGCGGGTCGTCGCGGCTCGGGTCGTGTGGGGGCTGTTGAACTTGCTGCCGTTCGTGGCGGCACAAGGCGTCGGCCAAGGCGTGCATCGTGTAGGGATCGGCTTGGACGTCGACGTCCAAGCCGGCATCGCGGACCGCCGCAGACGTGTGGGGACTGAGGCACGCGATCCGTATCTGTTTTAGCGAATCGCCCAGCAAACGGATGACCCCCTTGGCGGTGGCCCGACTGGTCAACGTGACCCAATCGATGCGGCCGGCCGTCGCGGCGTCGACAATCGCCGAGTCCCAATGGTCGACGTCTTCGTTTTCATACGCGACCACCTGCGTCACTTTGACACCCGCGGCGGCCAACCGCTCGGTCCACGTGTCATCGCCTCGACTGGCCCGGACGATCAAGCACGTGCGACAACCCTGGGCGATCAATTCGTCGGCCAAGGCTTCGCCATGGAAATCGTTCGGCACGACGTCCGTCTTCAAATGGTACGCCGCGAGGGCCTCGGCCGTTTTGGCACCGACCGCAGCCAAACGGATCTCCGCGAGTCGGCGAAGGTCATGTCGGCGGAGCAATCGTTCGAGAAAGAACCGGACACCGCTGGCGCTGCAAAACGCCAAGATTTCATATCGGTTCAAGTTTTCGATCGCGTCGTCCAGCGGGCCCGGATCACGCACCGGACCGACCGCGATCGCGGGCGAATGGATCACATCGGCGCCCAGTTCCCTGAACCGAGCGGCCAACGGGTCGCGGGGATCGGCCGGTCGGGTCACCAAGATTCGCTTTCCGAACAGCGGACGCCGATCGAACCAGGACATCGCCGGTGCCAAACGGGTAACTTCGCCGATGATCGTGATCACGGGGGGACGCATGCGACTGGCCGGCGTCAGACGCAGGGCGACTTCGCCCAGGGTGCAGTGCACCGTTTGTTGGTCGGGCAAACTGCAGCGACGAACGATGGCGGCGGGGGTGTCAGGCGACTTGCCGGCGGCGATCAACTGCCCCGTCCAAGCCGCCGCCGTGGTCACGCCCATGTAGACGACCAGGGTGCCGGGAAACGCGGCGAGCGCTTGCCAGTCCAGATGCGATTCCGCTTTGCCGGGTTCCTCGTGGCCCGTGACCATCGCGACCGCGGACGCCAACCCACGATGCGTGATCGGGATGCCGGCGTAGGATCCGGCGGCCAGCGCCGCGGTGATCCCGGGCACGATTTCGAACGCGAAACCCGCACCTCGGATCGCATCGACCTCCTCGCTGGTCCGGGCGAACACCGCCGGGTCGCCGCCCTTCAATCGCACGACACGGCGACCGGCCGACGCGTGGCGAAGGATTTCGGCGATGATTTCCGCTTGTTGCCAGATTCTGGACTGGCCGTGCTTGCCGACGCAGATCTTTTCGGCCCGCGGGGCATGAACGAGCAGATCCTGGTTGCTCAGCCCGTCAAACAGCACCACGTCGGCTTGGCCGAGCAATTCCGCCCCCCGCAAGGTCAGCAGTCCGGCATGACCCGGCCCCGCTCCGACCAACGCGACCCGCCAATCGCCCGGCGGTTGCGGCGACGAAGACCGGGGCGGGGACCTGAAAGCGGGACGAGGATCAGTCATGCCCGCATTTTGCGTTGTTTCGACGGGCAAAGGTAGCGTGCGGAGGTTCCGCCGCGCGGATTTGCCGATTCTCGGAATTTGCCGATTCCCGGATCGGCCGATCCGAGACCTCCGAGAAGCCCTGGACAGGATTTTTCCGGCTTGGCATACTCTGGGGCTTCCCTCATCCGCCAATCGGTCCCGAAAAGCCACGACTTTCCAGCGCAATGCCAAATACCTCCAGCTCCAAGAAGCGACTCCGTCAAAACGAAACCCGCAAGATCCGCAATCGAGCCGCGCGGACGAACATGCGTAATTCGCTTCGCAAAGTCCGCGAAGCCGTCACGGCGGGTGACAAAGACCAAGCCCAGTCGGCTTTCAAATTGGCTCAAAAGAAGCTGGATCGCGCCGCTTCGAAGAACTTGATCCACCGCAACGCGGCGGCCCGCACGAAGGCTCGCCTGAACCGCTTGGTCAAAACCCTGACGGCTGCTTAGCCGAACTTCAGGCCGGCGGTTTCCAAGCGATGCTTGGTTTCCGCCATCAAATCGTCCTCGTCCGCTTCGCTTTGAGCGACGTAGGTCACGCTGAATCGCAAGTACGACCCGGCGTCATCCCACGGCACCGTCACGATGCCGAACTGTTCGATCAAATGACGCGTCGCGTCCTCGGCCTTGTCGAACACCTCCCCCGATTCGGTCCCCGTCGGTGACGGCGTGTATAGGAAATACGTGCCGCCGGGCATCTCGCATTGAAAACCGCATTCGCGGAGCACGGCGACCAATTTTTGCATTCGCCGAAGGTACTTCTCGCGGATCCGCTGGGGAATCGAATCGTCGTCCAACGCCGCGGCGGCGGCTTTTTGCGTCGCGATGAATTGGCCGCTGTCGCTGTTGTCCTTGACGTCCGAAAAAGCGGAAACGATTCGCTCGTGACCGGCGACGAAACCCATTCGCCAGCCGATCATGTCGTAACCCTTGCTCATCGAATGCACTTCGACGCCCACGTCCATGGCGCCGGGGGTTTGCAAAAAGCTTTGCGGTGGTCCGTCGAAGGTCAGCATGACGTGAGCGGCGTCCTGGACGACGACGAACTGCTTTTCCCGAGCCAGATCGACGACTTTCTTGAAAAAGTCCGGCGGCGCGGTGCGTCCGGTCGGCGAATTGGGATAATTCAGCACCAACAATTTCGTCCGCCGATAAACGTCGTCGGGAACGGCGTCCAAATCGGGCAAAAATTGATTCTCGGGCAACAACGGCAGCTTGAAGACTTCGCCGCCGTAGTAACGCGTGTGTGTCCCCGCGACGGGGTAACCCGGCACGGTCATCATCGTGATGTCACCGGGATTGATGAAGACGGCCGGTAACATCGCGTAGGCCGGCTTGCTGCCGATGCAATGATTGATTTGTGTCATCGGGTCAAGCTGCACCCCGAAATGACGCTGCATGAACCGGGCCGCCGCCTCCTTGAATTCGATCACGCCGTTGTCGGCATAGCCACGGTTTTCCGACTTGTCGATTTCCGCACGCATCACGTCGCGGACCGAGTCATCGGCCATGGAATCGTTTTCGCCGATGCCGAAGTCCAACAGCTGACGTTCGGGATGCTGGGCCAGGGCATTGCGTTTGGCACGCTTGATCTTTTCGAACTTGTAGATCTCGGTGCCTTTGCCGTAATCCGCACCGCCGATCCGCTCGGCAAAGAGTTCTTGAAAATACGGGTCGGCGACGGCGGACTGGGGCGTGGCGGTGGACATGCGGACGAACAGGTTCCAAGTCAAAGGTGGCGTGGGTCGAGAAGAATCGAAGCCGGTCAGTTTATGGCATCCGGCGAGTCCGCCCAGGGGGAATCGCGATCGGATCGGCCGTCGGTCGCGAAGCCGCCGGTCCGGGCGATCGCAATCGGCGTTGAACTTCCACCGCCCGGCGGATCTTTCGCTCGCCCGCCAGCCCGGCCACCACGCCGCCCACCAAACCGGGGACCAAGCCGAGTCCCAAGCCGAGCAGGTCGAAGCTCGAGAGCACAAAAAACGACAGGCACCCGGAAAAAAAACCGGTCCCGCCGTACATCAGGCGGATCGTCGTCGGAGACCACCTCCCGCCAGGCCGACGCATGGGCGATGTCAGAAAGTAAAGGATCATCGATGCAGGAAAGCTGGCCAACATGGCGAAGAGTCCGCTGAAAAAAATCGACAGAAAGCCGCCGATGACGATAAAACCGATCGCTTCGGAACCATTCGACAGCAATGCCGCGACCAACATCACGACGCAAACCCCCCCGCCGAAAATCGACCCCGCCGCTGTCGTGGCGCCGATCGCCCCCAAAAACAATCCCGCCGTTCCCACCAGATCAGGATCGAACCTGCTTCCGTCAGAAACCGTGTCAAAATCCAGGCGAACGGGATCGCTAGGTTCCTCGGCGACGGTCACTGCGTAGGGGTTGACGGGCGGATCGGCCAAAACGACTTCGTGGGTGGCGCGGACATTCGGTTGACGGAATGAGTCGAGCTTACTCGAATTTCCGTCTGCCTTGGCGTTACTCGATCCCGCGGTGCGACCCGAAACCATGACGAAGACTGACGAATCCACAGCGACTGCTCAGCTTCGCACCCAGTACGAGGAGTTGGCCGAACTGGCCGGCTCCCTGGCGCACGAAATCAAGAATCCGCTGTCGATCATTCACATGAACATCGACCTGCTGAGCGAAGACTTGGCGGACATGGGTTCACCGGAAAGCCGTCGCTGCCAAAATCGCATCGACATGGTCCGGGAACAATGCGAACGGATGGAAGCGTTGCTGCGCGATTTCCTACGCTACGCCCGACTTCGCGACATCGACTTGGTGCCGGGAAGCTTGAACGACCAGATCGCTCGAGTCCTGAAGGCCTACCAACCGCAAGCCGACGCGGCCGACATCGATATCGAAGAGTATTTAGACCCCGACTTGCCTGCCATTTTGCTGCACAGCGATTCGCTCCAGTCGGCGCTGATCAACTTGGTTAAGAACGCTCTCGAAGCGATGGAGCCCGGCGGCGAATTGTGGGCACGAACGTACACGACGCGGGGCGGCGTGGCGTTGGACTTGATCGACAGCGGCAGTGGCGTCGACGACCACACGGTGATGCACATGTTCGAACCGTTCTACAGCACCAAAGACGGCGGCAGCGGTTTAGGTTTGCCGACGGCGCGGAAAATCATCGAAGCCCACGGCGGCCGCATCAGCGTGCAAAGCGATGTCGGCCGCGGCACCAAGTTCACCCTGGAATTTCCCGTCCCGGCCCGATTGGGTTGATGCCGGCGTTTGCCGCGGACGCCGCGGCAAAACGGTCGATCTGCCGCTACAGGCGGACGACTTGCTCGGGCGATGATTCGCTGACGCGTTGCTCGCAGATCGCGGCGATTTCGAATTGGACCGCCCAACGTCCGTCGGCGTCGCCGGTCACCATCCAGTGCGGCTGAACACAAACGCTTTGATGCACCAGTTCGAAACCGCCTTCGCTTTGGCTGACCGTTTCGATCGGGAACGCCCAGATGCCACCTTCACGATTGATCGACAGGTCGACATCGATGCCCAGCCAACGATCCGATAGCTTCAAGCCCCGAACGTTTTGCAGGTCCAACTGCTCGCCGAGTTGCCCCAAGTGGTTGCCGTCGGCGTCGCTGAAATAACGATCGTCTGCACCGGAGGGGAGGCCGGCGAAGTTCAATTCGATGGCGAAGTGGAACGGCTTGCCCGCCGGCAGGTTTTCCAGCAAGTAGGTGACTTCCAAGCGATCGCTGCCTTCGGTCAATGTCACCGCCTTGGTCATCGTGATCGGTACGCCCCATGCATTGCCGTCGCGCCGCATTTGGATCTGGACGCGGTCGGCACCACGACGCAGCTTGGTTTCGAAGGGCAGGTCGACAAAGTCACCACGCTCGGTCGCTTCGCCACGCGTCACCGAATCCAGCGTCGCGCCCTCGTCGTAAAAGTGATCCATCAAGCTCTTGCGCGGATAGCGGTCGTATTGCAATCGCTTGTCCAAATCGGCCTGCTTGAACACGACGCGGTCGTGAATGCTGGCGGCTTCGTCGCCGTCACCGGTTGCCGGGCCCGCCAAGACCTGGCGGTGATAGCTTTCCGGCCGACGCTGAAGTGTCGCCAACAAATTGTGGTTGATGTCACGAACGTCCAGTTCATAAATTCGACCGCCGCGCCCGGGTGCGACCCAAACGCACAGTTTTTCGTTGCTCAGGCGGACTTCTTGCTGCCCGTCGAAGTTGTAATCCTCGGCCGCCGCTTGAACGCTCGGCGCGTCGCCACCGGCGATGCGATCGAGCATCGTATCGGCGGCGATCAAGTGGTGATAAACGGCGTTGCGAAGGTGCGGCAGATAAATGCCCCCGAACGCGCCGTGCCAGTAAGGACAGTTGCACTGGCCGCGATAAAGATGGTCACGGACCAGCGCCAGTTCACCGGCGTCGACGCCCGCATTCTCGGCTTCCGCCAAACGACGGCTGACGTGCATCATCCGTGCGTACATCTCGTTCGTTTCTTCGTACTTGGTCTTGAAGTTCCGCCAATAGCCGCCACGGACGAATTGCTTCAAGGATTCCCAGCGTGGATCGTCCTGCATCTCGTGCTGGACGTCATGGAGCGTGTCTTGGGCGGCGACGGGCAAAGACCATTCGGTCATTTCGCGATAGCTGCAATCGGGCAAGTAGGCTTTGCCCGCCGGCGGGCTGGTCCGGATCGCTTCGGCCATCGTCACGGTTCTCAGCCAATCCGCGTTGTCGGTCAACGCATCGAAAAACGACCGCAACCATCCGCGGTCGTAGACGTGAACCTTGGTGTCGGGCCAAGTCCCGAACTTTTCGCCGTCATCACCGAAGGTCAGCACCGCGCCGGGATGTTGCTGAGCGAATTGTCGACAGTGCGCGATCGTTTCGGCGGCCGGTCGAAAGGGAATCGTGTAACGCAGATGCTCGCTGCCCGGAAAAATCCGCAACACGCGGCCCTGATCTTCGACCAGGAAGTATCCGGTCAGTTGTTCGTCACGCAGTCCGCCGGCTTTGAAGTGGTAATCGTCCAGCACGGTGTACTGGATCCCCGCATCGACGACGTCGCTGGTCAATCCGGATTCCCAAACGCGTTCGGGCGTCCACATCCCTGCCGGCGAGGCGCCCAGGTTTCGCTGCAGCCAACTGCCATAGGCACGGATCTGCCCGACACGATCGCGCGAGGGCAGCATCGTCAGAATCGGTTCGTACTGCGGCCCGCCGACGATCTCGATCCGACCGGCTTCGACCAGCAACCGGACTCGATCCAGATACTCGGGATGATTCTCGGCCAACCACATCATCAGCGGCCCCGAGGTGTGCAGGGAGATGTTCAGCCGATCGTAAGGCTCGAACACTTCCAGAAATGGCAGATAGCTGTCCTGATAGGCTTGTTCAAAGACGCCATCGAAATTGCCGATGGGCTGGTGGTTATGCAGGACCAGGCAAAGTTGCACGTGGGGTGTCGTCATGGCGTCTGAAAAACACAAGGAAATGGCGGGTCTCATCCGGCGACCGAGCGAACCGATCGACCAGCCGACGCGCCGGAGAGGAATAGTCGAATTGTAAGGCCGAAGCCGGCGATGCCGAACAGATCAATTGCTCAATTCGCAACGATCGGTCACAAAATCCTGGCACGAAGCCGACGCAGCCGGAACGGAAAGAGACCTTTATCTAACCGGCACAAATCGACCAAGAGTTGCTATCGGCGCCGGGACGTGCATTCGTCCAGCCGTTTTGTCGGAGAGCGAGCCCTAGAAGGATCGCAGGCTCTCGCGACTGGCCACCTGGCGGTAACTGGCCGCCGCTTTCTCGGGCAACACGGAATTCAACATCGTGCCGCAGCTGAGTTCGAATCCGGCGATGTGACTGATCCGAGGAATCACGTCCAGCGTCCAATGGAACGAATCTTCGCTACCCTTCCAGTTCGGCGGCCGCGTTTGTAACACGTAGTTGTAGGCGACGCCGGGACGCATTTTTTCCAACCATGCGGTGACACGACGCGTCATTTTGGCGATTCGACGGATCACAACATCGTCAAGGTTTTCGAAGCAATCCGAATGCCGCAACGTCGTGATCCGAACCGACATGGCAAAAGCACTGGCAAAGGGGCAAAAAGCGACCAAATCGTCTTTCTTGACAATGATCCGCTGCCCGGCCTTGAGTTCCTGCCGCAGCAAGTCGCATTGCAGGCAACTGCCGTGCTTGGCGTGGTGAGCCGATTTTCGCCACAAGGTCTGCTCGACATCGGCGGGCAAACGATCCAACGCGATCAATTGACTGTGGGCGTGGTGAAGCGAGGCCCCCGCATGACGACCCACGTTCTTGAAAACGGAGATGTAACGCACCGACGGTCGGCTTCGCCAAGCCAGGAGACGCTGTTTGAACGCCAAAAAGACGTGTCCGGCGTGTTCCTCGTCCAACTCACTGAGCGATTCGATGTGCCGTGGAGATTCGACAATGACTTCGTGACCGCCGTCCACGCTGACGGACTTCAGCACCGAAGATTTCGGAAAGCTCTTGGATTTTCTCGGCCCGCTGTCCGACCGATCGAGCCGGCTGACCGCGGGAAACTTGTTCGGGACGACCCGCACCGACCAATCCCGCAGCCCATCGACATCCCGAATCGACTCGGCACACATCGAGCGGGCAGGGTTTGCATCGCCCTCGGATGCGTAAAGGCTCTGTGAATCCGCAACGGCCTGAGTCAAGGCGGCATCGGCCGCCCCGTCACCCGTGTCATCCGACAACGGCTCCGGGACGACCAGCAGGGCCGGGGGGGTCGCTGCCTCGTGGCCCCCGCAAAAGGGGCAACCGGTCGACTTGGAAAAAACGTCGCGGTGATCGCTGAAGTCGTTCGGTCGCTTCAATCGGTCGGGGGCAAAAACGACCCAGCGACCGGTCAGCGGATCGAAACGCGATTGGGAACCGACACTGACCGAGACGCCTCGCTCATCCACCGACGTCGTGGAATCGATTGCCGGGGCACGAACGGAATCGAGCGTCTCGGCCGGTTCGGTTGCCTGTTCGGGTGTCCGCTCGATCAACACCGTTTCATCGGCGCTCCGGTCGGTGACCAGCTTTCGAGTTTCCAGGTCCTCGATCGCCATCTCGACACCAGGCGACCCCGACGCGGAAGATGCCGCGGTCGGCCGGTTCGGGATTCGCTCCGATGCATACGGCTGTCGTCGATCAGACATGCCGGACCCTCTTTTCAGTATCTGGACCTATGGCTGCACGCTCCTTGAAAGAGTGCCACATCCTTTTTCGCCGCCAAACGCACTGCCGAACTGTAACGGTAATTTTTCCTCACGAGAAGCTAAAAACCGCAATCCGAAGCGTGATTTAAAGGACCGTTCGGTGAACCTTCAGCCGTGTTTTCGGTTTAGGGAAACCAGTTGGTCGTAGAGCTCGACGTACTGGCTTGCACTTTGCCGCCATGACCAGTCTTGTCGCATGCCGGTTTCTAAGATTTTTTTCCAGTTTTCCGGCTGGTGATACCGCAGTGCCAGCGCCCGACCGATGGCTTGATCCAACGCGGCGGCATCAAAACGGGCGACGTGGAATCCGGTCGCCGTCCCATCGGCGATCGTTTGCGGGGTGACGTCGACAACCGTATCGGCCAGACCGCCGGTCGGTGTGACGATCGGAACCGTGCCATAACGCAGACTGTACAACTGGTTCAGTCCACACGGTTCGTAGTGACTGGGCATCACGAACAGATCGGCGGCGGCTTCGATTCGGTGGGCAAGCCCGTTGCTGAAACCGAGATGCAAGGCGAAGCGTTGCGGGTGCTGTTCGTGCAGCCGCGCCAGTTCGGCTTCGATCATCGGGTCGCCGCTGCCCAGCACGATCCACTGGGCCGGCCGATCCTCGGCCAAATGCTGCTGAAGCACGGGCAAAATCAAGTCCCAGCCTTTCTGGTCGGCCAAGCGTCCGACCAAGCCGATCAAAGGCAGCTCCCGGTCTTCGGAAAGCCCGAACTCCTGTTGCAAGGATCGTTTGTTTTGCCACTTCCCTTCGGCCCAGTCCTGGACGTCGTATTGCCGGGTCAAATTCGTATCGGTCGAAGGGTCCCAGACTCGGCCGTCGATCCCGTTGATGATTCCGTGGACGCGATCGTCGATGCCTCGCAACACGGTTTCCAAGCCGCAGCCGTGACGCGAGGTCTTGATTTCTTCGGCATAGCGGGGGCTGACCGTGGTCACCGCGTCGCTGGTCACGATGCCCGTCTTCAAAAAATTCAACCGCCCGTAAAACTCGAACGACTCGGGCGTGAAATGCGACCAGTCCAAACCCGTCAGCGGAAACGCGTCGGCGTCGAAGCTGCCCTGATAGGCCAAATTATGAACGGTAAAGACCGTCGCCGTCTTGGCCGACCAAGGCATCGGCCGGTGACCGGCGCGGCTCAGCTCGTGACGCATCAGCGCGGGCACCAACCCGGTTTGCCAATCGTTGCAGTGAACCACGTCCAACGACCAACCGATCCGCGACAAAGCGGCGAGCGCGGCGCGACAAAAAAAAGCGAAACGCTCGGCATTGTCCGGATAGTCGCCCTGCGACGTGCCGTACAGACCTTCGCGATCAAAGTAACGCGGCTGGTCGATGAACCAGACCGGAACATCGGCACCGGCCAACCCGGCCCCGGGCAACTGACTCTTCAACAGGCGACCGCCCACCAAAGATCCCCCACCCATCGGCAAGGCAAAACTGATGTCCGTCGTCTCGATCGGCAGTCCGCATTGGCGGATCGATCGAAACGCAGGCATCACCACCGCGCAGCGATGCCCTTTGGCGGCCACGCGGGACGGCAAAGCCCCACACACATCAGCCAAACCGCCGGTCTTCGCAAAAGGCACCGCCTCGGTCGTCAGGTAAACAATGTTCAACGCGGTGTCCGTAACAACGAAATCGATTTCAAATGCGATCAGGGCCATCGGTGCGATGACAATGCGGCTCCTAACATAATCACCGCAGTTTGCCCAAACCAACCGGGCTGGATTCCTTCGTCTCGCTCCTTCCGCCGTTCCCTGTCGCCCTCGCCCGTGGCGGCAGGGGAGAGCGCGACCCGGGACACAGCTACATTGAACGTGAAACGTTTTCGACCGTTTCCGATCCCTGTCTTCAACGACTCTTTAGGTTTTGACCACGTCCATGTCTTTCGACCTCGCCACGCTGTGGACCGACGACCAGCGTCCGCACGCGATCCGGCCGGAACGCGCGGACCTGAAATCGGCAATCACCACCAAGGTTCCCGTCGGCAAAAGACTTTCCGAGTTGTCACCCGACAAGCCCCGACGATGGAAAAGTCGAACCGCCATCGGCTTGGGACGACGCGTGGCGGAAAGTTTACAACTGATCCACGCGGCGGGGCGCGCCCACGGGCACATCACCCCGGAGCAGGTCTGGTGCAGCCCTCCGTCGACGTTCCACCTGCTGTGGACCCCGACCGAGAAGGACGTCGACGATTCGTCGCAGGGAGTCGCCGGCGACTTGGGCGACCTGGGACGTTTGCTGTTCGAACTGCGACATCGGACGCCGCCGCCGAAGCACGACGAGGGGCTTCCCGCGAACCTGATGCGAGCGGTTCGCGATGCCCCCCGGTCGGATCCCCTGGACCGCATTCTCGCGCACCTTCTGTCCGGCAATCCGGAAGCCCGATTCGCCTCGGCGGAACAACTGGCCCGAGCCCTGAGCGTCGCCGAATCGATGCTCCGGCCTCCGGGCGACCGGCCGGCAAAAACAGTACCGGCGACGCCCGAAGTCCGGGCGGTTCCGGTCACCGCCCCGCAACCCCCGCCGACACAGCCGACCGCGTCACAGCCACCGTCACCGGCCTTACCGTCACCGAAGCCGGCGGCACCGCCGCCGACCTCGCCGCCACGGCGTCTCCGTCGTCGAAGGTCTCCCGTTCCCGTGGTCGCCGGCATGTTGGCGATCCCGCTGTTGTGCCTGGCGATCGTATTGATCACGCGAGGCGGCGGCGATTCCGATTCGTCGACGAAGGTGGTGCAGCGACGTGTGCTTCCCGACGGGAAAATTCCGCCCGTGGTTCGTTCTTCCACGAAAAACACACCGAACTCCTCGACCCGCTCCGGTGCAACTCGCGGTAACCGCTTCGCGAGCGACGGGCCGTGGCTTTGGGCACCGCCCCGCGCCCGTTCGCCTGTCGGCGATTTCGATGACGGCGCCGGTGGTGCATTTTCGCTTTCGACCTTGCCACCGGGGCCCGGAGCCGTCTTGCACTGGGACACCGAGGCTTGGCAATCCGATCCCGGCGGTCGCGCGATCCTCGAAGCCTTGTCGCCCGAATTGCAATCGCTGATCGACCGGATCCCCGCCCGGTGCGGCGTGCCGATCGGAGCGGTCGCTGACGTCACGATTTGCCTGCATCCTGGCAGCGGCGGTTCGCCGGAAAACACATTGACGATCCAATTGAAGGAACCGATCGACCGGGCCGAGTGGGAAAGCGTGACGGGCGCTTCCGCGGCGCGAACGGCCGACGGCAAAACCGTTTACGCCGCCGACGACGCGGCGGGCATCGACGCCGACGTGTTTTACTTGGCCGAATCCGACGATCCGGTGCTCACCCGATTCGCCGTGGGTCCTGCCCAGCGGATCAGCGACATCGCCGCGATGGACGGCGATCCGATTCCCTTGTCGCGGCCGTTGGAAACGCTGTGGAAGTCCGCCCGGAGGGACAGTGATCTGACGCTCCTGGTGACGCCGAATTTCTTGGTCACCGATGCCAGAGCCTATCTGCGGGCTTTGATTCCGCGTGGCGAAGCGGCGGTCCGCCGCTGGCTGGTTCCCGACGTCGGGGCGGCCGCGCTCGGTTATCAAAGCGATGGGGCGTTGACCTACGTCGAAGCACGATTCACGCCCGGCGGCGGGTTGAACGAGACGGAGTTGATGTCACGGATCGATCGCCGAATCCGAGCCCTGCCGGTCGCCGCCGAAGATTTCTTGATCGCCGCGCAACCGGATCGGTCCTGGAAGGCGCTGGCGATTCGCTTGCCACGCATGTGGGACTTCGTCGCCGATCAGACCCGGATCGGATTGATCGATCGTCAGGTGGTCGTCAACGCGTACCTGCCGACGACCGCTATGCCGCAACTGACGCTGGCCAGTTTGCTGGCGATGAACACTCCCGTGTCGGCGCCGGTGGTGACGACCGAAACGGTGCGAGATACGCCGCTGACGCTTACCGAAATGCTGGATCGCCCGATGTCCATCGCGATCGACCAGGAATCCTTGGAATCGGCGGTCGAGCTGATCGCCGAGGAATTTCGCGGCGGCCTGCCCGCCGGCAGCCGACTGCCACCGATCGAAATTCAAGGCAACGACTTGCGGCTGATGGGGATCACACAGAACCAACAGATCCGTGACTTCAGGTTCACCGACGAACCGTTGCGGAACGTGTTGACCAAGCTGATGCTGGCCGCCAATCCCGACCGAACCGCCACCGGCCCGTCCGATCCGAAACAGGCCTTGGTTTGGGTGACGACGTCGGGCCCGCCGAAAATCCTGGTCACGACGCGCCCCGTTGCATCGGAGCGTTACGAGCTGCCGCCGGAATTTCGGTCGGGCCGGTAGCTTTGTCCTTGCGTGTCGACGCTGTCCTTGCGTATCGAGGATCAGGGCAGATCAAACGTGATCAGGCGCTGCGTGGCGTCGGCTTTGCCGACGACGGCGACCGCTTGGGTGTCACTCCATTTGTCCATTTGAGCGACATCCTCGATCGATTCGACTTGTTCAAAGGGCTGGCCGGCCGTTCCGCCGCCGTCGACTTTGTCGGTCAAGCCGGGTGCCTGTTCGATGTTTTCGGTACTAATCTTCATCACGCCTCGGGCCGTGTTGCTCATTAACAAGTACGCCTGGCCGTCACGCCGGTACGAAATCAAATCCAGCGGCCGATTTCGATTGCCCAGTTCGGCGACCGTCGTTCCGCGAACCGTCCGATCGCCTTCGAGTTGCTCGAGCGGAAATCGCACCAAAGGCGTGCAAGTGAATCCGGCCAACAACGTCGGCTGCCCGTTGATCGTCATCGGGATGAAGGCCCGAATGGCCGGTTCTTCGACGCCTCCGTGCGCGGCGTGATAGATTTCCACGTTGGTCACGATCGTGTTGTCGGCAAACGGGAACGAGAACTCCGAAACGCTGGACGGTGAATCACCGGCCGACAGGCCGGAAACCAACACGCGACCGTCGAAGTAGGCCAGGTCGGTGATCGATTCGTTCCGCAAGTTCTTGCGTCGACGACCTTCGCCCTGAATCCGGTCCGCCGGCGGATTGGGCAGATCCTTTTTCGCGTGAGCGACTTTGTCCAGATTGATCTTTTCGATCCCCGTCGCGTCGACCCGCAACAAGTGAACCGAATCGCCGACGGTCGCCGAGAGGACGATCTGACGGCTTTCAGGATCGACCGCCAAGTCACCGATCGTGACGTCCGATGCGGAAGCGGACAACGTGTTGGCGATCGCACCTTGCAGGTCATCGACCGAAACATTTGACGGTGCCGATTGACCGTTCCCGACTCGTGACAAGTCCAACGCGTAGATGCTGGCAGTCTTGGGGTCGCCGACCAGCAACACACCTTGTTCGGCAAACGTCATCGGTCCGATCGATTTCAGTTCGACCGGTCCGGGCGTCAAACCGGATACCTCCGCCGTCGCAGGCCCGGCAATCGTCAGTGTCAGCAAAATCGCCGACATCGAAATCAGAGAACACATTGTTCGCGGAGTGGTCATCATGTCTTTTTTCCAAGCTCGTGAAAGGTTTCGCCAGAACGATAGAAAAGTCCCGCGGCCGACGCGTCGGCGGAACAATCGCGGGTCGGTTCATCGTACCGCCCCGTTTCGGCCGGGTGTCGAATCACCCGCTTGAAAAAGTGTGAAATGTTCTCCGGTTCGCCGATTCTCAACCACGCACCAGACCGACCGCGTGCCTCAAGATTGGCAACACGCACCGGGTCATCCCCGTGGTGACCGCGCCGGTCGATCCCGGTAAACAGAAAATCATCGTCCGGCCGATCCGACCGGCCACGGCACGGCTGAGCATCGCGGTGGGACCGATTTCCTCGATCGACACCGAACGGAAATGCTCGCCAAAGCCCGGCAGTTCGACGTCGATCCAGTCGCGGACCACGTCGACGGTTTGGTCGCGAACGGCCAGCCCGGTGCCGCCGGTTGTCACGATGGCATCGACGCCGGCGGCCTGATCGCCATCGCCGGTCCACAATCGCAGCAAATCCTCCAGCGGCCGCCGATCGTCTCGTATCAATTCGCGTCGCACGATTTCGTGACCGGCTTCCGCGGCGAGCTGAACGACGCGGTCGCCGCTCTTGTCGCTGTCCGGCGTCCTGCTGTCGCTCAGCGTCAGGACCGCCAAACGGACCGGACCCGTGGCGGGACCACACCCGCACGTCGTCTGACTAGTCATCTGTACGACTCCTCTGATCGTCTCTAGCGTCAAGATCCGCCCCGAATGCCCGCGGGCGTTTGTTTTTATCCCCGCCAGGCGGTGACCGGGTGACCCGGGCGATTAAACTAACGCCCCTAACGAGCCGCCGTGGGGCTCATGTACTTCGTGAACGGGAATCTTTCATGAGAATCGCAATGATCGGCACCGGCTACGTCGGCCTGGTGACCGGTACCTGTTTCGCCGACAGCGGCAATGACGTCATTTGTGTCGACATCAATGAAACGAAAATCCAAGGGCTTCGCGAGGGCAAGATTCCGATCTACGAACCGGGCCTGAAAGACCTCGTGCTCCGCAATTCCGAGACCGGATTGCTGACCTTCACGACCGACTTGGCCGAAGCCGTCGCGTCGTGCCGGATCGTCTATCTGGCCGTCGGCACGCCCCCGGCGGCGGACGGGTCGGCCGACCTGACCGCGCTGAAGACCGTCGTCGACAGCATGGCGCCGCACCTGACCGATGACGCGATCGTGGTCACCAAAAGCACGGTGCCGGTGGGAACCAACCAGTACATCTATGACCGATTGAAAGAACTCCTGGGCCGCGAAGTCGACGTGGCCAGCAATCCGGAATTCTTGAAAGAAGGCGCGGCCATCGACGACTTCATGAAACCGGACCGCGTCGTCGTGGGGATCCGACGTGAGGAAACCGGTGAAGTCTTGCACGAACTGTATCGGCCCTTCCTGAGAACCGATAAACCGTTCTTGACGATGAGCCCGCAATCCGCCGAACTGACCAAGTACGTCGCCAACGCCCTGCTGTCGACAAAGATTTCGTTCATCAACGAGATGGCCAACCTGTGTGAGAAAATGGGCGGAGACATCAACGACGTCCGCCGCGGGATCGGTCACGATCAACGCATCGGGTTCGCCTTTCTGTTCCCCGGCGTCGGGTACGGCGGAAGTTGTTTTCCTAAAGACGTCCGGGCTTTGGCCAGCATGGCCCGCGACCACGGCTTGGATCCGAAAATCATGGACGCCGTCGACGAAGTCAATTCGTTGCAAAAGAACGTCCTGAAGGACAAGATCGACGAACATTACGGCGGCGACGTCACCGGCAAACGGATCGCCGTCTGGGGATTGGCGTTCAAACCGCGGACCGACGACATCCGCGAGGCACCGGCGCTGACCTTGCTGAATTACCTGCTGGAAAAAGGGGCCGTTCCGCAGGTTCATGATCCGGAAGCCACCGCGAACATTCGCGAAATTTATGGCGACAAATTGATCTACTGCGAATCCGCCATGGACGCACTCAACGGCGCCGACGCGCTGGCCATCAACACGGAATGGAAAAACTATCACAACCCGAATTTCTCCGAGATGCGGACCCGGATGAATGGTCACGTGATCTTCGACGGACGGAACTTGTACGAATCCGACCAAATGGTGGATCAAGGTTTCACCTATCACAGCATCGGCCGCGCGGTCGGGGTCGCCGAAAACGCCGCCGTGAACGCCTGATTCTTGCGGTGTAACCCGGCGGGATCGCGTCTTTGAACATTCTTCGCGTCCGTGACTCGCCACGCGATCTTCCTTCAACAAGTGAATTGCACAGCATCATGAGAGTCATCGTTACGGGATCGAGCGGCCTGATCGGCTCCGCCGCGGTCCGTCATTGGGACGAAGCCGGCGACGAAGTCATCGGCATCGACAACGACATGCGGAGCACGTTCTTCGGTCCCGACGGCAGCACCAAGTGGAACCAGGAACGTTTGGAATCGGAAACGTCGAATTTTCGAACCGTCGCAATCGACATTCGTGATCGTGACGGCATCCTGGACCTGTTCAAGAACGCCACGCCGGATTTGATCATCCACTGCGCCGCCCAGCCGTCGCACGACAAGGCCGCCGCGATTCCGTTTTTGGATTTCGAAGTCAATGCCGTCGGGACGTTGAACCTGCTGGAAGCCATGCGGCAACACGCCCCCGATGCCGTGTTCTGCCACATGAGCACGAACAAGGTCTACGGGGATGCCCCCAACGAGCTGCCGCTCAAAGAAATGGAATACCGCTGGGAGTATGCCGAGGAAGCGGACTACAACGGCATCGACGAAAGCTGCCGCATCGACCAAACGATGCACTCGCTGTTCGGCGCGTCCAAGACGGCAGCCGACGTCTTGGCGCAAGAATATGGAAAATATTTCGGACTGAAAACGGGAACCTTTCGGGGCGGTTGTCTGACCGGTGCCAGCCATAGCGGCGTCGAACTGCACGGCTTCTTGAGCTACCTGGTTCATGTCGCCGTCACGGGAAAACCCTACACCATTTTCGGATACAAGGGCAAACAGGTCCGTGATCAAATCGAATGCAGTGACGTCGTCAAAGCCTTCGAAGCGTTTGCCAAGAATCCACGACCGGGCGAGGTCTACAACATCGGTGGCGGACGGGACAACGCCGCCAGCGTCCTGGAGTGCATCCAGTTGATCGAAGAGATTGGGGGCCACAAAATCGACTTCACCCTCGGGGACGAGAATCGCAAAGGCGACCACATCTGTTACATCAGCGATCTTTCTAAGCTCCGACGTGACTATCCCGACTGGGACATTCGTGTCTCCCTGCGAGACATTCTGTCCCAAATGATCGCCGCGGAGCAAGCCAAGATGGGCCGCGCGTCGTCGGTTTAGCAACACGCGATCAACAGGTGTCGGATGGACTGTAGCGGAGGTCGCCAGACTTCCGACTCCGAAATACAGCGGATCGGAATTCTGGCGAATCCCGCCACGTCAGTTATTATCCGCGTGTTGCTTATCGCCAGAGGAACGTTCGTACCACTTGGTCCGGTTGTGCGAACGAAGGCTATCCACGGGAAGTCGGCCGGACGAAATGTTCACCGTGGCCGAAGAATCTATGTACAGCTGCGACCTACTGTAGAGGTGTGTCGCACGGTCCGGCACCTTCCTTCCGTCCCTCGCCAACGTGGCCGACCGACCAGCCACCGCGCCCGTAGCCTTCGCGCATCATGTCCGAAACCAGTTACATCCCGATCAGCGTTGCGACGCTCGTGCCATCGCACACGATGGGGGTGGATCTGTTTAAAAGGGACGAACAAAGCGGACGCTGTGTCCTGTACCGCGGTGCGGAGTATCCGCTACGCGAAGATGACCTGCGACGGCTGCGAGGCAACGGCATCAGCCGGCTGTTCATCACCAAAGAAGCACGTGCCGAGTACCAACAGTACTTGCGCCAGATCGCCGAAGGATCCGGCAAAGACGAAACCAGCATCTCGGTGCGAACCCGAGCGATGAACGAAGTCGTTCTTGACGTCTTGGAGAGCGCTTTTGCCGAAGGCGATACCGAAGAAACGGTTTCCGTCGTCAAGCAACTCGGCAGCGTCACGTCGGAGGTGGTTTCGCGGGATGAATTCGCCGCGAGCGATCTGTTTGACGTCATGCACCACGACTACGCCACGTTCACCCACTCGGCGAACGTCGCATTCTATGCCGCGATGCTGGCCACCGAGGTCGGACTGGACCAACAGGCGGTCGAAAAAATCGCGATCGGTGGGTTGCTTCACGATTTGGGGAAGTTGGAGATCGACGAGGAAATCCTTTGCAAACCGGGAAAGTTGGACGATCAAGAATTTCGCATCATCAAGTTGCACCCGACGACCGGATTTCGCAAGCTCGCCCGGCGAAGCGATCTTTGCGACGGCCAATTGATGATGGTCTATCAGCACCACGAACGGAACGACGGGCGAGGCTATCCGACCGGTGCCCACGAAGACGAGATTCATCCCTGGGCAAAAATTTGCGCCGTCGTCGACGTCTACGAAGCCCTGACCAGTCAACGCCCCTACCGCAGTCCGATGCCACGTCAAAAGGCGTTGGAATTGATCGAACGTGACGCCGGGACCGCTTTTGACGAGGAGATCGTAAGATGCTGGAAAGCGATTATCTTGCGCAGTACACCGCATTGATCCATTGCCTGGACTGGGAAATCGTCTTGCCACGCGAATGGGCAGACTTCTTTGATCAGCGGGGACACGCCCCCAGTTGCCAAGGCGACCAGCGGGCCAGTCAGCGGCTGCGGCTGCGAACTTACGGCGCGATGTTCATCGACGATCCCTTGCCTGCTTTTCCCCGACCGACGCATCCGATCGGGGTGTACATGTCCGATTTTTCGAGGCAGGGTTGCGGCTTCCTGAACAGCTTTGCCTTGCTACCGGAAGAACAAATCAGAATCGTCCTGCCGACGTTTTGGGTCCGCTTGTGTGTCGTCCGCGCCCGGCGCATCACGAAACACTGCTTCGAAATCGGCACCGTCCTGAAAAGTCGAATGGATCCGTCCGAGGAAGCGTTCCGAAACGTGGCCGATCTCTCACAACCCTCTGCAACCTAAACGCCCCTCTGGTTTCCTCCCGCCCACCAAGACCTCGTTCGCGACGGAGTTACCGGACGCGTGGCGAGAAAAAAGTGTCCGACACGAACGGCACTTACTCACGGGCGTTGAGGAAAAATCCACTCCACGCGTCTTGCATTCGCTGGCACAAAGCAACGGCCATCCTTTTTCACTTCGACGGGCTTTCCGTCGAGGTGGGCTTGCGCGTTCAGGTCGGGCGGCAGGCAGATGACAAAGCCGCCGGGTGGCGATGCCGTTCCGGAAATCGTCATGACGGCCCCGCCGTCGGTGGGCTCGTACCGGAACGTGCATCGACCGAACTCCGTCGGAAGGTTCTCGACGTGCATACCGGCGGGGTCGGTGAACCACTCGGGCGAAACGCCCGCCAGCAGCGATAGGCATCCGTCGACTTCGTGCACCAGGCAATCTCGGATCAGCAGCCAGACTTCCGCGATCGCCCAGCCGTGCGGCATGGCAACGGCGTGGTTCTTATCCGGCTCGGTCTTGCTGTGCGTCCAGGTGGTGCGTAAGTGCTGCCAGCCGCCGGAGCCACTGCGACCGCCTTCGTCGAAAGCAAACCAGCCCTTCATCTGCGGATGGTCCAAATGCAAGTCGACCGTTTCGTGGCCTGCGGCACGATTGCCCGCCAATAAACTCTGGTGCGCCGTGGCCGGTGCGAAATACCGCCAGTTGCTCAGCTCTTGTTTGCCCAACGCCACAAACTGATCATGTGCAGGCCCTTGAGTGCTGGGGTAGAGTCGGCAGGGCCAAAGGACACAGTAACTTCCGTAACCCTTCGGGAGTTGTCTGCCGAACTTGTCATCATATTCTTGGAACAAGCGGTCGGCCAATGATCGCCAGGAAGCGGCGCGATCCGACTCGCCAATCGCCTCGCCCAACTCGGCCACGACTCGCAAGCCCGTGACGTCGAAAGCCTCGGTGTACTCCGGATGAAACCCGTCGCATCTGCCCGGTTCTAGTTTCAGACGTTGTTCTTCTGGTAACGCGTCCCCGAATTCGAGACTGGTCAAGCTGACCCAATACGGGCCTTCGGTGGTTCGATAGTACTCGATCATCTTCGCCAGCTTTTCCGCTGCCGGATAAACGCGACGCAGCCAAGCTTCGTCTCGCGTCATTCGCCAGTGTTGCCCGATGCTCCAGAGCACCTGACCGGGGTTGTCAGACTCAGGGAACGGCCGGCCATTGAATGGTGATCGCAGAAAATAGTCGATGACCGCTTCGGACAACTGGGGCCGACCCGCCTTCTGCATCATGTTGGCGATGTAGATCCCATCGCGATTGAAGACCGTGTAGTTCGTGACCGCGACGTCCGCGGCACCCTCGTTCATGCATAACCCGGCGTGGGCCAGCATGACGTCGAACCCCAGGGACCAACGCTCGCCAGGCACGCCGACGTCTGCCCCGGCGTTTCGCATCGCGAGACCACCGATCGAATCGGTCGGCGATACGCTGATCGCTGACGCAACGCGATCGGTCACGAGGGCCGGATGCCCGGCGACCAGCAGCGCATCTTCTTCCTCGCTCACCGCCAATCTTGGAACAGCGTTTCCGGCAGGGCCAACCGGACGCAAGGCAACGTAAAGCGAAACTTGTCTCGGCTGATCCGTCGGATTGGCGAGCCTTGCACGCGCGCCGACCAGGTAACTGTCGGTCCCCTCGGAGGATTCCCTGCGTACCTCGCAAACCTCCGTACGGACACGAACACCGCCGGCATTCCATTCCGACCAAGGGATGAGCGCGCGGCCATCGGCCAAGCCGTGCGAGCAATCGACTTCGTCCATCGTCGGTGACCGAAGCTCGTCGTCTTCCCAATCATAAACCCAGAACGACACGCCGAAGGAGCCCACTCCGGGTGAGAATCCTCCTTCGGCCTCGACGAACGTCTTCAGACTGTCCAAGCTGTTCGGCAGACCGATCGGGAGGTGCACGGCGCCGATCGGATCCAATTCGGGTGGTGTCTTCAGGGCCGCGCCGCGGTCCAACAACACGTCGTAGTCGCCGCCCATCTGCCCCGCCTCGGCAAATGGAACCAGCGTCAGCGTTTGCTCCTGACTTTCGCCAAGCTTGACGCGGTACAACTGACCGCCGAACCAACTGCGGGGCAACTCGCCGATCACACCGGCGGTCATCTGCGGGATGAGTGCCAACCCGCGGGGAACACTGGATGCGCAACAGCAGACGTCCGGCGCGATTCCGTGCGTTACTTCGCCGTACCGTTTCCGGTCGCCCAGCAGGGCCAGAAAGTAGGACACCTCGCCTGAATGTGGTGACTGCGACGCCAACAGGGCGTTGTAGATCGTCCGCTCCAGTTCCTCGGCGTATTTCGATTGCCCCGTCAGTTGCAGGAGTTGAAAACTGAGCTGCATCCACGTGACGCTCACACAGCCTTCGCTGGTCGAGCAGAACTTACTGCCTCGATATTCGCCCTCGGCGTACAAGTCATGATCGTCGCGAAAATGTTCGGCCCAACTGCTCGAACCAATGACGTAAAGCCGTTTCTCTCGGATGTCCTCCCAGGCCGAGCGGCAGGCATCCAATAGCCGCTGGTCACCAGTGACCCGGTACAGCTCCAAGCAGCCGACTAGGCACGACATCATTTCGTAGGATTTGTTGTTCGCCGTGCGAAGGACGTTGCCTTCCTTTTCCAGGAGGCTGGAAATCAACTTGGGTCCGTGCGGCTGCTCCCACGCGTCGACAATGTAATTGCAGAATTGCAGGTATCGCTCGTCACCCGTGTAGCGGTGGAGCATGACCATCGGCTCCAGCACGCTCCCCGACGCCATTCCGACGTGCGTGCTGTGCTTGGAATCCACGATGTCCAGTTGTCCCTCGCCCGACCCGAAGGTGCTCGCCAGCAAATCGCCGATTCGTCGACAGGCCCGGAAGGCGTCCTCGTCATCCGTCACGCGATAGTAGGCCAACAAACCGATCAGGTTGTATTTGTGACTCCAGACGTCCCAACTGGTCCAGTGATCCTCCGGCTTGTAAGTGCCCAGGTAGCCGTCTTCAAGCTGTGTCGCAAGCAGCCGGCGCACCGTCTCGTCCATCTTCGCTTTGATACGAGGATCCCGAGTCTGCTCCCAATACAACGTCGCGGCGTGCAACCACTTCCCGACATGTTCGCCGACCCACATCTGCTGTCCCGGTCGCTGCTCGAAAGGACGCAAGATGCTGTCGAGATCCAACTTGAGCAGTCGCTTCTCGAGGTTGATCTGCATCCGCTGCCCAAGGTATCCGTCGAACATGCCTTGCTGGTAAGAACAGGAAACGAATCTGTCCGCAACCACAGGCTTTCAGATCGCGGACTCCGTAACGAGCGACGCCACCTGGGCCGTGCAATGAACGGAGCAGCAAATGCTGAAACTCACTGCAAACATTGCCAAACCGAGGCGACTCTTCGTGTAAACAAAAGACATCGTCGATACTGACCTGGTAGAAGGGCTTGTGGAAATGGAAGCACTTCTTTTTCAACGCCGTGCTTCCATTGTGTTCACTGCCCGGTCTCCATCGTACAGAACCGTGCTTTGAATGACGAGTCCCACGGCTTTCATGGGTGGTCATCGTCGATGGATCGGATGTGCCCGTTTTTTCTGATCAGGGCAGCAACTGCCCCTCGTCGTCGAATCGCAGCGGCGCGATTTCCGAGATCACTTCCAGATCCTCACGGGATTTCGCCGCTTCGAAAAAGACCTCGCTGCAAACGACTTCGCTCAACCGCAACGTGTCGGGGATCCACATCCAGCGTGCTTGATCGGCATCGGCGGATTTCGCCTGGGTCAACGCCGCCTGGAGCACTTCACGGTCGGTTTCGAAATGCATCGGAATCGAGGCAGCGGTGACGTGTCGACCGGTCAAGCAGTTGACCCAAGTCTTCGGCCGATCCATCTGCCGGACCACCGAACTGCGACAGTATTCGGCGATGCCGATGCCGGTCGCATTGCCGGCCGTCGTTTCCGTTAAGCCGCGGACGTAGATCTGTTCGACGCGAGGCCGCTGGTTCGGCGGCACGTACTTGTCATGAAATTTGCGGCCCACCACATTCGTGTCCATGCCTGTTCCGCTAATCTCTTTACCGATTTCATCGATGATCACCAAATCGGCTTCGTCGAACGGCAGACGCGGCATCATCGACGTCGCTCGGATCAGCAATTCGGGTTCGTGGCGGAGCAACGCGTCGGCCGCCAGCACTTCGACATGTGCCGTTTGGTCGAAGGCGTCTTCGATCACAGCCAAACCCGCCCGCACGGGAACCTTTTCCAACAAAACACGCAACGCGTCGGCGGCAACGAAGCTGAGGTCGAAGCCGAAGTTTTCGAAAGACCGATGGTAGGCGACCGCACCGTCGCGTTTCCCCAACCCGATCAGCAGCATCTTCGTCAGACCGCTTTGCAGCGGGCCGACCAGACGCGTGTGCGGTTTGACGCGATTGATGATCACCACATGATCCGCCGCCGCGGCGACCGCGTCGCAGCAAACCGGCAATCCGCTGGGCAATTCGCCCAGATGAATGGGCTCCATCACCGACCGGACTTCGCAGTCCATCGATTCGGACGAGATGCCGAGCGACTGCAGAACCTGACGCTGACCGTCGGCCGTTCCGCCGCCGTGACTTCCCATCGCCGGGATGATGATCGGCACGCCGCCGTGGCCTTGAATCTGACGAACGGTTGCCGAAACGATCGCAGACAGGTTCGCGATCCCGCGACTGCCGACGGCGATCGCGACGCTCTGACCGTTCGAAATCGGCAGCCGCATGGCTTGCCGTTGCCAAGCCCGCGTCACGGCCCCGTCCACGTCCTGGATCGCCGAAGATGCGAAACGCTGTCGCAATCGAAAACATCGGGGCAGGTCTGTCATGGCGTGTCTCGCAATGCTAACGGGTTGACCCGCAGGTTCGGACGAGTCTGTCCCAGCCGATTCACCGCGTCGGTGGCGGCCCGCGTGCGTTGAACATCGATGGCCGTCAATTCGGGCAGGCGTCCTGCCACGGCGAGGACAGCGTCACCGACGCGGCTTCCGGTCAACCACAACGTTTGCAGGCCTTTCATTTCCGGAAGCGGCGTCGCCAATTCATCGCCCACGCCGGTCCAACTGAGATCCAGTTCCTGGACGTGTCTTGCCCGTGCCAACCAACGACTGATTCCGGCGTCGACGTCGGTGGCTTCCAAGCTGACCTGCCGCAACGAGCTCGGATCCGGGATCAGCCGACGCACGTCATCGTTGCCGATCTTCAGTCCCGACAAATCCAACCAGCGCAGACGATCCTGCGGCGGGACGGTCGCCAAACCTTCCGGCGACACCGTGCAACCGGCCAGACAAAGTTCGTGAAGATCGCCTGACACGGGGTTGGCGATCAAGTCACTGTCGCTGACCGACAAGAACTGCTGCATGTCGCCGAGGGTCAGTTCCGGCGGCGCGGCCGAATCGCGAAGTTCCAATTCGATCCGATAAAGCTCGGCCAGCTTTGTCAGGACCCACAGGCGATGATCCACGATTCCCGATTGATCCATCAACCAGTGCGTTTGCATGATCGCGTGGGCGTACCATCGGGCAAGATCCGCGCGGCGTTGCACCTGAGCGATTCCTTCGCCGTGAAGCTCCCGAGGGGGGAGAAAATCCGCCGTCGTGAACACCCGAAACCTCGCGTACTGAAGCCGCGGCGAATCCCACCCGCCGATCGTGGCCACGCCGCCATGAAAACGAAGCGATTCCGAGTAACCCGCGATGCCTTCGACCAACCAGAATTGATCGCGGCTCCCCGGCATCGTCTGACGCAAACCGGACGCCGTCGCTTCGCGGAACAGTTGGTGCGTCAACTCGTGTCGCCGCGTCGCGACGTCTTCGGCCGAATCGTCGTCGGTGGCGTACAGAAAGATCGTTCGCTTCCGGTCGCCGTAGAACCCGGTGGACTGTTCGATGCCGGGCACGGAATCGGCGAGCGCCGCTTGGTACTGGTTTTTGTCGGAGAACACGACGACTCGCATGCGACCCCGCGGAATCAGGCGGGCACGATTCGCGGCGACGAACGCACCGGCGTTCTCGTCCGCCGCCATGCCCGACAATGCGGCGGCGACCTGATCACGACTTTCCCAGAGGGGAAAGAACAACTGCGTCCAAACCCAATGCGTGCGTTCCAGATCGGTAACGATGTCTCGGGTCGCGGAGACATCCGCTTTGGTGAAAACCTGAAAATGCGGCGATTCGACCAGACGATACGACCCGCGTCGCCAACGCAGCCAACTCGGTGCGGCGCGTCCGGCCGATTCACGCATCGCAAAAGGTTCGTCGCCGGCCAAACCCAGGAATCGGCGGATCGCGGCGTCCGACGGATCGTCGTGATGAGCCTGCCAGACCTTCAGGTAGGACGACCAAGCCGCCATGACTTGCGGATCGAAACCTGATCGCAGGGATGCGAAGTCATCGGGTCGCCGAATAACCGGTGCCCCGTCGACAGAATCTTGACCGGGAGAAAGCGGGTAAAAACATGTCACGCGGTCCGGTGGGTTCGCCTCCCCGGCGTCCAGTGGTCCGTCGAACACGCCGAACGCGGCGAGGACCCCAGCGATCAGCAGCCTCCACGTCGCTGAGCTAAACTGAGAAGCCCTGTCGGAATTCATCATTTCCCCACCCGAAACCACCGAAAAACATTTCCCGTGAACACACGCTTTGTCCCCAGCTTAGTCTTGTCGGCCGCCATCATCTGCGGTGTTTGGTCGGCAAACTTGTTCTTGTCTTCGGCCCACGTTCGTGGGGCCGAACGAAACGTCTTGTTCATCATCACCGACGACGAGAGTCCGACGCTGGGATGTTACGGCGACCGGGCGGCGAAAACCCCGGCGATCGATGCGGTCGCGGCCGACGGGCTGTTTTTCCGAAACGCATTCGCCACCACCGCGTCGTGTAGCGCCAGTCGCAGCGTCGTGATGAGCGGATTGCACAACCATCGCAACGGTCAATTCGGTCACCAACATCATTACCACAAATTCGCTTCGTTTCACAACGTCGCCGCGTTGGCGCTGCCGCGTGTGATGCAGCGGGCCGGTTACCGCACCGGCCAGATCGGCAAGTACCACGTCGCGCCCGAGACGGTCTATCACTTCGAAACCAGACTCAAAGGCAACGGACGCAACGCGGTTTCGATGGCAGAGGCCAGCCGTGAGTTTTTGACCGACACGACGGACGAGCGGCCTTTCTTTCTGTACTTTGCCACCGCCGACCCGCACCGTGGTGGCGGCACGGACCGAACATCCCCCTTGGAATTAAAACCCGACCTTTTCGGCAACAAGCCGAATCGGGGATCCCACGAAGGCGTCGACGAAGTCTTTTTCGACCCTGATGATGTCGTCGTCCCTGCGTTCTTACCCGATACACCGGAGACGCGCAGCGAATTGGCACAGTATTACCAATCTTGTGCTCGAATCGATCAAGGCGTCGCGAGACTGGTCGAAATCTTGAAAGAGGCCGACTTGTATGACAAAACACTGATCGTCTTTACCAGCGATCACGGCATGGCCTTTGCCGGCGGAAAAACGACCGTCTACGAAGGCGGATTGCGAGTCCCGATGGTCGTTCGCGATCCCTATCAAGACGACCGCGGCTTCGAATCCCAAGCTCTGGTCAGCCACATCGACATCACGCCGAGTCTGTTGGACTTTGCCGGCGGCTTGGATCACAAGACGGGCGGCCCCAAAGACTTGCTGGACGTCGACGCCTTCTGGAAACAACGCGATGAAGCGATCGCGGAAAATCGTGACGGCGGAAAAGCGTTCAAGACTTATCACGGCAAATCGTGGATGCACTGCTTGGCCGACCCGGACGCGACGCACCACGACCAAATCTTTGCCTCGCACACGTTCCACGAGATTCAGATGTATTACCCGATGCGAGTCGTCAGAGATTCCCAGTACAAGTTGATCTGGAACATCGCCCATCCGCTGCCGTATCCCTTTGCGTCGGACTTGTGGGCGGCCAGCAGTTGGCAGGCCCAATTGGCCAAGGGGGATGACGCACCGTACGGGACGAAAACCGTCGGCCGATATGTCCAGCGACCCGAATTCGAACTGTTCGACATCCAGAGCGATCCCGATGAAGCCCACAACCTGGCCGACAGCCCCGGCCACGCCGACGTCCTGACGACCTATCAGGCGAAGCTAAAGGAACTACAACGGGAATACGAAGATCCGTGGATCATGAAGTGGGAATACGAGTGATCACGCCTTCGACAGGTTACGCAGCACGGTAGGCAGGATCCCGCCGTTTCGGTAGTACGACAGCTCCACCGGAGTATCGATGCGGACGACACACGGGAACGACTTCGCGTTTCCGTTGGCGTCGGTCGCGGTCACGATGATCGTGCTGCGGGGTTCCGAGTCGTTCGAAAGGTCGGGAATGTCGATCGTTTCTTCACCGGTCAGCCCGAGCGATTGCCAAGTCGCCCCGTCGGCGAACTCCAGCGGCAAGACGCCCATGCCGACCAAGTTGCTCCGGTGAATCCGTTCGTAACTGGCTGCGATGACGGCCTTGACGCCCAACAGCAAGGTGCCTTTGGCGGCCCAGTCGCGACTGCTGCCGGTGCCGTATTCGGCGCCCGCCAGCACGACCAGCGGCGTGCCGTCGGCTTGATACTTCATCGAGGCGTCGTAGATGCTCAAGGTTTCGCCGGTCGGCAGGTAACGCGTCACACCGCCCTCGGTTCCCGGTGCCAACTGGTTGCGAATGCGGATGTTGGCGAACGTGCCGCGGACCATCACACGATCATTCCCGCGGCGTGAACCGAAGCTGTTGAAATCACGGATCTCGACGCCCTGGTTCTGCAGGTACGCGCCGGCCGGCCCGTCGCTGGCGATCGCGCCGGCGGGGCTGATGTGATCGGTGGTCACCGAATCGGCCAACAAGGCCAGGACGCGTGCGCCCTTGATCGGCTGGACGTCGGGGACACTGACGTCTTTGACCGCATCCAGGAAAGGCGGGTGTTGGATGTACGTGCTGGAATCATCCCAGGGATAAATCGCACCGCCGGCGGCATCGATGGCGTTCCAAAGTTCGTTGCCTTTGACCGCAGCTTCGTACTGCTCGGTGAACATGCTCGGTTCGATCGAATTCTTGATCGTCTCGATGATCTCTTCGGTCGTCGGCCATAGTTCGCTCAGCATGACGTCCTTGCCCTCGGAATCCTGGCCGATCGGCTCGGTCACCAAATCGACGTCGACCGTGCCGGCCAGAGCGTACGCGACCACCAAGGGCGGGCTGGCCAAGTAGTTGGCCTTGGTCAGCGGATTGACGCGTCCTTCGAAATTACGATTGCCGCTGAGCACGGCCGAGGCGATCAAGTCACCGCTGGTGATCGCGGCGGCGACGGGATCGGGCAACGGACCGCTGTTGCCGATGCAGGTCGTGCAACCGTAGCCGACCGTGTTGAAGCCCAGTCGGTTCAAGCTGTCCGTCAGTCCGGCTTTGTCCAAGTACTTGGTGACGACTCGTGATCCGGGCGCCAAGCTGGTTTTGACGTGATGCGGCACCTTCAAGCCACGCTCGACCGCTTTTTTGGCAAGCAATCCGGCGCCGACCATCACCGAGGGATTGCTGGTGTTGGTACACGACGTGATCGCGGCGATGACGACGCTGCCGTGCGTGATTTCGCTGCTGTGGCCGTTCGCGGAAACCGTCGCCACGCGAGACGTCTCGTCGGGCCCCAAACCGAATCCGCTCTTGCCGACCGGCGCGGTCAAGGAGGTCTCAAAGGCTTGCTTCATCCCGCTCAGCGCCACACGATCCTGCGGGCGTTTCGGGCCGGCCAAGCTGGGCACGACGGTCGACAAGTCCAAAGAAAGTCTGTCGGTGTAATTCAGCTCCGGGCCGTCGTCGGTGCGGAACAGACCTTGTTCTTTGCAGTAACGCTCGACCAGTTGCACGCCGGCTTCGTCCCGACCGGTCTGACGCAGGTAGTCCAGCGTCACGTCGTCGACGGGAAAGAACCCCATCGTCGCGCCGTACTCGGGGGCCATGTTGGCGATGGTCGCGCGGTCGGCCACGCTCATCTTGTTCATGCCGGTCCCGAAGAACTCGACGAATTTGCCGACGACTCCTGCTTCACGCAAGATTTCGACGACACGCAGGACCATGTCCGTGGCCGTCGCACCGGGAGGCAAAGCCCCGGTCAGCTCGAACCCGACCACTTCGGGCATCAACATGTACAGCGGTTGGCCCAGCATGTTCGCTTCGGCTTCGATGCCGCCGACGCCCCAACCCAACACGCCCAGACCGTTGATCATCGTCGTGTGACTATCGGTGCCGACCAAGGTGTCGGGAACCGCGACGGGCCCCTGGTCGGTGTCTTGGAGCGCGACGACGCGGGCCAAGTATTCCAAGTTGACTTGGTGAACGATGCCGACGTTGGGCGGCACGACGCTGAAATTGTCGAACGCCTGCTGGCCCCATTTCAAGAACTCGTATCGTTCGCGGTTCCGCTTGAATTCGATTTCGACGTTGTTGTGGAGCGCCGCTTCGCTGCCGAAAAAATCGACTTGGACGCTATGGTCGATGACCAGATCGACGGGGATCAGCGGGTTGATTTTTTCCGGATTGCCGCCGATCCGCTGCATCGCCGAACGCATCGCCGCCAAATCGACGACCGCCGGGACGCCGGTAAAATCTTGCAAGACGACGCGGTAGGGCTTGAACGGGACTTCTTCCTTAGCCGGGGCCGCGGCGTTCCAAGCGGCCAAGTTCTTGACGTCTTGCTCGGTGACTTGGAATCCGTCGCAGTTCCGCAAAACGGCTTCCAACAGGACGCGGATCGAAAACGGCAAACGGCTGACTCGGCCGAGTCCGGCGTCTTCCAATCGGCTGAGCCGGAAAATCGTCGCGGTGCCATTGCCGGTGTCAAACGTGTCGCGTGCGCCGAAAGGGTCGAAGGTCACGGTTCGGAATCTCAGTCATGCGGTGGGTGGATCGGTCGGTGTGAACCGCAGTTTAACTCCGGGCCGCCGTTCTGTCTTGACGTGACGGCGGGACAGACCCTGCGACAACGAAAACCGGCCCGAGGGGCGACATTGACGACCAAAGTCAGGGGCATTGTCGACCGCTTAACCGATCGGCCTGCCTGTCAAAACAGGCAAAATGCGTCACGAATTCGGCTTCTGCGGATTCTCTTGCTCACAGCGGTCCCAGGGCGTCGATAAGTCAAACTGACCAGCCAGACCCTGAGGAATCTAATGATCCGACTCGTTACGAAAACTTTGTCACCCTTGCGTGTTCTTCGTTTTTCCGTGGCAACGCTGATCACGGTGGCCACGCTCGCATCCGCGACGGCCGGGGACTGCGGTTGTGCCGATCCGGTCTGTGGCTGCGAGGTTTCCTGCGGGGTCGAAGAACCCGTTTGCGGGGTCGAAGCCTCCTGTGGCTGCGATTCGGCCGGCGGTATCGGTGGTTGCCGTGCCCACAAGCCGCGTCGCTTCGACATGACCAAGACCCCCGTCTACAAAGTGCTGGATACCTTGGCCGGCGGTATCGAAAAGGTCCTCCGACTGGACGATGACACCGCGTGCGACCAAGCGTCGTTTGTCGAAGTCGGATGCGATGATGCTTGCGACGCCGCGATGTATCACGAGCTGATCGGACCGCTTCCCATGCCGATCCCGTCGGTCCCTCGGCCGATGCCGATGAAGCCGCTTGCACCACCGCCGGCACAGGTTCTGCAGGCTCCACCACGGTCCGGCGGAAACACCCCGGTGCCGATGGCACCCCGTCAGGTCGCCCCGGTTCCCAACGAACTGCGTCGCATCGAAACACCGCCCGGGGAAACCCAACCGGCGGCGCGACCCCAACCGATGCCGACGCCCCAACCGATGCCGACGCC
>Ga0102938_10000361_pt1 | contig 32942 bp, 26 predicted proteins | sample SalPonR2_B_D2_MG_FD_84516 | JGI IMG/M metagenome (GOLD analysis project Ga0102938, IMG submission 84516) | Salt pond soil microbial communities from South San Francisco under conditions of wetland restoration - Salt Pond MetaG R2_B_D2_MG | ecosystem: Environmental > Aquatic > Marine >...
TTGTTCTTTTGTTTTTCAATTTTTATTGCCAACTGCAAGCTGTCCGCTGCCTGCTGCAAGCTGTCCTTGCACTTAATCTTTTTCTTTCCACTTTTTACTTTCCACTGTAATTATCGCGTCTTTGATTACCTTTGGCGCCTTTGCGCATTTTTCTTTTGAAACGGAACAAACTGCGAATCTAAGGCCTTTCTGGAGAGCTACGGCATAGATGTTTCTGCTTTCCAATTCTTCTGCCACTTCGTTAGGTTTGTCGCATGGAATTGTGACGAAGAATCCATGCTTGTAGGGGCATATTGCAAGTCCGGCTTCTTCAGAAGCTTTTTGAAAGGATTTGGCCCTCTCTTCAAGAAGTGTTTTGTAATAAGCCCTTTCCCACTCTATCTCAGTTTTCAGATTATCGTCTTTAAAAATATCCGCCAAAAGTTTCTGCGCGCCTCTTGTTCCGTTTGACCATGTTCCACGGTTGGCGACCTGGCAGGAATTAAAGAATTCTTTTGTTGCGTATTCGTTTGATGAAACGCAAATCATGGCTCCGCTCCTAAGCCCATAAAGGGTAAAGGCCTTTGACATGGAGTATGCGACTATAACCAGAACGTTTTCAGGCAAATTGCCGAACAATTCCATAAAAGATCTTGACGAACTGTCCCCTGCAAAATCTATGTAGGCTATATCCGCAAAAAGAACGATTCTTTTGTCCGGGTTTTCGGCAAGCTTGCAGATTGTCTCCATTACTGATTCCCATTCCTTGTCTGTAAGGCTGTAGCCGGTAGGGTTGTGTGCCGGAGAATTAAGCAGGATTACGAGACGGTCTTGTGTCTTGACAAGCTTTTCGGTTTTATCGCAGAATGAATCGATGTTGAATTCGTTCGAGTCATTGAAAAGCTTGTAAGTCTCAAGTCTGCGTCCGTTTACCGTAGCTTGGGTGTTGTATGGTCCCCAATACCAGTCCGAAGTAAGGATTGCATCTCCGGGATCCGAGTAATTCCATATAGTGTTTCGTATTGCGCCGGAACCTCCGGGAGTAGCAACTGCTTCAATATGGGCATGGGGACGATAATTGCCGAAACATGCCTCTATGGCCGCCTCGCGAAATTCTGCAAGGCCTGCAATCGGTGCATAAGCTGAAATTTCAGCATCAGGAAGGCTGCGGAAATGATTCATCACTGACTTCATTACTGAAAGACTTCCGTCGTCATTGAGCAATGCTCCTACTGTGGCATTGATAACTTTTTCAAATCCGATTTCAACTGACTTTTGATTGGCGCGGGCGTTGGCTCCGAAAATCTTGTCGTCTCCGCCGGGATATCGGCATTTTGGTGTTACAAATGAGATTTCTGACATGCAATCTCCTCCTTGATTTTTGTTGGTTTTGGTTTTAAAGCCGCTTTATAGTTTACATATCCTCCGATTATTATGAGTGAACCTCCGCAAATGCTTGAAAAATCCGGGATTTCGCTGAACATCAAGACTGCAAAAATGGATGACATGACGATATTGAGGTAAATATATATAGCGAGTTTTGAAGCTTCAGCGTACTTGTATGCCACTGTCATGGTTATTTGGGCTATTGTACCGAATATGCCGATGACAAAGAGCTTGGCCATTTGCCCGACATTCGGAACAACGAAATTTATTGCCGTCATTGGTAAAATCATGATTACAGAGAAAATCAAAAAATAGAATACATTTATTTCCGGAGGGTTGTATTCCTTCAGTTTTCTTAGAAGCACGAACGTGCTTGCCGCAAAAAAGGCGGATGACATTCCCACCAAAGAAGGAAACAAATCGATTCCGGATGCTGGTTTAACCACAAGAAGCGACCCGGAAAGGGCAATCAAAATTGCAAAAACTGATTTTGCGCGTATTTTTTCATGTAAAAAGACATATGCCAAAAACAAAACAAAAAAAGGGGAAAGGCTGTTGAGTATGACTGCGTTTGCTAGTGGAAGAAGTGAAATCGCCCAAAACTGAGTCAGGATTCCAAGGGTTCCGTTAACGGACCGGTAAATCATAAGAGGAGCATGGTTGAGCCTCAGAGGAATATTTTGTTTTTTTATAATGTAAAACATTATTATTGCGCCTGTTAAATTTCGAGCAAGGACCTTTTCAAATACGGGAATACCTGGAGTCCACTTGACGACAACTCCCATAAGTGCGAAGAAGAATGTTGAAATTAGAATCCAAAAGATCCCTTTGCGTTCATTGTCCATGTAAACTCCTGTCTAAATATCGATCGCGGTATTTGGTTTAATTATTATGACGCGGCTGTTTTTTGCTGACTGCTTGAAAAGCTCTGGGGATGCTTCTATGACCGGAAATGTATTGTAATGCATTGGAATCGAAATTTTGGGTTTTATGAAATCGATTGAGCGGACTGCATCAGATACATCCATAGTAAAATTTCCACCTATGGGCAGAAGTGCATAATCGATATTTTCTTCTTCAAGCAGTTTCATGTCCCAAATAAGCCCGGTATCTCCTGCGTGATATATTTTCAATCCGCATGTTTCGACAAGGAATCCACATGGGTTTCCACCACAAATTATTCCTTTATCGGTATTTATGCCTGAACCGTGTGCCGCCATTGTCATCTTGATTTTCCCGAATGGAAATTCATGGGCGCCGCCGAGGTGCATGGCGTGTGTTTTTACATTCATTTCGGAAAAGAAAGATGCCAATTCGAAGTTGCAGACAATTGCAGCATCATTCGATTTTGCGATTTCGACAGCGTCTCCAATGTGGTCCCCATGTCCGTGCGTCACAAGTATATGGGTCACTCCGGAAAGATCTGTCGGATCTGTTTTGCAAAGGGGATTTTCCCGCAGAAATGGATCGATAAGAATCTTGAAATTTTTGCCGTTCAACTGAAATGCAGAATGTCCGAAATAATGAAGTTTCATGTCATCACGTCCTTTCCAATATTCATTATATAGCATAAGATTGAATCTTGTTTATAATAAATGAAAAATCCATGAAAAAGAATGAAAATAAAAAAAGAAACCCATGGCTTTTGCAATAGGCTTCTTTTTTCATAAGATGTTGAAAATATAAGTTTGATTATTTATGGAATTCAATGAATCTTTTGACGGAGGATTCGTCTTTTGGCTCTATCAGAACTCTTTTGAGTTTTCGTCCTTTGAGATGTTGAAGCAACAAATATTCATCGTTGAAAGGTAGAAGCTCAAGTTTGTCCGCATCTGAAAAGCGGCATACTGTGCTCATTTTAAATACGAGCAGAAGTCGTGATTGATAGAGTATTCCATCCTCGTCAATAAAAATTTTTTCTTGCCAAGTTCCTATTGCAAGAAAAACTACTGCACCTATGAGATATCTTGAATCCGACAGGTTGCCTGTAAAAACAATGTACAAACCAAGAAAAAGCAGAAAAAGGCTTTGCCATTTTCTGCTTTTCTTTAGTGGATATGCCCGAATCATCAGGCTACTTTACTTTCTTCAAGAGCTTTGAGGTCTTCTTCTTTGGTGCTCTTTCCGTAGAATTTCAAAACGGCCCAAATCAATGCGACACCAACAACCAACGAAATGAACGGATTCATTCCTAGGCCTGCAGGCAAGTAACCGACGGCAATTGCTACGAAGGCTACGAAAACAGCATATGGAAATTGTGTTTTTACGTGGTCTATGTGGTCGGCTGCGGATGCCATTGATGACATTATGGTTGTATCGGAAATCGGCGAGCAGTGGTCTCCGAAAATAGAACCTGTAAGAACGGCTGAAAGAGTGGAAAGCATTAAGGAGTCAACCACATTTCCATTGAATGCGGCTGCCAAAGGAATTGCCAAAGGCATCATTATAGCCATTGTTCCCCAAGACGTTCCTGTTGCAAATGCGACAACGCATGAAATTGCGAATACGAGTAGCGGAAGCATAAACGGAGGCAGAGTTTCTGTTACTATACCTATGAGGTAGTTTGCCGTACCCACATCGCCTGCAACCGATCCTATCGACCATGCCAATATTAGTATGATGGCTGTGATTACGAGTGATTTGGCTCCATCGACCCAAGCGTCGAAGGCTTCTCCTATGCTCATTATCTTTTGCGATATTGAAAGTATTATCGCTACGATACTTGCTGTTGCGGATCCCCAAATAAGGGCTACAGAAGCGTCTGCGTCACCGAATGCGGTACGGATTCCCTCCATTGTTCCAGGAAGCTCGGTTCCTCCGCCGGAATACCAAAGACCTACGAATGATACGACTACAAGGGTCAAAATTGGAATGACTGCGTTTGAAACCTTAAGAGTAGTACCTTCGGGAATTTCGCGTTCCATGTCGGTTGAAGCCATCGGATTTGCTCCGTCAGCCAAAACTTTTCCGGTGAGGCGCGCACGTTTTTCAGCAACATACATGGGTCCAAAATCTCTGAGCATGTATGCTACGAGGAAAACCATCACTATTGCGAATATGTCATAAAAGCGGTATGGAATAGAGCGTAGGAATATTCCATAAGCGTTCACTTCGATGCCCAGTGAAGTCATTGCATCGTTTATCAATCCAAGCTCATATCCGACCCAAGTCGAAATGACTGCCATTCCGGCTACGGGAGCCGCTGTGGAGTCTACTACATAAGACAGTTTTTCTCTGGAAATCTTCATTTTGTCTGTAAGAGGTCTCATTGTCGGTCCTACTATGAGCGTGTTGGCGTAGTCGTCGAAAAATACAAGGCAACCCATGGCCCATGTGACAAGCTGTGCGCTTCTGGCGGTTTTGGCTTTTTTAGACAATGCCTCGGCTATTGCATGTGTGCCTCCCATTTTGGAGATGACACCGATCATTCCACCTATTGTAAGGGTGAAAATCAAAATTGCCGCGTTCCAGCTGTCGGCAGCCGAACCCAATATGTAACCGTCGAGGGTTCTGAGGAAACCGAAGAATATATTTCCTCCATTCATCATTGTCGCTCCAACAAATATTCCGAGGAAAAGCGAAAGGATTACTTGTTTTGTTACAAATGCCAAAATTATCGCTATAAGCGGAGGCATCAACGACCAGAAACCGAAGCTGACCGCATCTTCACCCCCTTCAGCAAAAACAGGCAAAGCAAGGCTAAATAAAAGAATGATTGCCAATGAAAAAATCAAAGCTTTCTTAAGACTCATAATAATCTCCTTTCAAAATTTTTATAAATAAAAAAACAGTCACAGATAAAAGCACCTATGACTGCCGTAAACAGCTACACAGTAATCTTTCATCCGTGCAAAAGCGCTTCATTCTCAGTTGCTGAATGGGAATGACAGTATCAATCCTGTTCGGACATGATCCCAAACGATGTTTTTTCGGGTAAAAACATTGTTTTCGGCAAATACACCTTTCAATTGGCACTTTTCCCCGTTGAATGCCAGTCTACTGATTGTAAATGCGCCTCTTTTCGCACAAATCGAAACGATTAAATTATTAATGCACATATAAGGAATATTTATACATATATGATATAATAGCCTACAGTGTTTGTCAAATGAAAACGGATTGTATAAACAATTATACAATCGTGTGTGAGTTGACAACAGGCAAAGCATGCTGTAGACTATACGAATAAATGAATCGAATAACTTCTATTGTAAGTTGGAGGTGCGGGTGCAATAAGTAATGGCCGCCGTTTTTCAGGCGTGGCGGCATGAAAGGTGCAATCGCCGAAATATGGGGAAGCTGCCTGAAGCATTCCGCATGTTGGGGGCATGTCGAACAGGCATGTCACTGTCATCGAGATAAAGACGTTGATGAGGCGCTGATTTGCAGGGTTTAAAATGATGGATGTCATGCGGCCTTGCTCATGGCATTTTTTGTGCATTCATGCAGTGCGCAAAATCATCTGGATATGGAGGGCGTTGCTTTGAGATTATTTGGAACAATGAAAACAAATGAGCTGAATCACTTGGAAATCGGCGGCTGTGATGTGGTTGAGCTTGCCAAAGAGCATGGTACACCCTTATATGTTATGGATGAGACACTTATAAGGGAGAATATGAAACTTTTCAAAAAACACTTTGTATCTGAAAAACTGGACTGCAGAGTTGTATACGCGTCGAAAGCTTTCCTTAATATGGCTATATGCAGGATTGCAATGGAAGAAGGACTTGGAATTGATGCTGTTTCCGCAGGAGAACTCCATACGTCGATAAGGGCGGGGTTCCCAAAAGAAAATATATACATGCATGGAAACAACAAAACCGTACAAGAACTTGAAATGGCTGTTTCGGAAGGCGTGGGGCGTATAGTTGTAGACAACCTCGATGAAGTGGAAGCCCTGAAGAGAATGACCGAAGACAATAAGCTGAAAGCGGATGTCCTGGTCAGATTGAACCCGGGAGTGACTGCTCATACGCATCAGTATATTCAGACTTCCAAGCATGATTCTAAATTCGGTGAATCCATTTATGGAAGAAAAATTTTTGAAGTGATAAAGGGAATACTGGAATCTCCCGCAATAAACCTTCATGGATTCCATTGCCATATAGGTTCTCAAATCAATGATGAGGATCCGTTCTTCGAGGCTGTGTCGGTAATGGCGGATTTTATAAAGGTTGTTGAAGAACGAACCGGATACAAGACCATGGAGCTTAATCTCGGAGGCGGGTTCGGAGTTTATTATTCAGGAGAAGACAGTCCTATAAAGCTTTCAGATTTCATGGGGCGTTTGGTCGGGCACATTGAGGAAAAAATTGAACGAAACGAACTGTCTGTAAATAGGGTTGTTATAGAACCCGGCAGGGCAATAGTGGGAAATGCCGGAATAACTTTGTACAGTGTTGGAGGAATAAAGGAAACCTATGGCGGCAAGAATTATATTTTTGTGGATGGAGGAATGGCCGACAATCCCAGAACGGCTCTTTACGATGCCTGCTACGAGGCGGCCATAGCAAACAGAATCAATGAAATCGCTAATGAAAGGTATACAATAGCAGGCAAGTGCTGCGAGTCGGGAGACATTATAATACGAGACATAGAATTGCCTGAAGCAAGAAAAGGCGACCTTATAGCTGTTTTTACCACTGGAGCATACAACTATTCAATGTCAAGCAATTACAACAGGCTTGCCAGACCTGCGGTTGTATTTGCATCGGAAGGAAAATCGAGAGTGACGGTCAAGAGAGAAACATTGGACGATTTGATAAGAAACGACATTATATAGGAAAGGAGGCATCTTGATATGGCGATTGTAGTTCAAAAATACGGAGGAAGTTCCGTAGGAACAATAGGTAAAATAAAAAATGTGGCAAGACGTGTAGCCAAAAGGCGTAAAGCGGGAGACCAGGTGGTAGTGGTTGTTTCAGCCATGGGAAAGACAACCAACATGCTTGTTGGGATGGCAAAGGAAATTTCGGAAAACCCACCAACAAGAGAAATGGACATGCTTATGTCTACAGGAGAGCAAATATCGATTTCACTTCTCTCTATTGCACTCAAAGAGCTTGGTTTCGATTCGATATCCATGACAGGATTCCAGGCCGGGATACTCACTGGCGGTAGACACACTAAAGCAAGAATAACAGACATCGAAATATCAAATGTCAAAGAGGAACTGGAAAAGGGCAAGATAGTGGTTGTAGCCGGTTTCCAGGGAGTAAACGAGAAGGGCAATATAACAACGCTTGGGCGGGGCGGATCGGATACCACGGCTGTAGCGCTTGCAGCGAAACTTTCGTGCAACTGTGAAATCTATACTGACGTAGAGGGTATATATACCGTCGATCCGAGATTGTATACGGAAGCCAAAAAGCTCAAGGCGATAAGCTACGAGGAAATGATGGAAATGGCGAGTTTGGGAGCCGGAGTCATGCAAACGCGTTCTGTTGAAATAGGGCAGAAATTCGGTGTGCCAATCTATGTCGCCTTAAGTACGGAGGAGCGTCCGGGGACCTATATAAAGGAGCATGATGAGAGCATGGAAGAAAAAGTGATTACGGGATTGTCAGTCAGCGATGACGATATTATGATTACAATAAACGGAATACCTTATTCTACGAAAGTTGTTTCGGTTTTGTTTGAGAAACTTGCGGAAAGGGATGTCAACATTGACATGATAAGCCAGACGGCTCCTCATGACGGTTTCATCAATATATCATTTACAGCCAACAAAGGTGATTTGAATTCTATAAGAGAAGTGATATCAGCCTTCGAAAAAGAAAACAGAGGCGTTAGAGCTGAAATTGACGAGGAAATCACAAAACTCTCGGTTGTTGGAAATGGTATGAGGACGCATTCGGGGGTAGCGTCAAAAATGTTTAAAATACTGGCCGAAAACGAAATTGAATTCAAGCAGGTCACAACTTCCGAAATACGAATTTCCTATACTATAAATCCCAAAGACAAGATAAAGGCAGTTCATGCGATAGCGAAAGTGTTTGATTTATAAAATTGAATTGATTGCCCCGATGGAGTTGAATGGCTGTCGGGGCAAATCCATGTGCATAATTCAATCCTCTTGTGGTAGAATGAAACTGCGATAGCATGGATTTACACATATCATTCAAGGGTAACAGAATTGTAAAGCTTTTTTATCCAATCCCAATTGAAATATGTGTTAGAATTGAAAGGCGACATTTGCATCTGTGCGAATTTCAAATAATGATAAAATGCTTAATCAGATTATGGAGTGATTTTGATGAAAACCTTTTTTAAAGTATTTGCAGTTGCTTTTCTTTGCTTTACGATATTGATAGGATCAGGAACATTTGCGTTCTTCAAGTATTACGATCCCACATCTAACGCGGAAGCAGAAGAAAGCCCGGAAGAATCTGTTTTTCCAAAACAGACTGAAGCGGAAATTGATGTTGAGACTCCGTTGGAAAAGGCAATAAAGGAAAGCCGGCGTGTCAATGTATTGCTTTTGGGCCTCGAAGGCTACAGAACAGATACAATAATGCTTGCCAGCTTCGACCCCGAAAATGGCAAACTTGACATCGTATCGGTGCCAAGAGACACTTATTATTACAGAAAAGGATTTGACGATGCGGACCAGAAAAAAATAAATGCCGCTTATTCCCATGGTGGAGCAGAACAGGTCATGGCTGTTGTTTCAGACATACTTGATATTCCTGTGCATGAATATGTCAAAGTCACCTATTCCGGAATTGAGAGGATAGTCGATTCAATAGGCGGCGTTGAAGTCAACATACCAATAAAAATGGACTATGACGATATTTACGCAGAACCAGAACTGCATATACACTTTGAAAAAGGGATACAAACATTGCGTGGTGAAAATGCAATCGAGTATCTGAGATTTCGCAAGAACAATGACGGTACCGGATATACAAATGGCGATTTGGGCAGGATAGAAGCGCAACAGGCATTTCTCAAATCAGCCGCAAAAAATATATTAAGCTTCAAATTGCCGGTCATTGCCAATACTATGTTCAAATATGTCAAAACCGGAATGAGTCTGCCCGACATACTGTACTATTCAAAGAGTGCTGTAGGAATGACCCGGAACGACATAACAACTTATCGGATACCGGGAAGGGTTACCAATATGGGTCTTTCATATTTCCTTCATGATCCTATGGCTACAGAGGAATTGATGACATCCATTTACATTCAGGAATAAACAAAAAAAGAGTTCAAAAAAAAAAGAATAACAAGAGCGGAATTTTCCGCCCCTATTATTATAGGGGGAGTAGGGATTAAGATATTATATATATAACCCTAATAAAAGAAAATAAACATTTTTTTAAAATATTTTTTAGAGAGATGAAAGAATTATGGAAGGAAAAACCTGTACGAAAAATGAAAACGGAAAATACGACAGGCTTAGCGTTTCGCTTTTGGCTGTTTTAGTGGGCGTTGTCACGGGTTTGGGTGGAATGCTTTTCAACTGGTCTCTGGATGAGATACACAAACTTCTTTATGGCGGCGTGTCGGAAGTCTTGTCAATGAGCAGGAACAGATTCATTGTCATACCGATGCTGGCGGGCTTGTCTGTAGGGCTGATAAACATGTACCTGATAAAGGATGACGAGTCGGGGTGCGGAGTAACGGAAGTCCTTGAGGAAATCAAACATATAAACAGATTCCTCATGAAACCCAAAAGTGTTATTATCAAGATGCTGGCTACAATAATAACAATCTCCGGAGGGTTGTCGGCCGGCAGACATGGTCCGATTGTCCACCTTGGAGGAGCCATTGGTTCCAACATAGGATACAGAGCGGGTTTTTCGAGACGAAAGATAAGGATACTTATAGGATGCGGTGTTGCCGGAAGTGTGGCTGCCGTTTTCGACACCCCTGTTTTTGCGACTCTTTTCGTATTGGAAGTCATGATGAACAGGGATTTCTTCGAATATTTCACACCCATATTCATATCATCCATAACATCCGCTTTCATTGGAAGAGTAATAATAGGGCATACGCCTTTTCTGGTTATCAAAGGGGTTTACGGAATCAAGGGTTACGGCGAGATAGGGTTTTATGTTTTGCTGGGCATATTGATGAGTTTCATATCGCTAATGTATATCTGCGGATTGGAAAAGACTAAAAAATTTTTCAGGGATATGACTGATATGCCAAAATTTGCGAAGCCTCTGTTCGGTGCAACGGTTGTTGGCATAATAGGATATTTTCTTCCTCTGATATACGACATAGAATTCAATACAATACCAAGAATAGTGCAGGGCGAGTTTGGCATAAAGATGCTTCTCATGCTGCTTGTTGCAAAATTCATAGCGACATTCATGACGTTGGGAAGTGGAAACATAGGCGGAGTATTTGTGCCGGGACTTTACATAGGAGCAACATTCGGATCAATATATGGAAACTTGCTCGAACGATTCTTTCCTGAACAGATATTCGGAGGAGATACTTACTCGATAATAGGAGTCGGCGTTATGTTCGCCGGGTTTGCCGAGGCCCCCATAGCAGCATCCCTCATGGTAGTTGAGCTCACAGACAATTATGCAATACTTTTCCCGGCGCTTATAGCATGCGCAGTCGGAAGCATTACTACTGAAATCATGCACAAGTACAGCATTTATACAAAACCCCTTGGAAATAATTTGATTGAAATAAAATAAAAAAAGTTAAAAACCCCCTTGGACTTATGTCCGGGGGGTTTTGGCTTGGCGCTCAATAATCCTGAAGTATTTTTCGACTTACAGTTTTTTTGCTATGAGGTCTCCTATTTTATATACGTCTCCTGCTCCCATTGTAAGAATCAAATCTCCCGGTTCAGCAAGGCCGGCAACATGCCGGGCCACATCCTCGAAAGAACTTATATATTTGACGTCTACACCTTCTTCTTTTACGAGGTTTGCCAACGCGCTGCTGTGAACCTGCCCCAAATCTTCTTCTCTGGCGGCGTAGATGTCAGTTATCACGACACGGTCGGCTTTTCCGAAAGATGAAGAAAAATCCGACAGGAGGGCCTTGGTTCTCGAAAAAGTATGAGGCTGGAATATGCTCCATATCTTTCTATGCGGATATCTTTCTGCGGCTTCGAGAGTGGCCTTTATTTCGCTTGGGTGGTGTGCATAATCATCTATTATTGTGATTCCGTTTTGCCTGTGTTTGATTTCGAAACGTCTTTTGGGGCTATGGAATGATTTTAAACGTTTTTGAATTATATCCATTTCTATTCCAAAGACATCGCTTGCAGCGATTGCAGCCAAAGAATTGTATATGTTGTGTTTGCCTGGAACCGAAAGTTCGAAACGTCCATATGGTTCGCCCTTTTTCAAAACCTCAAAGCTTGGAGTTCCCTTGTCCGTGTAAACTATATTGACGGCTTTATAATCGGCATCTCCATTTATCCCGTAGCTGATGGTTTTTTTGTCCGAAGTCGAGCATACAACCCGGACATTGTAGTCGTCAAAATTTGCCACAATGGTTCCCTTTTTGGGGAGACATTCTGTAAACCTGCCGAAGGCATCCATTATATGCTTCAAATCTCTGAAATAGTCCAGATGATCTTCATCCACATTAAGTATAATTTCCAAGGTGGGATGGAACTTGAGGAAATTCTCTTTGTATTCACAGGCTTCGGTTATCATATAGTCGTTTTTGCCCACCTTTACATTTCCTGAAAGTTCTTCTATCATTCCTCCCACCAGAATTGTGGGATCGACTCCGGAATCTTCAAATATCATGGAAATCATGGAAGTTGTTGTAGTTTTACCGTGTGCGCCTGAAACGGCGATTCTTTCCTTATATGTTTTCATCAACAATCCGAGAGCTTCCGCCCTGTCCATGACAGGAATGTTCAATTCCTTGGCTTTTGCAAACTCAGGATTGTCGGGGTGAACGGCGGATGTGTATATGACAAGATCCATATCCTTTATGTGTTCTGCTGAATGGCCTATAAAAATTTCTATGCCTTTATCAATCAATCTTTTTGTGATTTCGGATGAATTGATATCCGACCCGGAGATTTCTTTTCCACTCGTCAAAAGCAGTTCGGCTATGGCGCTCATTCCGATTCCGCCTATTCCAATCATGTAAATCTTTTCATAAGGGTTTAAATCGTACCCTGTATTTGCATATTTCATAATAATCGCTCCATTCTTTGCGTAGTCTCCATACTCAATGAATTATACCATAAAACACTTTAAAGGGGGATTGGCGCTTTTATTAATTTAAAAAATTGGTCTTGTCTATTGAATTTTCGTAAAAAAACGAATAAAATTAATAATAAACATAAAAATTATTCGGATGGGTGATGACTTTGGGCAAATTTAAAAGAAATGAGAGGATTGGAGGCATTGTCAAGGTTCTTTGTGACACGCCAAACAAGATTTACACGCTTAACCATTTTACGGTCATGTTCAATGCTGCAAAATCTACAATCAGCGAAGACATCGTAATAGTAAAAAAAGTTATGGAGGATTTGGAACTGGGCATTGTGGAAACAATTTCGGGAGCCGCCGGCGGTGTAAGGTATATTCCCAAAATAAACGGCAGGGATACCGAAAAAGTGTTGTCCGACATATGTGAAACGCTTAGAGACGAAAGCAGAATCATCTCAGGTGGGTTCATTTACACTGCAGACATTATCTATAATCCACACTATGTCAAAAAAATTGGTGAGATTTTTGGAAGAATTTTTGCTGACAAACCTATTGACTACATACTGACGCTTGAGACCAAGGGAATACCTCTTGCTATTATGACTGCCAATACGCTCAATGTTCCGCTTGTCATCGCACGCGACGACAACAGAGTAACTGAAGGTTCCACAGTCAGCATAAACTATGTTTCAGGCTCGACAGGAAGCATCAGCACCATGTATGTATCAAAACGCGCTGTTAGAACAGGCTCCAATGTTCTCATAATAGATGATTTTATGAGGGCTGGAGGCACAGCCAAAGGATTGGTGGATCTGATGACTGAATTTGATGCCAATGTTGTCGGCATAGGAGTCATGATTGCCACCAAAGAACCCGAGAAGAAGATGGTTGATGATTATATTTCTCTCATTTCCCTTGAGGCGATTACAAGAGACAAGAAGATAGTCATACATCCGAAAGAAGATGTTTGTGTTTGATTCGCCATGGAAATAATGCAATTGACATGTTATAATCTATGACGGAAGAAGGAAGACTTAATACGTTAGGGGTGCAAATATGTTGAAGGCCATAATTCTTGCGGCCGGTGCAGGGACAAGGATGAAATCGAAGAAACCAAAAGTTCTTCACGAGGTTTGCGGGATTTCAATGATCGAACATGTATTGAGGGCTTCTGAATCGGCAGGAGTATCCGATTCGGTTGTAGTTATAGGACACCAGGCTGAAGAGGTCAGACAAAAGCTTGCCGGAATGAATCTGGAATTCGCGCTTCAGCTTGAAAGGCTTGGAACTGGCCATGCGGCAATGCAGGCAATGGGAAAGGTGCCGAATGAAGGCACAGTATTGGTTTTATGCGGAGATACGCCGCTTGTGCGAGGCGAAACACTGGCAGGTTTAATAAGGCGCCACAACGAAGAGGAAAATTCGGTCACCGTGCTTACGACATCATTGGACAATCCTTTTGGTTACGGAAGAATCATCAAGGACGATGAGGGAAGACTGGTTGGAATTGTAGAGGAAAAGGACGCGGATGCAGAAGAAAAATCCATAAAGGAAATCAATTCCGGCATTTATTGCTTTGACGTGGCATCGCTCAAAGAGTCCTTGAATGGCCTCGAGAACCAAAACAGCCAAAGTGAATACTATTTGACCGATACAGTAGGTATTTTGAGGGGTTTCGGCAAGAGGACAGGAACTTATGAAATAGATGATTCTCTTGAGATTCTGGGCGTAAACAACAAGGTTCAGCTTTCGACAGCCGAACAAATAATGAAATCCAGAATCAACCACAGGCATATGCTTGCGGGAGTCACCATAATGAATCCCAATGACACGACAATAGGCATCGATGTTGAAATCGAGCCTGATACAGTTGTTTTGCCGGGCTCGCAATTGAAAGGAGCGACTTCAATCGGATCTGACTGCGAAATAGGACCATACGCGATTTTGGAAAATTCAACAATAGGAATGGGAACGACAATCAGGCAGTCCACTGTTTTGGAAAGTTCCGTTGGAAACGATGCAAAGATTGGACCATACGCATATCTTCGTCCTGGAAGCAAAATTGAAAACAATGTAAAACTGGGTGATTTTGTCGAAGTCAAGAATTCGACTATAGGCGAAGGCAGCAAAGCTTCGCACCTTGCGTATATAGGGGATGCCGACATAGGTAAAAGGGTAAACATAAGCTGCGGAGTTGTTTTTGTGAATTATGACGGAAAAAACAAGCACAGGACCAAGGTTGGAGACGATGTTTTCATAGGATGCAATGTCAATCTTGTAGCACCTGTAATTGTCAAAAACAAGGCGTATGTAGCCGCTGGTACGACTGTCACCGAAACTGTGCCGGAAGGGGCTCTATGCATAGGCAGGAGCAGGCAGGAAAACAAGGAGAATTGGGTGGAGCGAAAATGGTCCGCTGAATATAATGCAGACAAATAAAGGTACGCACAATCTGGAGGAGGGTTTCTTTAAATGCAAGAAGCAATTAACACGGTAAAGATTTTTTCAGGCAATTCAAATCGAAGGTTGGCTGAAAAAATATGCGAAGAGCTGAATCTGTCATTGGGGGATGCAAAGGTGGGATCTTTCAGTGACGGAGAAATAACCGTTACATTCAATGAATCAGTAAGAGGCAAGGATGTATACTTAATACAGTCAGTCAGTCCTCCTTTGGTGAACCGTTATTTGATGGAATTATTGATAATGATAGATGCATGCAAGAGGGCTTCGGCTAAAAGTATTTCGGCTGTAATTCCATATTATGGCTATGCCAGGCAGGACCGCAAGGCAAAAGCCAGAGATCCGATTTCAGCAAAGCTTGTGGCGGATTTGCTCGAAAAAGCCGGAGCGGACAGAGTACTTTCGATGGATTTGCATGCGGCGCAGATACAGGGATATTTCAATATTCCGGTGGACCATCTTATGGGTGTTCCAATTTTGGCAAAGTACTTCAACAACAAAAACATTGAAGACTTGGTTGTGGTATCTCCAGACCTGGGAAGTGTCGCAAGGGCGCGAAAATTTGCTGACCGCTTGGATTCTGCCATTGCAATAATAGACAAGAGGCGTCCAAGGGCCAATGTTGCCGAGATAATGAATATAATCGGAGATATAAACGGCAAGAATGTAATCCTTATAGACGACATGATCGATACGGCAGGGACAATCACACAGGGGGCAAAAGCCCTCAAGGACCTCGGAGCAAAGGATGTGTACGCATGTTGCACCCATCCTGTCCTTTCTGGACCAGCCATAGAGAGGCTTGAGAATTCAGTCATAAAGGAACTTGTTGTTTTGGATACCATAGATTTGGAAGAAGACAAGATTTTGGACAAAATGACTATACTTTCAGCGGCTCCTCTTTTCGCAGAGGTAATGAAACGTGTTTACAAGAATGAATCGGTAAGCAATCTTTTCGTTTAAGATACTGAAATAAAAGCTCCCTTTTCCGGGAGCTTTTATTTCAAACCTGTCCGAATGGTTTTCATATATAAAAGGGGTGCTTTTCAAATGCACATAATCGTAGGTCTGGGAAATCCAGGCAAGAAATATGCAGGAACACGGCATAATGCAGGATTCGAAGTGTTGGACTTTTTTGCGGAAAAACACGGAATTAAAATAAATAAAATCAAGTTCAAGGGACTTTTCGGCGAAGGGACTCTTAAAGGGGAAAAAGTGCTTCTTTTAAAGCCGCAGACATTCATGAATCTGAGCGGTAGAAGCGTAAGGGAAGCGGCGGACTTTTATAAAATCGAAATTGACAGGCTTATCGTTGTTTATGACGACATAGATACGCCTTTGGGCAAGATCCGGATACGAAAAAAAGGGAGTGCTGGCTCCCATAACGGAATGAAGGACATAATATACAACCTGATGAATGATGAATTTCCGAGAATAAGGATTGGAATTGGGTCGTCAGGCAACAAAAATATTATCGGGCATGTATTGGGCGGTTTCGAAGAAAATGAAATTGAACCAATAAGAAAGACAGTGGAATGGGCGTCGGAAGCGCTTGAAACAATTGTATCGGAAGGCGTAGACAAGGCAATGAACAAGTACAACGCTATGAGTTGCGAACCTGGAGGAGAAGATGGCAGCGAGAGCCGGCAGAGATAGCAAGACGAAAATTATCAATGAATGGTTTGAATCGGGCAATGGAGACCTTGCATGCACTGGAATTACGGATTCGTTTGCTGCGTTTCTTTTGTCCAATCAAGGGGAAAGGCAAATACTTGTCATAACGGAAACAGAAACACAGGCTGAGAAAATGGCTGAAGACTTAGAGACTTTCAGCAAAAAGCCGGTGTTTTTTTTGCCTGGCAGGGAAATAAACTTTTACGGAGCTTACGCCCACAGCAGAGATGCGGAATCTGAAAGAGCGAGGGTTCTCGGGCATGTCATGAGCGGCAAGCCCCTCATTGTTGCATCTGCAGTAGATAATTTGCTTATTCCGTTCAAGAAACCGAGAGATTATGCAAACTGCATAAAGACGATAAAATGGGGCGGGAGATATCCGTTGGAAAATCTGACCGAGTTTCTTGCAAAGTCTGGATATGAATCTGTCGACCAGATAAGAAACAAGGGTCAATTCAGCAGACGCGGAGGAATATTGGATATATTTTCTCCTCAAAACGAGAAACCCTACAGATTGGAATTTTTTGATGAAGAGGTTGATTCAATACGTGTTTTCGATGTTTTGTCACAGGTTTCAACCGAGAAAAGGAAGGAAGCGGTTTTGTTTCCGGCTCGGGAATTCGCAGGCGACAAAGAATCCATAGGGCAAGCCATTGTGGAAATTGAAAGAGAAAAAGATTCTTTGGGGAAAAACTCTTCCAGGGAGCTACGCGAAAAGTATGGCGAAATACTTGAAGGATTGAAAAGCGGAATAGTCTCAGGGGACATTTTCAATTTAAGTTGCTATATGCCCAACGGCGACTTGCAAGGCTATTTTAAAGACGGATCGGTTTTTGTCTTGATGGACGAGAAGAGGATAATCCAAAGGGCTAAAACCTATAAGGCCGATTTTCTCGAAAGGTTCAAAATGCATCTGGAAAAAAACAGCGTATTGCCGGGACAGCATGCGTTGGTAAAAGATTACGATCATCAAGGCTTCAAGCGGAAATGCCTTTATCTGGACAAAGCTATAGGAAGCCGAAATGAAATATTGAGAACAATTGAATTTTCGGTCAAGCCTCAGATGGGATTCAAGGGGCGATTGGACTCCATGACTTCAGAATTGGCCGATGTGAAATCCAGGGGATACAAAACCCTTGTTTTTGCAGGGGGCAAAGGCAAAGCCGCAAGGTTGCGTTCGGAGCTTTTCAACAGGGGCTTGGAAGTAAGCGAATCGGAAGGCGAAATAAAAGCTTTTAAGGCTTCTACGATAGCCGTTTCAAAAAAACATCTTACGGAAGGATTTTTTTACGAAAACGGAAAGTTGAATGTTCTTTCCGAAAAGGACGTCTTTGGAGTTGAAAAAAAGCACAAAAGGGTTCTTGCAAAATCAAACAAAAGGGCCATAGATAGTTTTACGGATTTGAAACCCGGGGACTATGTTGTACACGAGAATCATGGAATAGGGCGGTTTATCGCAATCAAGCAGCTTGAAGTAGAAAAGATAAAAAAAGACTATCTGCAGCTTGCATATAAAAAGGGGGATTTTCTATACGTACCGGTTAACCAGATGGGTCTGATCCAAAAGTATCTGGGTTCAAACAATTCAAGCCCGAAACTGAACGGTCTTGGAGGAACAGAATGGCAAAAGACAAAGCAAAGGGCAAGAAAATCAATTGAAGACCTTACGGATGGACTCTTGAAGCTTTATGCCGAGAGAGAGACGGCATCAGGATATGCATTCATGCCGGATTCAAACTGGCAAAGGGAATTCGAGGATCTTTTTGAATACGAAGAAACTCCGGACCAGATAAAAGTAATAGATGAAATAAAGAAAGACATGGGCAGACCTAAACCAATGGACAGGCTTTTGTGCGGCGATGTGGGCTATGGAAAGACAGAGGTTGCGCTCAGGGCGGCCTTCAAGGCGATAAATGACGGTAAACAGGTTGCCATACTGGTTCCGACAACGATTTTGGCTCAGCAACATTACAACACTGCACAAAAGAGGATGAATACGTTTCCGATTTCGGTGGAAATGCTCAGCCGTTTTAGAAGCAAAGCCAAACAGGAAAGAATACTCGACGACATAAGAAGAGGCGGAGTGGATTTGATAATAGGGACCCATAGGCTTTTGTCGAATGACATCAAATTCAAGGACCTTGGACTTCTGATAATCGACGAAGAACAGCGTTTTGGCGTAAAGCACAAGGAAAAACTGAAGGAACTCAAAAGCGGAATTGATGTCCTTTCACTTTCAGCTACACCAATTCCAAGAACTCTTCATATGTCGCTCGTTGGAATAAGGGACATAAGTGTAATTGAAGACCCTCCCGATGAAAGGCGCCCGGTCGAGACTTTTGTGGTTGAAAGAGACGAAGGAATAATACGCGAAGCTTTATTGAAGGAGATATCGCGCGGAGGGCAAGCCTATTTTGTCCACAACAGAATAAAAGACATTGACAGGGTGGCCAAGAAGATTTCCAATCTTGTGCCTTTCGCAAAAGTCGCATATGCCCATGGGCAAATGAACGAACGAAAGCTTGAGGATATAATGGTGGATTTTCTCAATGGTGAAATTGATGTTCTCGTCTGCACGACAATAATCGAAACAGGACTCGACATACCCAATGTGAATACAATATTGATCGATGATTCAGACCACATGGGACTGTCCCAGTTGTACCAGCTTCGAGGCAGGGTGGGAAGAAGCAACCGTGTAGCAAGAGCATATCTGATGTATAAAAAGAATAAGATCGTAAGTTCGGTTGCGGAAGAACGGCTCAAGGCAATAAGGGAATTCACCGAACTTGGTTCGGGATTCAAGATAGCAATGAGGGATTTGGAAATTAGGGGAACCGGGAATTTGCTTGGACCGCAACAACATGGGCAAATGGAATCGGTTGGATATGATTTATATGTAAAGATGATGGAAGAAGCAGTTCTTGAGATGAAAGGCGGAAAATCCGAAGCGGCAGTAGATACTGCGATCGAGATAAAAATTGCCGCCTATATATCTGACGAATATGTGGAAAATGAAATATTGAAGCTGGAGGCCTACAAACGCATTTCATCAATAGAGAACAAAAAAGACTACCATGAAATACAGGAGGAAATTGAAGATCGTTTCGGCACTCCGCCAAAAGAGACATACAATTTGCTGGATGTTTCATATCTTAAAGCCCTGGCGGGTAAATTCGGAATATCGGAAATAAGAGAGAACGGTGATTTCTATCGTTTCGAAATGCAAATGGGCAAGACCTTCGGACCTGAAGTCGCCGCTGAAATACTCGACATATACAGGTCGAATGTGCATGTCCATGCAGGCGAAAAGCCCAGCATAATGTACAGATTCAAGGGTTCGAAAATGAACTCCGAAAGCAAACTCAAAGAAGCAATCTCATTCATGGAAGAAATAAACAGTTTCAAAGATCGGTCGATTAAGTTATAATGGAAGTCATAAACGTGAATATAAGAGGGAGATGGAGACTTAGATGAATAAAAAGAAAACAGTTGCAGTATTGGTCTTGATAATTGCTTTGGTTGCGGCGTCCTTTGCGGGTTGCAGCAAACAGGAAAGCGAAGAGTCGGGAAGTTCATTGATTGCCGATGTGAACGGGCAAGAGATTTCACTTGACGAATTCAACAAGAATTTTACAATTTTCGAGAAAAATTATACTCAGCTTTACGGAGAACAGATTTGGACACAGGAAATCCAGGGTAAAACGATAACGCAAATAGCAAAAGAACAGATAATGGAAAAAATGATCACAGAGGAACTGATTCGCCAGCATATGGTCGAGCAGAATGCCGAACTGGATTTTGAGGGAATCGACGAGACATACGGCGATTTTGAGAAAGAACTCGAAAACAGCGAAGAAATGAAGGCTTTTTACGAAGAAAATGAAATAGGTGAAGACTTTATCAGGAAGCAGCTCGAGATAGAGGAATATCTCACCATATTCAAACAGCAGACGCTGGAAAAACTCGGATTTGACGAAATGCGACTGGAAGAGATATATGAAGAATATGTTGTCAATGTAAGAGCACGCCACATATTGGTTGAAACTGAAGAAACACTTGCGGAAGTTGAGGCGAAATTGAACGAGGGAGCAGATTTCGAAGAACTTGCAAAGGAATATTCAATCGATACCTATTCGGCAGCAAACGGAGGAGACCTTGGCTATTTTGCGAGAGGGGCAATGGTTCCTGAATTTGAGGAAGCCTCATTTTCTTTGCCGGTCGGCGTTGTCGGTGATCCCGTGAAATCTGACTACGGATACCATCTCATAAAAGTTGAAGACAGAAAGACTCTTGCGGACCTCAAAAGCGAAATGAGTGAAGAAGAACTCGAAATGGAGAAGGAAGCCATAAGGAACAACCTCATGGAAGCCAAGATTGTCGAAGAAATCGATGCGTTGATGGAAGCGGCGGAAATCAACAGGTATGCGGAAAACATTGAGTAGAAGCAAAAAAACATGGTTATGAAATTCATGAAAAACCAATACAGACTGAAAGGCCCGTCATCGGGCCTTTCAGTCATTGCGTGTTTTTGTGTATAATGGATTTGTCGAAGTGTGTCGCCAAACAACTGGAGGAATCATGACTGAAAAGAGTAGAGACAATTCGTTCCTTAAAGGGGCGGCGATTCTTGGAGCTGCAGGAATCGTAATCAAGATAATAGGCGCATTTTTCAGGATACCGCTAGGGAACATCATAGGGGATGAAGGCATGGGATATTATCAAAGCGCCTATCCCATATACTTGATTCTTGTTGTAGCTTCGACAGCAGGTTTTCCTACAGCGATAGCCAAATTGGTTTCGGAAAAAACTGCAAAGGGTGATCCCTACGGCGCCGACCGTATTTTCAAGGTTTCCTTTTTCATACTCGCAGGCTTGGGAATTTTCACATCGTTGATTCTTTTTTTCGGAGCAAGGTATTATTCGGAAGTGATTAAAAATCCAAAGGCTTATTATTCTATAATTGCAATAGCTCCGGCTCTTCTGTTCGTGCCATTGATGTCGTCATTCAGAGGATACTTCCAGGGGCTCAGGGATATGAGGCCAACAGCTGTTTCACAGATAATAGAACAGCTGGTAAGAGTGGCGATAGGACTTGTACTCGCTTATGCCCTTCTGGGAAGAGGGCTTGAAATATCAGCTGCCGGAGCCACTTTCGGCGCCGGAGCAGGGGCTCTTATAAGCGCATTGGCGATGGCTGCAATTTATTTCAGGCACAAGGCGGGAATGAATCTCAAAAGGCCAGAAAGGCCTGAAAAGGTCAATGAAATAGTCAAAGCGCTGCTTCTGATAGCCGTTCCCATAACAATTGGCGCGTCGGTTTTGCCGGTTATGAATTCAATAGATGTAGGCATAGTGCTTAGAAGATTGCAGGAAATAGGATACAGCGAGGCGTCTGCGAACGGGTTATACGGCCAGCTGGCAGGCATGGCAACGCCTCTCATGAATCTTCCCCAGATAGTGACGGCAGCGATACAGATAAGCCTTGTTCCGGCAGTATCGCACATGATTGCAAAAAAAGACTACAATATGTTGGGGGAAACCGTAAAATCGGGTGCGAGGGCGACGCTCATAATAGCCCTTCCGGCGGCATTCGGACTGGTGGTGCTCGCAGAGCCCATAATGCGGCTCCTGTATCCCTTTAAAATCGAGAGCGCCGTAAGCGCAAGCGCAATTCTTTCGGTGCTTGGATTTGGAATCATTTTTCTATCCATGTTTCAGACGCTTACAGGAATTCTCCAGGGCATGGGAAGGCCCATTGTGCCGGTATGGAATTTGGCTGCAGGCGCCCTGCTCAAAATAGTCTTGACATATGTTCTCGTCGGAATTCCGGCCTTGAATGTAAGAGGCGCAGCAATTGGAACAGTTTTCGGATATGCTCTTGCTGCGGCTCTAAATGTCTTATACATTAAAAAGAATCTTGGAATGGACCTTTCGGTATTGAACCTTTCGATAAAGCCCTTGATTTCTGCCGCAGTGATGGGGGCTGTGGCCTTTTGGGGACACAGGGCAATGGTTCCTTTTCTCGGAGGAGGAATATCGACTGTGGTCTCAATATCTGCTGGAGCCCTGGTTTATGGATGGATGCTCATCAATACAGGGGCCGTAACATCGAAAGACTTTGAGCTTGTTCCAAAAGGGAAAAGAATATATGAAACATTAAATAAAATGAAAATAGGGAAGTGGCAGTCATGAAGAGTAAAATAACAGTTGTTGGACTTGGTCCGGGAAGCGTGGATTATCTGTCTTTCAATGCTTATGAAAGAATCAACAAAACCGCAAAGGAAAGGCTTTTCTTTAGGACGGAAAAGCATCCGACAGTGGATTGGTTGAAAGAAAAAGGCATATGCTTCAACACGTTTGATGCTTATTACGACAGGCATGATACATTTGAAGGAGTATATGAGAATATTGTGGACAATTTGACCCATGAGTCAGAAAACGGGGATTTGGTGTACGCTGTCCCGGGAAGCCCATTTGTGGCGGAAAAAACCGTTCAGCTTTTGATTGAAAAATCAGATATCGGTTTGTTCGATTTGGACTTTATTCCGGCAGCCAGTTTTGTGGATGCGGTTCTTGCGGCGGTAAGGAAAGATCCAGTTATGGGCGTCAAAATAGTTGATGGGCTTCAAATACGCGGTCAGCTTTGTGATACAAGGATGGACACCCTTATAACTCAAGTGTATGACCGCTATACGGCATCCGAGGTCAAGCTGGCTCTATCGGAGTTGTTCGGCGACGAACACTTGATTCTGGTTGTCAGGGCGGCCGGAATAGATGAAATGGAGCGAATTGAAGAGATACCGGTATACGAACTCGACCATCTCGATTTTTTGGATCATCTTACAAGCGTTTATGTCCCGGCTCTTGCAAGCGAAAAAAAAGAAAACCATGATTTTTTCGATCTGCTTGATATAATGTTGCGTCTCAGGGGAGAGAACGGGTGCCCGTGGGACCGAAAGCAGACACATGAGAGCATTCGAAACTGCATGATCGAAGAAGCCTATGAAGTGGTGGATGCGATCGATAAAAATGACTATGTGCTTATGGCCGAAGAGCTCGGAGATGTTCTTTTGCAGGTGGTTTTCCACAGCAGAATGGCCGAGGAAAAAGGGATTTTCGATATAGGGGACGTCATAGAAGGGATATGCACAAAGCTGATAAGGCGCCATCCCCATGTGTTCGGAGATGAAGACATCGATACGGCCAATAAAGTGAAAGAAAAGTGGGAAGAAATAAAAAGGGAAGAAAAATCGGAGAAAACCCATTCCGAATCGATGAGAAGAGTTCCTGTATCATTGCCGGCTCTTATGAAAAGTGTAAAAATACAAAAGAAAGCCGCAAAAGTGGGTTTCGATTGGGATGATGTAGGACCTGCATTCGATAAAATAAGAGAAGAGACTGATGAGCTCCTTGAAGTTGTGCAGGAAGCGGTTGTGTCGGGAAGACGCGCCAAGGAAGAAATAGGAGACTTGATTTTCGCAGTCGTGAATGTTGCAAGATTCCTTAAAATCGACCCTGAAGAGGCATTGAATTCAACTGTTTATAAATTCATTGAAAGATTCAGTCACATTGAAAACGAGGCCATGAAAAAGGGAGTCGATATGAAGACGATGAGTCTTGAAGAGATGGATTTGTTGTGGGAAGAGGCGAAAATATTAAAAAATGGCTGATTTTCAAAAAAAAAGAGCGATAAAAAAAGGAAATGGCATGTTTTCATAGAATATGATTATACGAATCACAATTATACTACAGGAGGGAATAAATTATGAATAAAGCTGAATTGATTGCAAGCATGGCCGAAAAAGCCGGGCTTACCAAGAAAGATACTGAGATGGCCTTGAACTCTTTTGTCACAAGCATAGAGGAATCATTGCTGGCTGGGGAAAAGGTGCAGCTCGTTGGATTTGGAACATTCGATGTAAAAGAAAGAAAAGCGAGACAGGGAAGAAATCCAAGAAATCCGGAACAAGTAATAGAAATTCCGGCATCAAAAGCTCCGGTATTCAAAGCCGGCAAAGCACTTAAAGATTTGGTCAACAAATAGAAACAAGCTGGCTGTGACCGCTTTGAGGTTGTTGTCAAAGTCTCAAAAATACAGAATGACGAAAATCTTGTGATTCAAGGAGCTTTCCGATTGTGGTTCTGAGGTATGCTGATGAACCGGGGAACGGTTTTAAAGGTTGCAGAGAAATTTGATTTATCGTCATTCTAAAAGCAGCCTATGGCTGCTTTTTTAATTAGGAATTGGATTGGGAGGAAAACGGTTTTGAGAATAGATAAATTTTTAAAGGTTTCCAGATTGATAAAGAGAAGGACTGTAGCGAAGGAAGCTTGCGGTAAAGGTCGCATCAAAATAAACGAAAAAGAAGCCAAGCCCGGGGCTGAAGTTTCAATCGGGGATATAGTTTCCATTCAAATGGGGAATCGTGTTATGAAATTCAAGATCAAGGATATAAAGGAACATGTCAAGAAGGAAGAGGCAACTGATTTGTATGAGGAAATAATACAATAGACTTGTAAAGGATAAGAGGTGTCTTTATGGCTGTCGGTAAGAAAAGGAAAAAGAAAGGGAATTTCATAAAACGGAATTTCATTGCGATTGCCATACTTCTTGTTCTGGGGTCATATTTTTTGACTGTTCTTATAAAACAGAATAGAATGTATAGCGAGCTGAAAGCGGAAGAAGCCCGCGTTTTGATTGAACTTGCAGAAAAGGAGCAGGAACTGGAAAGACTCGAAAAGGAAATTGAAGAGGCCGGTACGGACGGTTATGTTGAGAAGCTTGCAAGAGAGGAACTTGATTTGGTCAAGGAAAACGATATTGTATACCATTTCAAGGAAAATGAGGAAGATGAAGAAAGTGCAGAATAGAGACGGAGTGGTGTAATGAAACGTGCCGTAATAGATATTGGAACCAACTCAATAAGGCTTCTTGTTGCAGATATTGAAAACGGAAAAATAATCAGCGGCAAAAAGCATGTGCGCATGGTCAGGTTGGGTGAAATGGTCGGCCGGTCAAGAAAAATCGGAGAAAAGGCGCTTGAAAGATGCATGGATGCATTGGACGAATTTGTCAAAATGGCTTTGGCTGAAGGCGTCGAGGACATAAAGGCCTTGGCTACGAGTGCTGTAAGAGATGCAGTCAACAGGGACGAAATTGTTAAAAAGATTCAATCTACTCTGTCGCTGGAAGTTGATATTCTCTCAGGCGATGAGGAAGCGGAAATGGGATATTTAGGTGTTATTTCAAGCTTCGACGCTGAGGGCGTTTTCATGATGGTGGACATAGGCGGGGGAAGCACCGAATTCGTAGTGGGAAACAAAGAGAAAATTTTTTATAAGAAGAGCCTCGATATGGGAGCGGTAAGGATGACTGAACAGTTCATAAAATCCGACCCTGTAGATCCGATTGAATCACATGAATTGGAAAGGCATGTCAGGAAAATCATAAAAAGCGAACTCAAAGGAATTCCTTCATTTGAAAAAGGAATAGCGGTTGGGATAGGTGGAACAATAACAACTTTGGGAGCAATAAAACTTAAAATGGAAAATTACAATCGGGAAAAGATTCATTTGGCAAGCATAGACCGAAAGGAAATACATGAAATGACAAGCGGATTTGGGGAAACTCCGCTCAGCAGACGAAGAAAAATAATAGGGCTTGACAGTGAAAGAGCCGATATAATATACGCCGGAAGCATAATATTGCAAGAGATTATGGAGTTTTTCGGCTGCAACGACATAAAAATAAGCGACTATGACAACCTTGAAGGCTATCTGATGACAAGGTGAAGCGCGAGACAGTAAATACAGACAGGGGTAAAATCCCATTATGAGCATGGCTCTGCCCATGCTTTTAATATTTTATTGAAGGGAGGAAGAGCATGCTGAATCAAAATTTGATAAGGGGAACATTGGATGCGGCTTTATCTAATGGAGCCGATTTTTCGGAAATATTTGTAGAAAAAAGAAGCAATCAAACCATAGGACTGGTCGGAGGTCTTGTGGAGAATACGGTTTCAGGACAGGATTACGGGGTAGGCATCAGAATAATAAGGGGAACAGAAAGCGTTTATGCATATACAAATGACACTTCAGCCGAACATCTTAAAATCGTTGCTGAGAAGGCGTCCTTGGCCCTTGCGGGGAAATCAAAAGAAAGGGTGCTGGATTTCAGAATACGAATTGGGACTCCGCTTATGGAAATATTGAAATATCTAGGCGACATAGGGAAAAAAGAAAAGGTGCATTTGCTGAAAGAGGCCCATGAATCCGCATCCGGCTTTTCAGATGAAATAACCCAAGTGAGGATAAATTATCTGGATGTCGTGCAAAAGGTTTTGATTGCAAATTCCGAGGGCCTTTGGGTCGAGGACGAAAGAGTGAGAACAAGGACTTCCATACAGTCTGTAGCTGAGGCAGGAGGAGAAATGCAGACGGGGCATTTTGCTCCGGGAGCGTCAATGGGATTTGAATTCTACGACACAATAAATCTGGAAAAATTCGCAAGGTCGGCTTCCGAAATGGCGGTCACCATGCTTCATGCCGATTTTGCTCCCAGCGGCAAGATGCCGGTAGTTATAGAAAATGGTTTTGGCGGCGTCATTTTTCACGAAGCATGCGGACATGGACTCGAGGCTACTTCAGTTGCCAAAGGGACATCCGTTTTTTCCGGGAAAAAAGGTGAAAAAATAGCTTCGGATGTTTTGACGGCAATTGATGACGGGAGCATTCCCGGACAATGGGGCTCTGCCGCATTCGATGACGAAGGAATGGAAACACGAAAGAATATTTTGATTGAAAACGGTATATTGAAGGGATACATGGTCGACAGGCTGAACGGAAAGAAAATGGGAATGGCTTCGACCGGATCCGGAAGGCGCCAATCTTACAAATATTCACCCACATCGAGAATGACCAACACATATATAGCCCCCGGAAGCAGCAGTTTTGAGGACTTGATATCGAACACCGAAAAAGGGCTTTATGCAAAAAAAATGGGTGGAGGTTCAGTTGACCCGGCGACGGGGGAATTCAATTTTGCGGTAATGGAAGGTTATTTGATTGAAAAAGGCAAGATAGGGAAACCTGTAAGGGGAGCAACACTTATAGGAAACGGGCTTTCCATTTTGAAAAAGATAGACATGGTGGCCGACAATCTGTCATTCGGACAAGGAATGTGCGGATCTGTGAGCGGAAGCATACCCGTAAATGTCGGGCAACCGGCTTTGCGTGTCGAATCAATAACGGTAGGCGGCAGGAAGGAGCGGTAGAGAAATGAAAAAGTTCAAAACACAGGGCCTCTTCGAATTGGCGCAAAAGCAAGGGATTGACGAAATCGAAATTTATATTGGAGAATCCAAATCCTTCAATGTGAAAGTATATGGCGGAAAGGTGGAACATTTCGGCATTGAGGAGAATAGAGGCCTTTCAGCGAGGGGAACATGCAAGGAATCAATGGGCTATATCTATACGGAAAATCTTAACGGCATAGACCGCGAAAAATTGATTTTGGGCTTGAAGGAGAACGCCGACATAATGGAAGCTTCTGAAAAAGAAGAAATTCATTTTGACAATGAAAAATGCAACTCAATGGAACTTAAGAATACAGCAATCGAAGAAATTTCCGAAGAAGATAAGATAGCATTTGCATTGGAGATGGAAAAAAAAGCATTTTCGATTGATAAAAGGATAGAGTCCGTAAACTATTGTTTGTTCGGAGAGAGCTCGGGCGGCAGGAGGATAATGAATTCAAAGGGACTCGACCTTTGTGAAGAAAAGAACATTGCCTTTGCCTTTATATCCGTGGTTGCAAAAGAGGACGGAAAAATAAAAACAGGAAGCTCTTATACCGTGTCAAATGAATTCAAGGATTTCAACGCCGAGTCTTTGGCGGAAGAGGCGTCAAGAAAGGCGATTGACCAGCTTCAAGCAAAAACAATGGCTTCCGGTCCGCAAAAGACGCTTTTTTCAAACGAGGTTTCGGCTGATTTGCTGCAGGCTTTTTCCTCGGTATTTTCGGGGGAAAACGTACAAAGGAACCTTTCCATGCTCAAGGGTAGGGTTGGTGAAACCATAGGCGCTAAGAATCTGACAATAATTGACGATCCGCTTATGTCGAACAAGGCGGGTTCGAGAAATTTTGACGATGAAGGGACGTGCACATTCAAAAAGAATGTTGTTGAAAATGGGATGCTGAAAACATTTCTTCACAACAAAAAAACAGGCAAAAAAGAAGGCGTTCCCTCAACGGGAAATGCATTCAAGGGTTCCTACAAATCGCCTGTTTCGATAGCTCCGACGAATTTCTTCATAAGCCCAGGACCCCTTTCGCTTTCTGAAGCAATGGCTAATATGGGCGAAGGAGTTTATATTACAGATGTTCAAGGGCTTCATGCGGGACTCAATGCAGTTTCGGGCGACTTTTCGCTGTCGGCTTCAGGATTTGCGGTCCGCGGAGGGAAAAAGGCGGAAGCGGTGCATCAAATAACTGTTGCAGGAAATTATTTCGATATGCTCATGGACATTGAAGACATATGCAGCGACCTCAAGTTCATAATGCCAGGTTCCGGACATGTGGGTTCGCCAAGCATTTTGATTGGGAAACTTGATATTTCAGGAGAATGACAAATGGATATGTATGAAAGATTCAAGGAAAACATAATAGAAAAGGGATTGCTTGAAAAAGGCCAAGGTCTTGTATTGGGAATCTCGGGAGGACCGGATTCCATTTGCATGCTTTCTCTTTTCATAAAGCTCATGCATGAATGGAACTTAAGGCTTGTTCCTGTACACCTCAACCATATGCTGAGGGGGGAAGATTCCAAAAAAGACGCTCTCTATGTTTCTGAATTCTGCAGAAAAAACTCTTTGGAATGCTTATCATATGAAAAGGATGTTTCAGGGATGTCTGAAAAGTGGAAAATTTCACTCGAAGAGGCGGGACGCAAAATAAGATACGATTTATTCACAGCCGCCGCAAAGGAAAACGGCTGCAGACGAATAGCCCTCGGACAGAATCTGAACGACCAGGCTGAAACTATTTTAATGCGTATAATGAGGGGAACCGGCCTTAAGGGCCTTTCAGGAATAGAACATATTAGAGAGGGGATTTTCATAAGGCCGATACTGATTTTCAAACGTGCTGAAATTGAAAATTATTGCCATGAAAACGGTTTGAATCCCCGTACCGACTTGACCAACCTTGAACCTGTCTACACAAGAAACAAAATAAGACTTGAACTTTTGCCGTATATCGAAAACAATTTCAATGAAAAGATAAGTGAAGCTCTTTTCCGCATGGGCGACATGTTAAGGGAAGACAGCGAATTTATTGAATATGCTGCGAAAAAGGAATTCGAAAAAATTGCGAGAGTTCAAAAGGAAGGCGAGGTTTTAATAGGCCGCGATGATTTTAATAAAATGCACAAGGCGCTAAAAGCAAGAGTCTTGAGAAATGCTGTGAAACTTGTCAAAGGCAATCTTGTAAATGTGACGGGAGAACGCGTTTCCGCAGCACTTTATGCTATAGAGAAGGCTGCGGTCAGTAAAACGATTGAATTTCCGGGCATTGTCTATGTAAAGATTGCTGGCGGTATGATTTCGGTCTGCAAAAGAAAAAACGATTTTCAAAAGGCGGAGTTTGAATACCCCTTGGAAATCGGGGAGACTTTATATGTGGAGGAGACTGGAAATTCAATAAGAATAGAAAAAATGCCTTTGCCGGAAAACATTGCAGAAAAATTTGATCCTTGGACGGTTTTCATAGATGCCGGGAAAGTGGCAAACAAATCTCTAAGCGTAAGAAACAGGCGACGTGGAGACCGGTTTTCCCCCTTGGGAATGAATGGCACCAAAAAATTGAAGGATTTCATGATTGACATGAAAATAGATAAAACGAAGAGGGATTCCGTATTGCTCATTTGTGACGGAGATGAAATTGTATGGGTCGCGGGACACAGGATGAGCGGTATTTACAAGGTGGATTCTGGCACCGAAAACGTGCTTAAAATAACGATTTTACGAACTTGTTATGAAAAATGAAATGTGTTAGAATGAAAAGACGCAAGTTTTAAAGAAGGCGAAGGGAGGTTTACTTTTGAGAAAGTATTTTAAAGGTGCCAGCTTCTATATACTAGTATTTATCATAATAATAATGATTGTCCAGTTTTACGGAAGAGCGCCCCAGGAGCAAAAGACTTTGGACATGTCGGGTTTGATTAGCGAACTCACAAATGACAATGTTCAGGAAATCAATTTCAACGAAAATCAAATAATAGGCGTTCTGAAAAGCGACGGTTCGACTTTCGCCGCCTATATTCCAAAAGTTATTGCTACGGATTCATTCGTTGCAAGATACATTCTTCCGGGATTGGAAACCGGACAGATAAAATTGACAGGAGAACCTCCGGTTCAGACACCATGGTTTATAGACATTCTTCCATCAGTTTTCATGGTTCTGATCTTTGTTGTTTTCTGGTTTGTTTTCATGAACCAGTCACAGGGCGGAGGCGGAAAGGTCATGTCTTTCGGCAAAAGCAAAGCCAAACTGCATAAGGAAGATGAAAGAAAACAGATAAACTTCAACGATGTGGCAGGCTTGGACGAAGAGAAAGAAGAGCTTAAGGAAATAGTGGATTTTTTAAGAAATCCAAGAAAATATGTCGAATTGGGTGCGCGAATCCCCAAAGGGGTATTGATGGTAGGACCTCCTGGAACAGGAAAGACATATTTGACGAGAGCAGTTGCAGGAGAAGCCGGAGTACCATTTTTCAGCATAAGCGGATCCGATTTTGTTGAAATGTTTGTAGGTGTGGGAGCTTCGCGAGTCAGAGATCTTTTTGAACAAGCCAAGAAGAGTTCCCCATGCATAGTTTTCATAGATGAAATTGATGCTGTGGGAAGAAAAAGAGGCGCAGGCCTGGGCGGAGGACATGATGAGAGGGAGCAAACCCTCAATCAGCTTCTCGTTGAAATGGACGGGTTTGGAGACCATGAGGGAATAATAATCATAGCCGCAACCAACAGACCGGACATTCTTGACCCTGCACTTCTCAGACCGGGAAGATTCGACAGGCAGGTAAGCGTTGGAATACCCGACATCAGGGGCCGCGAGGCCATATTGAAAATCCACTCGAAAAACAAACCTCTTGACGAGGACGTCAATTTGAAAGTTCTTGCGAGAAGGACTCCCGGATTCACTCCGGCCGATTTGGAAAACTTGTTGAACGAGGCGGCCTTGCTTTCGGCAAGGGTAGACAACAAGACAATCAAAATGGATACGATAGAGGAAGCGATAACGAAAGTTATTGCCGGACCTGAAAAAAGAAGCAGAGTGATAAGCGACAAGGAAAAAAGGCTTACAGCATATCACGAAGGCGGACATGCCGTTTTGGCAAGGTTATTGCCCGATACGGACACCGTCCATCAGGTTACAATAATTCCAAGGGGCAGGGCAGGCGGATTCACAATGCAATTGCCCAAGGAAGACAAATATTATGCTACAAAATCCGAAATGGAAAAAAGACTTATAATATTGTTGGGCGGACGCGTTGCGGAAGCCTTGATACTGCATGACATAAGCACCGGGGCCCAGAACGATCTCAAACGCGCCACCGAAATTTCAAGGGCAATGGTTACGCATTACGGAATGAGCGAAAAACTGGGAACAATGACTTACGGCAACGGAGACGAAGTGTTCCTTGGCAGGGATTTGACCACAATGAAAAACTATTCCGAAGAAGTTGCTTATGAGATAGACAAGGAAATCCGAAGAATCATGGACGAGTCCTATGATCAGGCAATGAAGCTTTTAGAGGAAAACGTAGAAAAGCTTCACCACATTGCAAAAGCGCTTCTTGAGAGAGAAACTATAAATTCCGAGGAATTCGAGTACATTTTCCGAAAAGACTATGATTCATTCATAGCCAATCCTGAAGACGCTGCAAAGGAAATTGAAAATGAGCGCAACAGGGAATTTAAGGAATTGTATGGAGAAGAAAACGAGAATGGGAAAATCGCTGAAATAATCAGGGATCCCGAGGCGAGCAGGAAGGCCATGAAAAAAATCAAAGAAGAACCAGCAAAAGAAGAACCAGCACAAGAAGAAACTGCAAAAGAAGAAACTGCAAAAGAAGAAACTGCAAAAGAAGAAACTGCAAAAGAAGAAGCGGTACCGGAAGCGAAAAAAGCGGATGGTGAAGAATCTTAAATTTACCTCCGGCATGCAATATATGCCGGAGTTGTTTTTAGAGGATATTTAAAGGAGGTTGTCATGGATTTTAATCTAAA
>Ga0102938_10000363_pt1 | contig 32856 bp, 26 predicted proteins | sample SalPonR2_B_D2_MG_FD_84516 | JGI IMG/M metagenome (GOLD analysis project Ga0102938, IMG submission 84516) | Salt pond soil microbial communities from South San Francisco under conditions of wetland restoration - Salt Pond MetaG R2_B_D2_MG | ecosystem: Environmental > Aquatic > Marine >...
AAGAACAACAATGGCATTAGGATCATGTTTAATAATATACTGCATCAGGTCCTGCCATTTTGCAAGAGCATCATTCGATCTTTTTTGCTCAGTTATATCCCTGACAAATTCAACAACTCCGGTTATTTCGCCAGTTTCGTTATCTTCCATAGGATAACTGAATAGTTCCAGGTATTCTACATCAGCATTAGTATTGGATAATCCTGAAACTATATTCTTTTCAAGGTTTCCTGTTTCAAGTGCACGTAATGTAGGACAGGGATCACAGGGCTCTTTTCTGTTGTGATAACATTCATAACATTTTTTGCCTGTTAAGGGCATATTGGGTGCATACCACTTCTCCATCACAGGATTCACATAGCGAATGTTCAGATCTTTATCCAACACACTGACGCCATCCTGGATACTTCCAAAAACTCCACTCAAAAGTTCTTCAGACTTTTTTATCTTCTCCCGGTGCTGATACTCGGTTGTTACATCTCTAAAAACAAGCACTACACCTATTATCTCTCCATCATCATCTTTGATAGGAGCTCCGGAATCAGCAATTTGATATTCGTTGCGATCTTTAGAGATGAGCTTGGTATGATTTGCAAGACCCACGATTTTTCCGGTATTTAAAACCTGATAGACCGGATTTTCTGTTTTATCTCCTGTTTGTGCGTTTACAATTTTGAAAATTTCCTCTATGGGTTTTCCCTTAGCCTCCTCAAATTTCCAACCTGTTAATTTTTCGGCTATTGGATTCATCAGGGTTGTCTTACCTTTAATATCTGTTGCAATAACTGCATCTCCAATAGAATTAATGGTAATACGAAAATTTTCTTTGCTCCTTTTTAATTCAAAAACCTTATCTTCAACTGTTTCCTCTAATAATTCTTTTTCATTATTCAATAATTTTTTCTGCCTGATATTTTGTAAGATAATCCCCACCATCTGGTTGGCATTCTGTATCTGCGAGAGTTCCTCCCTTGTTGGTTTTTCAGTAAGTTTTAAATAACCAAAGTGGTCATCAGTTGTACCTATTTCAAATCTATCTTCAGAATCTCCCTCAATATGTTGAACAAAAGTAATATTCAAATGAGGGAACAGATCATTTAAAGATTCTGTATAAATTCTCAGAACAGTTGATTCTCTCTTGTATTGAGAGAGATTAAGCATTAAGAGAAAGAAATCGTTTCCTAAATCTACCATAAAAATTATTATTGATATAAAAATTGAGGAGCATTTTCAGCCAGCCATTTGTCTGGATCCTGGTAATAGGGATTTTGAGATATTACACCACCACTAATTGTAAATGGATGTGTACGAAGAACACCCATAATGGTTTTCCCATCAAACTTGTTTACATTGTATAAACAGATACTAATCCATGGTTTGCCAGGAATGAAATAATTTAACCTGCTTTCATAGGCCATTAAATGTTCCACTCCGGGTATTGCTTCAAGCGCCCAAACCATTTCGGCAGTTGCACGTACATTTCTTCTGCCCTTATTTTGTGACTCTTTATAAAATGCATTTAAATTTTTATCCATTTCCCAGGGAGAAAAAATACCATCAGGATAATAAAGCTCCTTTGCACTCAGGACCGAAAAATTATTTGGGTCGTGCAACTTCTCGCCACATTCCGGGCAAAAAGATTCAAACTCATCATAAAAAGCTTCTTTTGTTCTTTCAACCGGACAATAAAGCTGAAGATCTCCTTCCTTATATCCTTGTTTTAAGAACCCGAAAATTATATCATCTCTTTCCTCTTCTGTTTCATAAAGCCCTGCAATATGTAACCCCCAGTTACAAATATAATTCCCAAATCCCATGTTTAAAGGTTCCTGATCAGAAGTTTTAATATGCATATCTTTAATCTATAAATATATATTAAACATTAAATATAAAAATTTTAAGCATTAAAAAAAAGCATGATTATTAGTATAATTTAACGTGAACTTGACATATCGAATACATGTATATTGCACTCAGCTTTATCCCGAACTCAGGTTAATCTATACTTAAAAAAATTTTTTGATTTTATTTTCCCTGTTCTCTTAAGCCTCGTAAAATCATGAATTACTCCGCTATTCCTGAGTCTTTTATATTAACGGCAACAGTTTTTCCCAAGCCATGATTGGTTTGGTAAGTCAATTGGTCAGGGTCGTAATCAGAAACCTGGTATAAATAATTAGAAATATCTGTCAATAAGAAATAACAATTTATCAATATCAATGGGTTTTGAAATATATTCATTTGCTCCCGCATCCAAACATTTTTTGCGGTCATTCCCCATTGCATGAGCGGTCTGAGCTATTATAGGTATTTTTTTATTTAGTTTCCTGATTTGTTTAGTAACTTCCAGCCCATTAATATCCGGTAAACGGATATCCATTAGAATCAAATCTATTTTATGTTCTTGTTTAAAGATATCCAATGCTTGCTGTCCGTTCTCCGAAGTAATCATCTTCACCTTTGTCGGGGCCAATAATTTGTCCATAAACAGTCTGCTGGCATAATCATCTTCCACCAACAGAATGGTTTTTTTATCCCATTTGGGTTCTAGGCTTTTTTTAGTCGATATGTTGTTTCTCTGGTCAATCCAATCTTTATTATATGGTATGGTGAAATAGAAAACAGATCCCTTATCTTTATTGGCTTCTGCCCAAATCTCTCCTCCCAGTAAATTAATTATTCCCCTGGATATAGAAAGGCCAAGCCCTGTACCTTCATACTGACTTGTTAAAGATTCATCTCCCTGTCTGAAACGTTGAAATATCTCCTCGGTTTTTTCCTGAGGTATTCCCGTGCCGGAATCCTTTACATAAAAAAGCAATTTCTTATCACCATAATGCTTGTATCCCATCTCAATCATTCCTTCTTCAGTAAATTTGTAAGCATTGTCCAGTAAATTTGTAAAAACTTGTTTTAACCTGACAGGATCTGAATAGATTTTATTTTTTTCATCTTCAAACTCATCACTAACAACAAGCTGAACCTTACCGCTTTTTGAAGCCATTGCAACCTGGCTATTTTCATACAACTCATCAAAAAGATCGTTCAAATTAAAAAACTCCTTATTAATAGATAGTTCATTAGCTTCTATTTTAGCAATATCTATCACATCGTCTATTATTTTCATCAGATGGTAAGACTGAGAATAAATGGTTTGAAGAAATTTCTTCAGCTCTTGCTGTGTATAATCCTGTTCCAGTAAAATCTGGGCAAAACCCACTATTCCATTCATTGGAGTCCTGATCTCATGGCTCATATTCGCCAGAAAAGCTGTCTTCAAACGGTCACTCTCTTCCGCTCTTGCTTTAGCTTTTAATAATTCCTGCTTTTGCAGCGTTAGCTCCTCATTTATTTTTCTTAATTTTTGGTTTGATTCAGTTAATTTAGACTGAGCTTCAGATAATTGTTTATTCTTTTCACTAAGCAGATCCTGTGCCTTTTTTCTTTCCGTAATATCACGAATATATGCCTGTAAAATTTCCTCTCCCACCTTTTTGGTATTCATCTCAATGGTTATCCTGGAACCATCCTTTCTTACCATCTCTCTCTCATTGAGTACAGTTTCGCCGGCTTCTACCAAATCGTAGCGAAAAGGTTTTTCATTCAAAGATTCTTCTGAAAAAAGCATGCTGATATTATTCCCTTCCAACTCTGACCTCTTATAACCCGATATTTCACATATACTTTGATTTGCTTTTGTAATTATTCCCTTGCTGTTGCCTGTAAGTATACCATCTGCAGCTTGTTCAAATAGCGACTGATACCTGTCAGCCACCATTTTAAGGTCATGTTCTGTTTTTTTTCGGTAGGTAATATCCCTTGCTATAATTAATACCCTTCTTACATTTAGAATCTTTACTATATCAAGATTTACTTCTACCCAAAACAAACTCCCGTCCTTCCTTTTTGCACGCCATTCAAAAATCTGGGGTTTTGCTGATTTAACTGCTTTATCTCTCCATTCTCTTGCATGCTCGATTGTATAAAAACCAGAATCAGGACTAAAAAAATCGACACGACTACCAACAACCTCACTCTTAGACGAATACCCATACATTTTCAGCATAGTTTCATTGACATCAACTATTTTACCCGACTCAAATTCATGAATAAAAATAGCATCATTTGCACTATTATAAATATTCCTGAATTTTTCTTCACTTTCTTTAATTCGCCTTTCCGCCTCTTTTTGACTTTTTAAATAACGTACCTGCTGAACATAATAAACAAGAAACACAATCAGGATAACTATTCCCAGGACTTTAGCAAGATCATAAAATATAAGTTTATTCCAGTTATTGGCAGTCATGTCCATTCCGAGGACAGCCATTAATTCAGCATTATCAGGATTTTTTACAGGAATAAGTGAGGTATATAGTTTTCCCCAGCGATCACGAATCGGACCAACAGTCAGTGACTTTTCTTTCTCAAATACCTCAAGATATTCATCAGAAACCTCCTGGTAGACCAGCCCGGGAGGAGCATAATCTTCAGATTCAGGAGATTGCGAATCCAAAAAGAAAAAAACAGTTCCATCCTTTTTTCTTCCTAACAAATACAAAAATTTACATTGCTCATGAGACTTTCTGATTGATTCGAGCTGCACCTTTAATCTCTCATAATCAGGTTTTCCAATGTCATTTTCTGTTCCTGTTAATTCTTTCAGCCTGCCAGGATTAATGCTTTCTGAGGCAATCTTTGCGTCCTGTAATAATTGATTTTTCAACTTATTTTTAGTGGCTGTAACAGACAAATAAGATGCTATAACGGCTATAGCAGATATTAATATAATAAGAGTCAGCGTATGCTTCCCTAACTTTTTCACAATATTCTTTATTAAAATTATTATTATAAATACCTGCTTATTAAGAAAAAGTTTCTTTTTCAGGTATCTTTTTTCTATCTATTACTAAATATCAAACTTTTCTCTATTCTTCATCTTTATTATTCTGAGAAAACAACTGTGGCAATCTGTATTTATCGTCATCCCATTTCTCGAGGAATTCATTTTCATTCTTATGAAGATGATTGCTCATAAGTGCTCCCACCGGTTTTAAGGCATCAACATTATCAAACATAAGCTTAATGATAGCAGCTATGGGGATTCCCAGCACAATTCCTGCCACACCCCAAATGTAACCGCCAATTAAAAGCGCAATAATAGCAATAAAGGGATTAATTTTCACATTTGATCCAACTACGTATGGGGTTATTAAATTGCCTTCCAATTGTTGTACTGAAAAATACAGGGCAACAACAGCAAGGGGTTGCCACCATGGACCTGGTGTGGCAAAAGCATACATAAAAGGAAGGATACCTCCAAGGGTTGTTCCTACATATGGAATAATACTAAGGAAAGCAGCCAGGCAGGCCCAGAATACCGGATAATCAATACCAATAATCCATAAACCTAAGCTATTCAGAATAGCTAAAATTAAGATAACTGTAAAAAGACCATACAGATACTTTTGAATGACAGATTTTACCTGGATCAAAATTTCTCTTCCTTGTTCCCTGGTCCTTTTTCCGAACTGCACGAGAATAAAATTTTTAATACCTCCCCTGTATAAAAGAAAGAAAAACATAAAAATCAGAACCATAAAAAAATTAATCAAAAAAGAAGTAGAAGAAACCAAACCACCTTTAAAAAACTTGAGTGGAGCATCCAGTATCTTAGAAAAATTAGATTTAACCCAGGTCCAGCTCTCTGCTTTGGTAATGCCGAAATTATTATGAAGCCAGTTAAAAAACAATTCAGAACTCTCTTTCAACTTACCAGCTATTGCAGGCATATCTTTAATCACATCTCCCAGGGTATATGAAAAAAACATAATGATACCGGTTAGAGGAATTAATACTGCCAGAAAAGAAAGCAGGATTGAAGGAATTTTAAATTTAACAAACCTTTCCAGAAAATTACAAATAGGCATAATCATCATGGACAACAGGGCAGCAAATATAAGGGGAACTACTATAAATTTACCAACAATAAACACATAAACAACTATGACAAGGATAATTAAAAAATAGGCAATTCGTTGCAGATGTCCTGAAGATTCTTTCATTGGATTAACAAAATTTAAATGAATAAAAATAAATAAAATTGGAACACAATGTCTTTTTTTAGATAGATTATTGCAAAATACAATATTTTCAAAAAAAGCTATCTTTGATAAAAATCATCAAAATATAATAAAAATGAAAAAAGTAATTTTAATTTTAATCGTTCTCTTTTCGCCAAACCTCCAATCTCATGGAAACAATGCTCCCCGGATCAGCATTCAGGAAATTAATGACTATTTATACGTTTTATCAATTGGGAAGACTAATTTAATCGTTTTTAAAGGGAAAAATCAGACACTTTTAAGTGATACAGGTTATTCCCAAACAGGGAAAAGATTAAAAGATACCTTAAAAAAATTAAAAGCTTTTCCTATAGATTACATAATTAACACCCATTTTCATAATGATCATACAGGAGGGAACATTGTTCTGGGAAAAAATACGAAAATAATAGCCCATAAAGACGTTAAAAAATACACCCAAAATGAACATAAAGTAATGGGACAGAAGATAAAGCCAGTCCCCGCTCATGCTCAACCTGATTTAACCTTTAAAGATGAAATGACTCTCTATACTAAAGAAGAAAAAATAACTCTTACTCATCTTCCTTCAGGTCATACCAGTTCAGATATAATTGTTTATTTCACCAAAGCAAATGTGCTTCATACAGGAGATCTGATCTTTGCTGATTATTACCCGTTTATTGATATTAATAATGGAGGCAGGGTTGAACACTATTTGGATAACCTAAGATACATTGTCCGGAATTTCCCGGAAGATACAAAACTTGTCCCCGGCCATGGAAGATTATATAATATGAGAGATTTAATTAAATATATAAACACTTTGCAAAAAACTGTTAACAGGGTTAAACAGGAAATTAAAAAAGGAACTTCACTTGAAAAATTAAAGAAGAAAGAGATTCTGAAAGATTGGGAACAATATGGAAAGTGGTTTATTAATGAGGATAAATGGATAGAATTAATTTACACGAATAATAAAATCAGTAAATCAGACAGTTAAATTTATTTTTAAAATTAAAAAAAGAATAATTTCTCATATAAAGTAATTTGATTACCTTGCAACAAACTTTTAAAAAACAATTTTTTGCTTATGAATCAAGAAGCTAACCAACAAGGTATTACCTACAAAATAAATGCTGTTGAATTGTTAAACCTGGCAATGAATCATCCTTCAGACCAAAATGTAGATTATAACGCTTTTCATTTTGATCTCAAACTTCAACACAGGGTAAGCGACGAGAACAAGCTGGTTTTTGTAATCACCAATGTTATGGTAAAAAGTCAGGATCAAAAAGTGGAGATGGCAACCCTGCAAACAAGCTGTATTTTTGCTGTTGAAAACTTTGAAAGTTTGAAGGGAGAAGGCAATAAAATTCAATTTCCCCAGGAATTTCTGGATGAAATCAATGCCCTGGCTATTTCAACCACAAGGGGAATTATGTATTCCCAATTCAAGGGGACCTTCCTGCATAAGGCAGTTTTACCTGTTTTTAAGGCTGAAAGCCTGCGAAAAACCAAGCAATAGAAGAAAGCAGCAGACAGTGAGAAATTTATTAGTTTAAAATGAATCCTTAGAAGCGGTCTAAGGATTAAACTAAATATACAGCCATACTAAAGCTGGAGCCCAAAGGGACGACCCCGGGCGTCTTTGCTACTTTGCGCCTTTGCAGAAAAAAGCAGTTGCAGGCAGGGAGTGAGAGTCAGGGTAGATTTTACAGAGTTTAAGATTCAGCCTCCCGACTTTTTTGCTTTATATCCCTTTTCCAGAAGAATATCCATAACTTCAGTGCGGAAATCACCCTGTATGATTAATTCTCCATTTTTAGCAGAGCCTCCTACACCAAGTTTTGATTTCAGTTCTTTCCCCAAATCCTTTAAATCATCATAAGCACCTACAAAACCAGTTATTAAAGTAACTTCTTTTCCTTTTCTGTGTTTACGATCAAGACTTACCCTAAGGTCTTGTTGTTGAGGAGGCAAAGTCTCCTGTTCTTCCTCCCCCGGATTCTCTGGTTGAAAATCGGGATTGGTGGAATAGACAAACCCACCCTTTTTATTCTTATTTTTTTTCTTTTTGTGTCCCATATGTTTTAAATCTTTATTCAAATGTAATGAATTCATGACAAATTTTAAATTTCTATTTCCCGGTAAGAAAAGGCTAATTCTAAGTCACAGGGGTAGAATAATTTAAACGACAAATTGTTAATAAATAACGATACTTGAATAAACCTGGAAAAAATCTTATCTTCTTACCATTAAACATTCAGATTGGATGATTGTTAATTAATCAAATCCTTAAATAAATAAAGATGAAAAAAATTGCTTTACTACTGGGTATTTCAATGCTGGCCCTTGCCACTCTCTCCTGCCAGCAGGGAACAAAAACAAATGATAAACCAAAAAAGGAAGGTACCATTATCGTTGCGAATAAAAGCGGCAATGATGTCTTTTTCATTGAAAGATCAACAGGAAAAACCATAAAAAAACTCCCTACAGGTTATGCGCCTCATGAAGTAGAGGTTTCTGGCGACGGAAAAACGGCTGTTGTTTGCAATTACGGCGATCGTGAAAAGCCGGGAAATACATTGAGCGTTTATAATATAAAAAAAGGTAAGTTGGTTAAAACCATTGATCTTGGGGAACATACTTTTCCACATGGAATGGACTGGATTGAGGGTACTGATAAAATGCTGGTAACTACCGAAGGTACAAAAAGTCTGGTGGTTGTTGACATTGCTAAAGGAGAAATAGTGCAATCTATGAAAACCGATCAGGAAATTTCTCATATGGTAGTAGCCGGACCTGATTATGAAAGAGCATTTGTCTCAAGCATTCGAACAGGAAACGTTACCGTGCTTGATTTAAATACCGGAGAAATCATTGAACAACTATACAGCGGAAAAGGGGCAGAAGGACTGGATGTTTCACCAGACGGAAAAGAACTCTGGGTTACCAATCGCGGAGACAATACCATTTCTATTTTTAACACAGAAAACCTGGAATTAATTAAAAGAATTAAATCCGGGAAATTCCCTATACGAGCCAAATTCTCACCAGGTGGACAATATTTTGTTGTCAGCAATGCAGAATCGGGCCATATAGCAGTATTTGATACACAACAGAAAAAACTCATCAAAAAAATAAAACTTACGCCTCCTGTTCCCGAAGGAAAAGACAAAGACCGGTATTTTGCTGAGTTTGAAGGTTCCTCTGTGCCCATTGGCGTGGTTGTTCCCAACAACAAAACGGCTTATGTAGCAAATACCCACTCCGATGTGGTTACCGTTTTCAACCTTGAAGAACTGAAAATCGAAAAACACATTGAAGCAGGCAAAGAGCCGGACGGTATCAATTATTCCCCGGTTACACCGGAGAACTAAAGCTTAGGATAGAAGGAAAATTATACAGGTGGCTGGCACAAAAAAATGGTTTTCCATTGTTACATTATTCACTTTGTTCATGAAGGTGTATATTGTTAAATTGTTCTATTGTTTGATGGTTAAATGGTTAGCGGATGCTTTCTAATTGTCTCTGCTACTGTTCATTGTTCATTTCTCACTATTCACTTCGTTCATGAAGATGTACGTTATTCTATTGCTTTAATCTAGCCCAGTGGGTTATGTAGAAAATTCAACAATCCATCTTAATTCAACTAAAACCCACGGGGTTGAACGACATAACAAAAATAACAATGCCCTTACAAGAAGTTTTCTGTCTCGCATATTGATCTGAATGATAAAGACTAAACCTTTTCAACTTTACAAGCCGATATTTTGAACGGAGCTATTTTGGAATAGGGATCCAGCTCTGCCCTTGTAAGCTTATTTACCGGTGCTTCGTAAAAATGCCAGGGCATGAACAATTCACCTTCTACTACTTCTTCGCTGCTCTTGAGGAAAGTTTCCAGCTCTCCGCGATCATTCGACAACCGGACCTTATCGCCCTCCTTCAGTCCTTTCTTTTCAACATCAAAGGGATGCATCAAAACATAAGATTCATTTATAAAATCAGTTAGCGCCTTATTTCTCCTTGACATGGTGGCCGTATGATAATGATATAAGATACGTCCTGAATTCAGAAGAAAAGGAAATTCCGGTGTTGGCTGTTCAGACTGCTCCACGTGGTCCACGGGGTTCAGCAGGGCTTTCCCGTTTTTGGTGTTGAATTTATCGAGAAAAAGGGTACTGGTACCCGGATGATCTTTCGATGGACAAGGCCACTGAATTCCATCATGCTCTATCCGTTCATAAGTAATCCCAGCCATAATAGGTGTAGCCTGGGTAATTTCTTCAAAAATCTCTTTGGCATTCCGGTAACTTCCGATATTGTAACCCATTCGCTCAGCAATTTTCACAATAATTTTCCAGTCTTCCTCTGCTTCTCCCGGCATTTCCACGGCCTTTCTTACTCTTAGAACCCGCCGGTCGCTGTTTACGAAAGTTCCGTCTTTTTCTGCAAAAGAAGAGGCTGGCAGAATCACATCGGCATAAGGGGTTGATTCCGTTTTAAAAATATCCTGGACGACCAGAAAATCAAGATTTTTCAGTGCCTGCTCCGTATGGTTCGTATCCGGATCGGTCATCATAGGATTTTCACCCATAATGTACATCGCCTTCACTTTCTTATCATAAGCTGCATTCATTATCTCTACCGTAGTTAATCCCGGTTTGGACGGCAGTTTTTCGTATTCCACATTCCAAAGCTTAGCCAGTTTTCTGCGATTATCATCATCTCCGGCAGGAATATAACCCGGGTAATTAATCGGGGAAACGCCAATATCAGTAACTCCCTGTACATTATTTTGTCCGCGGGGCGGGTCAATTCCGGCGCGTTCTTTCCCGATCTGACCTGTGATAAGCATCATGTTTATTAATGAAAAAACATTATGCGTTCCTGTCACCTGCTGACTCATCCCCATACCGGTTGCAACCATTGCAGTTGCAGCACTGGCATACATTTTCGCAGCTTCCGTAAACTTTTCTTTGGGAACTGTTGTGATTTTTTCTGTCTCCTCCGGCGTATACTTTTCCACCAGCTCTTTTAAAGTCTCAAAGGCTTCCATTCCTCCTTCCACACGCTGTTTGATAAATTCCTCATCAAAAAGTTCCTCTTTAATAATTACCCGTATCATACCATCTAGGAGAGCCACATCCGTCCCAAGCCTGGGCTGCATCCAGATGTCGGCATATTTCACTATAGGCGTCCATTTAGGATCGCACACGATAATCTTCATCCCATTATACTGCCCGTTTTTTACATAGGTGGCTGTAACCGGATGAGTTTCAACAATGTTGTTTCCCGTGATAAAAAGTAAATCTGTTGTGGCAAAATCTTCAATTGAATTGCTGCCTGCTCCGTCTCCAATAGACTTGAGCATGGCTGTTACTGTTGAGGCATGGCATAGTCTTGTACAATAATCCAGGTTGTTATTTCCAAAAGCAATTCTCACAAATTTCTGAAACAGGTAATTATCCTCATTGGTACATTTGGCCGATCCATAACCAGCCAGGGCTTCACTTCCATGCTTCTCCCTAATCTCATTAAATTTAGTAGCAACCAGGTCTAAAGCCTCATCCCATTCAGCTTCAACAAACTCCCCGTTTTTCTTAATCAATGGTTTCGTGAGCCGGTCTTCGGAATGAACATAGTCCAGTCCGAACCTGCCTTTAATGCACAACCTGCCATCATTGGGCATCACATCTTCGACGCCATCAGAACGAACAATTTTCCCATTTTGCACAAAGAGCATTATCTGGCAACCAACGCCGCAATAAGGACAAGTCGTTCTCACTTTCTTGTCAATTTTTTCAATATTGATTTCTTCCCGGTGGGGTTTCTCCACCAAAGCGCCGGTTGGGCATAGCTGTACACATTCGCCACATCCGTCACATTCCGATTCATCCCATTTATCAGCTCCGGCAATGATGTAGGAAGTAATTCCGCGTTCGCTGAAAGAAAGGACGTTCTTTCCCTGCACCTCATCGCAAGCCTTGATGCAGCGGAAACACTTGATGCATTTGGAACCATCGTAAGTCAGTACCGGCGAAGTATCATCCACCGGATAATTCATTTGTTTATAAATATTAGGGTAGCTTCTTCTTTCCGGATCTTCCAGGTCATATTTCCTGGCCAGGAAATAGAGTTCATCAAAATAAGTTCCGTCGTAATGGTCATTGTGTTCAGCAAGTAGATATTCAAGGGTATGTTTCCTGGCCTGCTCAATCTCCTCATCGAATGCAGTAACCTTCATTCCATCAGCAACTTTGACAGTACAGGCCATAACCAGCCCTCGCTGCCCCTCAATCTTTACCACACACATTCTGCAGGCTCCTGTGGGCGATAGTTTTTTATGATAACACAGGAAAGGAATTTCAATTCCATTATCAAGAGCAACCTGAAGAAGATTAGCACCTTCTTCAGCCTGTATGTTTTTACCATCAATGGTTAAATTTACCATATTGCGCATATTGAGGAATTTTAAAAGTATTCTTTAAAATATTTATAGGTGCTGGCAAGAGGTAATATTGGTGAAGCGCCTAAAGGACAAAGTGAATTTGCTGCCATATATTCAGCCTCATTTTTCATTTTTTCCAGCATTTCTTCCCTGTTTCCATTTTTCTGTGATTTAATCTGATCCATCATCATCACCAGTTGGGTTGTACCTACCCGGCAGGGCACGCACTTACCGCAAGATTCATGCTGGAAGAACTTAAGGATATCGTACAACATTTCAAAAAGACACCTGGAATCATCGAGTACCATAATGGCACCTGAACCCAGGATAGCCTCCTTTTCTTTTAAGGTATCATAACCCATGGGAGTATCCAAAACCGACTCATCAACAAACGTTCCTGCTGCTCCACCTAAAACAGCTGGCTGGAAATCCTCACCATCTTCGATGCCCCCTGCCATATCCTCTATCAGTTCTCTCAGGGTAACACCCATTTCGGTTTCGTAATATCCTGGCTTTTCAACATCGCCGCTAATGGTGAAAATCTTTGTGCCCGGCGACTTTTCGGTTCCAAATTTCCTGTAATTTTCCGGGCCATGCTCAATTATGTAAGGAATGTGAGCAAAAGTTTCCACATTGTTTATCAGGGTTGGGCAACCAAAAAGACCTTTTTGGGCAGGGAATGGAGGCTTAATTCTTGGATAACCTCTTTTTCCTTCAAGTGATTCGAGCAGTGTAAGCTCCTCTCCGCAAAGATATGAACCGGCTCCTAATCGAATTTCAAGATCAAGTGAAAAATCTGTTCCCGGAAGCTTTTTACCAAGGTAGCCTTCTTTGTAACAGTTTTCTAGTGCTTTCTTAACTTTCTCTATAGACTCGGAATACTCTGCACGAATATAGATATACCCTTTTTGTGCTCCTATAGAAAAGGCAGAAATCAACATCCCTTCAATCATCAGGTGAGGATCTTGCTCCATGATCACCCGGTCTTTGAAAGTTCCTGGCTCTCCCTCATCAGCATTGCAAATAATATATTTCGGTCCGCAATAATGGCAAACGGCCTCGTCTGTAAAACGCCCCTTCATGCCTGTTGGGAAACCAGCGCCGCCCCTGCCTCTCAATCCTGAATCGTTTATCGTTTGAATAATTTGCTTGGGTTCTTTTTTAAGAGATTCTTTCAATGCAGAGAACCCACCAGCAGACTGATACTCACTTATGCTTAACGGGTTAATCTTTCCTGCATTTTTCAATGCTATTTTTGTTTCCTGTATCACCTGAATTATTATTGATTTTGATTTGAACGAATACTACGAATAATATTAGATAACTTATAAGCATCAATATTTTTATAAAGCTTTTCATTGATCATCATCACCGGAGCATTATCGCATTGGCCAAGGCACTCAGAAGTCTCCAGGGTAAACAATTTATCATGAGTAGTTTCTCCCATTTCTACATCCAGCATCTTTTCCAGGGTATTTAATATGTCAAATGTCCCCTTCATTCTGCAAACCGGTGATTTACAAAGCCGGATGATATATCTCCCTCTTGGTTCCTCACTAAACATAGAATAATACTTCACAACCCCATATACACTGCTTAAGGTTATATTCAGATAATCTGCAACCTCTTTCATATCGGAAACGGAAACATAATTATCCGGGCGATTATTTTGTATATCGTGCAGGATCATCAACAATTGATCCTTAGTGGGCGGATATTTATTAAGCAACTTTTTTATCATCGCAATCCAATTTTATTTTAAAAATAATTCAAATATCCAAATATGTCAAGGTATTAAAACTATATAGACTGAATTTAATTAAAAATCAAAAAGCTCTTTCCCGGAATAAATATTCATGCTTTGATTTCTTACAAAGCCGGCTAGTGCAATTTCATTTTCCTCACAAATTCTAATTGCTTGTTTTGTGGGGGTACTCTTTGAAATAATAAAAGGACAATTAATATAACCTGCAATCTCAGCAACACTAGCCGTTACACTGCTCGTAAGAAACAACATCTTATCTGAAAAACTAATATTTTGAAGAAGACTGTACCCAATAAGCATAAATAAAGTATTCTCCTGGCTAATGCCACTATAAGTTTTGACAATATGATGATTTGTTGCCAGAGCTGAAGAATTAAAGGCTCCTGTTTTCCAGAAATTTCCACAGTTTTCCTTCATTTTACTCAAAAGAAAGCACACTTGTTCCGGAGAAATCCTCAATCTTTTCTTTTTCGGCAAATCAATTTCTTCATCTATGTCATTCTCAAAATCAACAAAAACAGACTGGTCATCCAAATCATAGTTAAAACCCCTGATATTTGAAATGGAGTTTATATATCGATGAAAATAGAGATATCCTGTAATTAATTCATTTACATATAATCCGCTGCAGCTAATTTGAAAAGACCTCTGATTGTTAAGATAAACATCAAGAAGAATTTCCGGTGCAACAAAGTCCTTTATCTTTTTAGCTTGTCCCCGATTTATGCGTATAACATCAATCTTCTTCATATTTTTTTAATTCCTGCGGTGAATTAATATTTATAAAAATTTTATATTCTGTCACTTTCACATAATAAGGCTCAATATGGTCTAAAAAAGACTGAACAGATAGATCCTGTGAATTTTTTATAAATGACTCCAACGGCTGCAATAATTTTCGGTTATAAATACCATGTAGAGGTTCGGTTCCATTTTTGCTAACAGGTATTACGGCATTTCTGTGACCACAAAAATTAACCAGTTTGTCAATAGCAGTTCCTTTCAGAAAGGGCATATCCCCAGCTACTATAAAAATAAAACCGGAAGATGAATGATACATTGCAGAATGAATACCTGCCAAAGGACCTTTGTAGGGAAAGACATCGGGATACTTTTTAATTTCCCTGAAATCTTTAAAAGATTCCGGCTGATTCGTTATTAATAAAATCTCATCAAATTTTACTCTAAGTACATCCAGTTGATGGGATAAAATAAACTTGTCTTTCAATTTTTCCAGAGATTTAATACTTCCTCCAAAGCGTTTATTTCTCCCACCCGCTAGTATTGCAGCAGAAATATTTATTGTATTTTTGTTTTCTGATTGATTATATGTGCCGCTAAACATGGGTATCTGCTTAAAAAATCATAGCCTGAATTATTATTAATACTAGCAAGATAATTTAAAAATATAAAAAAATCAGGTATTTTAGTGAACAAATTAAGTGATTAAGACATATACTAATGTAAATAATCTAAAAATAAACCAACAAGAATGCGACCTTACATACAGGAACTTATCAAAGATATTGAATACATCATAAACCATTGCGGAAATTCATACTCCTTTGATAATTGGCTAAACCAAATGCCTTCCTCTACATTATTTGGCAATCCCAAAAAACTGGAAGAAATAACCGGAATGCCTAAAGATGCATTACCCCCTGAAGAACAACTTAATAATAAAGAAAGGGCTCAATTAAGTAAATCCCTTGAAAAATTACTGGAAACTTTCCATTTTATTGCTGATTTTCCTGAAAAAGTACCTTCTGAAGAACGTTATAAGCATTTACGTTCGGTATGGGACTCTCAACAAGTATATTTAGGAATGGGCGAAAACCACATCGAATTTTGTGAATATGATAAAAACACTTGTCCATTCCCGAAATATTGTGACTTGTGTAACGAAATAAAAGAGCAGGAAAGGCTTTACAATAAAATTCACAACAAACAATAACCTCAGCTTTTTCTTTTCTCAAAACCATTAAGGATTAAACCTTATCTTATCATGGATAATCAAATGAATATGTTATTTTTGACAGAAATAACCTGGTAAATTTATATCTATGAAAAAACGTTTTCCGCTCTGGCTTAAGATAATCCTTGGAATGATTGTTGGTGTAATATGGGGATTAATTGCTGTTTTTACCGGACTGAAAGAATTTACGCTTGACTGGATCAAGCCCTTCGGAACCATCTTTCTAAACTTATTAAAACTTATTGCTGTTCCACTTATTTTTGTATCCCTTGTTAAAGGAATATCCAGCCTTACAGACATTTCAAGGCTTTCCAGGATGGGATTAAAAACAATAGGTTTGTATATCGGGTCAACAATTATTGCTACTACGCTCGGTTTAGGGCTTGTTAACCTCCTGGAACCGGGCAATACTTTTCCCGAGGACAAACAAACTGAACTTCAGGAGCGTTACGAAGTAGACATAAAAGAAAAAGAAATTTCAGCGGAAAAGGTTAAAGAAAGCTCCCCTCTTCAGTTTCTGGTAGATATGGTGCCCAAAAACATCATCAAAGCATCTTCAGACAATTCCAAGATGCTTCAGATTATATTTTTTGCCATATTGTTTGCCATTGCAATGGTGCTTATACCATCTGAAAAAATAAAAACCGTTAAAAGTTTTATCGACGGGTTAAATGAAATCATTTTAAAAATTATCGATTTTATAATGAAATTCGCTCCCTACGGAGTTTTTGCTCTCCTTGCAGCTCTAATTGTTGAGTTTTCGGGAGACACGGATTTATTTGTAGCGCTTGCAAATTATGCAGGAACTGTAATCCTCGGATTATTCATTATCATTCTTTTTGTATATCCTTTCTTTATAAGATTGCTGGCCGGCGTAAAATACAAGGATTTTTTCCGTGCGATTTTTCCTGCACAGATGGTAGCCTTTACTACAAGCAGCAGTGCGGCTACATTGCCAGTAACTTTGCAGCAAACAACAAATAAGCTGGGAGTATCCAAAACAGTTGCAAATTTTGTTCTTCCTGTCGGAGTTACCATTAACATGGACGGAACCTCCTGCTACCAGGCTATTGCTGCTGTTTTTATTGCACAGGTCTTTGGTCTTGATCTAACTTTAACACAGCAATTAACAGTTGTACTTACGGCAACGCTTTCGTCCATAGGAACACCCGGAGTGCCGGGAGGGAGTATCATTATGCTGGTAATTGTTTTATCAAGCGTTGGCCTGCCCGCTGCAGGACTTGCCCTGATTCTGGGTATAGACAGGCCGCTGGATATGCTAAGGACCGTTGTAAACATTACTGGTGACTCAACCATTTCTACTGTTGTCTCTAAAAGTGAAGGTGATCTGAATTATCCGGTAAAAGATGTTCAGAGTTCTTAACTGGTACAAAATAATTTATTTGCTAAATTCTTTTCTGTGGTAAGAGCAGGATAAGACAGGAAATGAAAAGATTCCCCACTCGGCCCCGGACAATAATCCGATGACCGGGATGAATTCCCGGGACCAATATCTGCATTCTACCACAAAGAATAAAAGCTCAACCTTCTTTTTTAAAATTAAAAACATTAAAGAATTACTAACAAAACATTAAAATTTGTTTTCCAGACTTTTGAATTTATTTATCTTCACAGCTTCAGTAATAAATTTATTGAGAGACAAAACCCTCATCTACTAAATGTAGACAAAAAGCAATGAATAAAAAATGAGGGTTACATGGCAGAAGAAACAAAAAAATATAGACTTTGGAGTAAGTAAGTAATAGAACGTCAGGCAAATAAACAAACTTTATATGAATGAAATATTATAAACTTATTATTGTAATTATTTTGTTTTCATTAATTAGAATTATTCCCGTTAAAGGGCAGAATATAAATGATTCTATAAAAAAAGAAAACCCAGCCTTAAATCAAATATTAAACCAACATTTTGAGGGTCAATGGTTTTTAGCCTACCAATATAAGAAAATCCGAAAAAAAGAAACCAATCAGTTCAGGTTAAAAAGAGGATACCTAACCTTTAAGCACAGATTTAACGACAGGTTCAATGTTCGATTTACACAAGATATAACACTTGATGAAGAAGGAGATGATGCTGGAAATATTGAAACGCGGCTTAAATACTGTTATCTGAATATTAACCTGGATAATTTTGCTTTTTTCTCAATGCCGCGTGTTGAGATAGGTCTGGTTCACAGGCCATGGCTGGATTTTGAACAGGACATTAACAGGTATAGGGTTCAGGGTAAAATGTTTCTTGATAAAAACCACATTTTGAGTTCAGCCGATTTCGGTCTAACATTCAGAACACTGCTAGGAGGAAAAATGAACAAAAAATTTCTTGAAAGAACAGGTACAAAACACAAAGGCAAATATGGCAGTTTCTCAATAGGAATATATAATGGCGGAGGATATCATGCAGTAGAGAAAAACCAGTCCAAGACCCTTGAAAGCCGATTGACAATAAGACCTTTTCCAAAAAATATTCCGGGCATCAAGATGTCTTATAACACAATCTATGGGAAAGGAAATACAAAACTAAGTCCAGATTACATTGTTCACAATGGCTTTATTTCTTATGAATCCAAACACTTTGTGGTTACAGGACAATATTACCAGGGACAAGGCAATATGAGCGGAAGCCTTGCTGATACTGTAGGAAATGCCTTAAAAAATAAAGGTTTTTCAGTTTTTGGAGAATATAAAATACCTTCCACAAACTTTACTTTATTTGGAAGGTATGATGAATTTTCAACTAACGATAATCAATGGATGACAAACCAAACTTACATCTTTGGTATAGGCTATTACTTTTACAAAAACAGTAAATTTATTTTTGATGCCGAGCATCAAAATTTTAATGATCCCCTGATAGACGATATCACCTTTTATGAAGCAGCTATTGAAATAAAATTTTAAACCTCTTCAGTAAAATTAATCCCAATTTAGAAGCTAAAGACCTTCTCTTCATTTAAAATAAATCATTAAATTTGGTAAACAGTAAATCAAATTTTTAGCTTAAAGTTATAAACTGCTACTTTAAAAAAAGTATATTACTGAAGATCTAAAAAAATAAACCTCTTTAAATATGTACCTCTACTTAATCGTTCCTTTCAGAACTCATTTCAGCCTTAAATCCTCAAGTTATGTTTCTTTAGGTGATGCCTATAAAAATTTCTGGAAAAACTTTGCTGCAAAACTCGATGCAAATGAACAAAAGAAGATAAGTTTATTACATCAGCCTAAGGGAAAGAACATGCGTTTTAAAGTAATTCATGAAGACTCAAATTTACTCCGCGAAGAAATATTAAAAATAAATGAAGATGAAAAAATAAAAACATTGATTAAGGAGGTTGTTTATGAACAAAACAAGATATATTTTCCAAATAATCAAAATGAAAAAATAAATTTCGTAGAGGGTACATCAAATTTCACACTATTCGACAATACAATCGGGATATTTGAAATCACCCTGGAAATTCCTTCCGCATTTTTTCATGAATTAGATTCATTCATAGAAAATATTCAGCATTGGGGAAATGATGTTTGCAACAAAATTGTTCAAACAACCTATAATGATACTATTCTACCTCTCATCAAAAAAATTGTTAATTTCGATAAAAACAGGAAATTTATAGCAAACATAGAAAACCACTATGGTTTCCCGGATATAAGTAAGAAAAAAAACTTATTAATTCATAAAGCACAAACAGGACAGCCCTTATGGGTTAATCGTACGCTTATTCAAAATCAGGATTCGAAAATAAATCCGGATTTAATTAATAAATGGATTTTTACTCATTCATCAATTACTGACATAATAAATACCTTAGAACAATATAATGATGATGAAAAAAACAGTGCGTACCTTGGATGGGGAAATAACTTTATATACAACGAGATCAACAGCCATGTAGTAAAGGATGCTAAAAAGGCCTTGTTGTTGTCGCAATATTATTATGGCGTTTTGGATAGTTTGAATATTAATTTATCCTATATCGTAGGACAATCAAACTACATCAGCAAATTTAAGGAGAGCAAAAATTATAATTCCTTGTTAAAAGAACTTGTCAATATTGTAAGTATTATCCGGGTAGGATATATAGATACACTCCAAAACTTTCAGGGCGACCGGGAATTTTTCTTCAGGCAGGTAATTGAAAGCTGGTCTATCCCCGAATTATTTGAAAATATTGAACAAAAAAGTAATGTGTGTAAAGAAAAAATTTCAGAAATATACAAACACAGCATGAAGAAAAGCCAGTTTATAGTTGAACTGCTGTTGTTTTTCCTGGGCGGAATTTCTTTACTGGAGTTTGTCAATACATTAATTACATTTTGGTCGAATAAAACAGGGATAAAAGATGACATCCCCGGGTTATATGATCTTGGGGCACAATTTTCGCCCGACGGACTTTTATGGTCGGGGACGATATTGTTAATTGTTTTCTTCATTCTATATAGCAACTATTTCATTAAAGGAAGTAAAGAATAAACCAAAAAATGAAGCAAAAATTATCCAAATACATCCTGAATCACATTGAAAAGCTTACTTTACCAGATGAGCTTGTTACTGCAAAAAAGAAAGTTGAAGAAGAATATGAACATCTAAATAAGCTGGTAAATCAAGAATCCCCACCTAATATTTATGCTGTCAATACCCTGGTAGGGCATATGGATTCTCAAAAGCTCAGTTTACAAGATATTAGAAAGTTCCAAGATCATTTAATTGAAAATCACGCTTTAAAAGTTTCAGGCGTGTTTTATGACAACTATACTACACGATGCATTTCATATACTCGTGCATGGCTTTACAGTCTGGGAGGAGGAGGAATAAGTCCTGAACTCTATAATCTTCTTCTAAGTGCTATTCAGAACAGGGAATTTAATCCCGAAATTCCCTCAGACCTCTCTTATTCAAGCGGAGATGTAATTCCAGGAGCCAACTGGGCAAAATATCTTATGAATTATTTGAAGAAAAATCATCAGTACGAGATAAAACCAAAAGAAGGAATATCTTTAATTAATGGGGCATTTGTGCATGTAGGTTCTGCCCTTTCCACAATATCAACGCTTCTGTTATCCTGGCATGCTTTCATGGAGATCTCCAAAATAAATGCAGAAATATGTAACGCAAATTCTTCAAACTTTACAACCCATTTAACAGATAACCAGGAAGATTACATTGCTGAAATATGCGAATATTTTAACGACAGAATCAATTGCAATATCCATTCTTCAGTACAAGATCCTGTAAGTTTAAGAACTCTTCCACAAAATGCATCTGCTTTCCTTGTTTCTATAAAAAACTATTTAAAATCCATAGACATTTCATTACAAAGGAAATCTGACAACCCCCTGATTATCGAAAATGAGAACCAGGTTTTTTCACAGGGTAGTTTTGTGTGTCCTGAGGTATCTCTTTCCACAGGTCAGCTTATTGACTCTGTCCTTATGATTTCCTGGATTATAGAAAGGCGAATCCACTATACATTAAGTGGTAAGATTGATAGAATTTCTATCAATTATAGCCAATCAAATAAAGATCTTGGCTTTATTCAAGTACCCAAAATGGCAAGTGCCATTCTTGAAAATATGCGCTATTATGCATCACGAAGAACTTTTGCGTCAGGCAGCACTACATCATACGGCACTGAAGATTTCTGGTCAATGGGTTCTTACAATATCTCCATTCTAAAAAAATGTATAAGTGATCTAAACCGTTTGCTCTCCATTGAAGGATCAGTTTATGGATCTGTCGCTAAAAAATCATTTAAAAACATCGCAGAAAAATATCAAATCTTAGAAAAGTTATCAGCAAATGATCTGTATGAAAATTATGAAAAACTTCAGAAAAAAATACTCGATTATTATAAAAACAACCCAACACGCATCAAACCATAAATAAACCGGATTCAAATAATAAAAAAACAGAGATCGCCTGCTTTTGGCAATGCAACACTTTTGATCAAATTTAAATCATAGAAAATCAAGTGGTATAAATTTTATATAAAATTAAAAACCAGTAGAATATTCGTAGAAAATTTTACGCCAAAACAAATTTCCGGAATAAATCTAATGAATACTTCAGTAGCTGAGGCTTTCTTTCCCGCATAAATAAAATTTTTCAAGAAATCTTAGGAAGCAGGGAAGGTGGTGAATAAAATTGTGTTTGACCAGGCCTGAGTTTACGAAGGCATGGGAGTTAATTTTATTCGTGGGTGGGGTTTCCTTAGATTTCTAAAAATTTTGTTCAGGCGGTGACCTTTTTTGCTACTTTTTTGTGTGGCAGACAAAAAAGTAGATAATTTTCCTGGTTTAAAGCTTCATATAATTTTATTTTTAAAACAACACCCAGCCTTAAAATCAAACCCTCTAATAATGCGAAAAATGCAGAAAAAAACAGAGATGTTAAAGATTCAAAAACTTTAGTTCGACCTAAGCCTTAATTTTCAGGGTCTGGAATTCAATAAATTATTTTTTAAACAATTCCTTATCTAATTTTGAAAAAATTTGCTCACGTAACGCATGCATTCTGCCAAAATCCCTTTTCCTATTCATCCTTAGTAGATTATACCTCCATTTTCCAAAATATTTCTTGATCCACAGATAATAGCGAAAGGCAAATAATCCAGTAAAAGGTAAAGAAATTAAGTATCCCAGTGTGATCCACCAATCACCTGAAAATATACCCACAAATAAAGTTTGCAGTAAATATAAAAGAGGAAAAACAACCAGACATGCTGTACTCCTTACAGAACTGACAAATTGCGGATCTTTCATTTTACCAGCCATCCAAACAGGAATAAAATAGGGAAACAAATTATTTAGAAATCCGTAAAGAAAAACGGGAAATCCAAGCAAATAAAGAGGACCCTTTGCAATCAACCCCAAAAGGGAATACTTTTTCTTTTCGAAAAGCCAATTCCTTAATTTGTGTCTTTTCAACAAATTCTGATATTCCTTTCTTTTTTGGTCCAACTCATTTAAATCAGCTTCTTTATCCTGGAATTTTCTTTCAAAAAGATCAACAAACTTCCTGTCCTGGAAAAACTTATTAGGTTGTTTCAAACTTGGGTAACCCAAATGATATTTTAACCGGAACTTATAAAGATCCCTAAGATCATCAACAAGATGATAATGCGCATCAAAATCAATATGCAGCATCACCTCTTTCATTTTCTCCGCAATCTCATCTTTTAATAAATTTAATGCTTTAGGAGGCTCCTTTTTGTAAGCATCAAAATACTTTGAAATGGTAAAAGGTTTCCCGTAATTAACTACAAGCGTTTGGTGAAATTTTGAATAATGGGAATAGTCAAGACCCACCGGCACAATTTTAAGGTTTAACTGGAAATTATTGTGCTCCTCGGTCTGAAATGCAAAGCGGCAAATTCCTTTCTTCAGAGGTCTGAGTTTCCTCTTGTCTCCATGGTTCCCTTCAGGAAACATGACGATTGGATGTCCCTTGGTTAAAACATCAGTCACCTTTTGCATGATTCTTTCATTCTGTTGCAAATTACCATAGCCATCCCTGATACGATAGATTGGCATAATCTTCAGGAAATAGAGTATTCTGGCAATAATTTTCTTTTTAAAAATATCAGAACGGGCTAAATATACGGGTGGATTCTTAGTAGTTTCCAGTATTGCCAATGCATCCATCAGGGCATTCTGATGGTTCGGAACATAAATTACAGGTGAATTTTCAGGGATGTTTTCTTTGCCCAGAACAGTAACAGAGCGATAATAAGAACGGTGATTAAAATTAACAAATCTTCGAAGAAAAATATAGCGCCAATCCCTTTTCTCTATATTATGTAGTGCCATACGACAATTGAATATTTTTTTATACTTTTATTTTAAAACCATCCTTGATTTTAAACTCAAGCTTTTTGTTTAATGGTTTTTTCGACAAGATTCCGGCAATTAACAAACCAGAAATAATATGCCAGATTCCCCACCAGGCAGCTATATAAGCCATACCTCCCAATCCATCAAACAGGTTCGGATTAAATATTAGCACCAGGGCCAGCCCGGAATTCTGTATTCCTGTCTCTATAGAAATTGAACGTCTGTCTTCACGAGACACTTTAAACAAACTGCTTATTGAAAATCCGGTTGCTAAAGCCAGTGCATTGTGTATCAATACAATTATAAAAATCAGATGAATATATTTAATAAAATACTCAAAGTTATTGGCAAATGCTACAACAATAAACCCTGTAAATATTAGTATTGAAAAAATCTTGATCGGTTTTATTATCTTTTGGGTAACTTTTGGAAAATATTTCGAAAAAAACATACCCAATACCAATGGAATTCCCAGTAAAATAAAGACTGTCCGCAACATATGCCATGGATTAACCTCAATCGGAATAATAATATGTGAAGCCCTTTCATACATACTCCCCCAAAAAGCAAAATTTACAGGAGTAAGAAAAATAGCCCCCAGTGTGGCAATAGCCGTAAGGGTAACACTTAAGGCAGCATTCCCGCGCGCCAGAAGCGAAATAAAGTTTGATATGTTCCCTCCGGGGCAGCAGGCAACTAATATCATTCCTAAAGCTACACTGGCACTGGGCTTTATTGCAAGTATTAATAAAAAAGTAAGGGCAGGCAAAAGAAAAAACTGAGAAAAGAAACCAATAATCGCAGATTTGGGCTTCTTTATAATGTTTTTAAAACTCTGTACATCAACCTCTAACGCCACCCCAAACATAATAAATGCCAACGTAATGTTTAAAATCAATAATCCACCCGGACTGAAATTCAACCTGATATCATCTAAAACTTGTAAGGCATCTGCCATAATCAAATGTTTAAATCAGCAAATATAGAAAAATTAATTTCATCAGAAAGATATGTTTAATCAATTATTCTTATTTAACTACCTGATTACTTAAACAAAGTATGTTGTCGAATCTACGTTAATTTCAACAATAAAATTTATTAAAAAAGACTCTTATCAGGTCAGAATCAAAAATCCTCATAAAACATATCTTTTGATTCAATTATTTATATATTTCGGAGATTTTTCTTCTGTAATAATTTTTCAGACACATAAAACAAATCTATGAAATTATACAAAAATAAAACAATCTGGATAACAGGTGCTTCTTCGGGTATAGGAGAAGCTGTTGCTTATGCCTTTGCAAAACAACAATCAAATCTTGTTTTATCAGATATTAATGAAAAAAAATTGCATGAGGTAAAAAACAAATGCAATTCTCTTGGCAGTCAGGCAGAAGTGTTTCCCTTTAACCTCGAAGACACATATAAATTCCCTGAAATTGTAGAATCTGTAATCAAAAAGTTCAAGCAAATAGATGTCTTGATTAACAACGGGGGAATTAGTCAGCGTTCCAGAATAGATGAAACATCTCTTGATATTGACAAAAAAATAATGAATATCAATTATTTTGGGAACATTTATCTTACCAAACTTGTCTTACCATATATGAAAAAAAACGGAGGCGGGCAGGTTGCAGCGACAACCAGTATTGTAGGAAAGTTTGGGTTCCCGCTCCGTTCAGCTTACTCTGCCTCAAAACATGCACTGTATGGATTCTATGAAACCCTCAGGCTTGAAATGGCTTCGGAAAATATAAAGGTATCGATGATCTGCCCGGGAAGAGTTCAAACGAATATATCAATGAATGCCCTGAATAAGGAAGGTGAAAAACACAACCAAATGGATAAGGGGCAGGAAACCGGAATTACAGTAGAAAAAAGCGCAAAAATAATACTAAAAGGATTAAGAAAAGAAAAAAAAGAAATTATGGTGGGGGGTAAAGAATTACTAATGGTATATTTTAAAAAATATTTGCCTTTTATTTTTAACAAAATTGCCGGGAAAATAAAACCGACCTGATTTCCTGCTTATAGAAGTTTATAGTAGGTTCACGTATATTTTTTTTTAAGGTTTCCTAATTTTTTAATACCTTGCAAACCTAAAATTTTTTGAGCGATGGATAAAAAAATTATTAGTGGGATACAGCAAATTGGTATTGGTATCGATCAAAATGTAAAAGATGCCTGGAAATGGTATCATAAAGTATTTGGAACCGACATTAAAGTATTTGAAGATACCACTGTTGCAGAGCTCATGCTGCCCTACACAGGAGGCAAACCTCAAAAAAGACATGCTGCTTTGGCCTTTAATTTGCAAGGAGGTGGAGGTTTTGAAATTTGGAGATACACTCAAAGACAACCCCAGCAACCAAAATTCAACGTAAAAATTGGGGATTTAGGCATTTTTGCTGCTAAAATTAAATGTAAAAACATTAAAGAAACCTACAAAGAACTAAAAGCAAAGAATGTAGAAATCCTGAATGACCCTCAGCCAACACCAAACGGAAAAGAAACATTTTTTATCAAAGATCCGTTTGGAAATCATTTTCAAATGGTTGAAGCCAATTCATGGTATAAAGATGAAAAGAAACATTCCGGAGGAGCCTACGGAGCAGTTATTGGTGTATCAGATATTAATGAAGCCAAAAAAGTCTATTCCGAAATACTTGGTTACGATGATGTAATATATGACAGTGAAGGCAAATTTAATGATTTAAATATTCTCCCCGGGGGAAGTGAAGAATTCAGAAGGGTATTATTGGGGCACAGCGAGCCCAGAAAAGGAGGCTTCTCTTTATTGCTCGGAGACAGCACCATAGAACTTGTCCAGGTCAAATCACGAGAAGCACAAAAAATTTATAAAGATCGCTACTGGGGAGATCCGGGATTTATTCACTTGTGTTTTGATATTCATGGAATGAAAGCTCTCAAAGAAGAGTGTAAAAATAAAGGTTTTGAATTTACCGTAGACAGCCATGTTAAACACAACAATGATAATAGTTTCGACATGGGAGAAGCAGCAGGACATTTTTCTTACATCGAAGATCCCGACGGAACTTTAATTGAATTTGTGGAGACACACAAAGTTCCCCTTATCAAAAAGCTTGGATGGTATATTAAACTTCGTAAAAGAAATCCACAAAAACCATTACCAAACTGGCTCATAAAATCCATGTCTTTTAACAGGATAAAATTTAAGGATAAAATAAAGAACAGAAAAAATAAGAAAAAATAAGAAAAATTCCTCCTTTTTTAGCAATTAACCTTGTTCTGAAAGGTTTTCAGGATTCCCTGTTTTTTATATATTCACGCATATTTTTAATGGTATTAAAGGGGCCGGTATTATAAACAATTTCTGCCAGCCAGTCGGGAAGCTGAACACTGGGCTTAATGCGACCGTAATAGGTTACTTTTACCCTCTCTTCGCCTTCTTTTTCAAAATGCCAGGATGCTTGCAGATCACCTATTCTGTTTATGCCATCTTTCTTTTCAAGCATTCCCTTAATGCTTTCAGATTCCGTGTAAACAATTCCTTTTTCAGGTTTATAATGAAGTACTGTTTTAATTACTATGTCTCTGTCCTTAGCAGGCCATGGAAAATCTGAGTGCATATAATAAATAAACTCCGAACTGCTTTCCCGCCTGATTAAATCGGTCTTTTCCGCAGCGTGCATCCACTCTTTATAGCTGGATACATCATTCATCATATCGCGAAAAGTTAAAATCTCTCCATCAAGCATGGATACAGCCTTAATCTCAACGTAAGGGCTATGATCCTTTGTTTTTGTATAAACTTTAATCCCATCTGAATCTTTGATCAGCTCCCAATTTTCCTGGGAATAAGATGAATGGATAAAAGAAAAGAAAAGAAAAAGAAAAGGAAGTAGCATTCTGTAATTCATATAAACAATTTAATTATCATTTTTGTGTTTGCAAAAATAATAATAATGAGATGAATAATAAAATATTGCCCAAAAAACAGATGCATGGACAAGTATAGCTAAAGAATTCCCCTGTTTTTTATTTCAAGGTATTTGTTCAGAACAGAAATTGTTAGCTCCTGTGGTCTTACCCGCAAATTTAATATTCCATAGTGACCCAGTTGTTCCATAAACTTGTTCTTTTCAAGCATCGTCTTCTCTGCAATGGTTTTAAAATAAATATCTTCGGTATTGTTAACAGTTTGATTAACAATCTTCTCAAGTTCTGTATTGATAAAGCTCACTAACAATATCAGGTGTTTCTGAGCCATATTTTTCAATATGGGCAATTGCCTTTTCAGGCCCAGCAGACTCTCATAATTTGTGTATAAAATCAGCAGGCTCCTTCCAGGCGTCTTTCGGCTAATTGTAGTATAAACTTGTTCCAGGTTTGATTCCTGAAATAACGTCTCCTGTTTGTATAAAGTCTCCAGCATACTGTTCAACTGAGTTCTTTTATTATCAGATTGTATAAAACTATGAATATGATCTGAATAAGTAAGAAGACCAATCTTATCGTGCTTTTTTAAAATTACATTACTCAACGCAAGGGTTGAATTAATTGCATAATCGAGCAAAGTCATTTCTTCAAACGGCATTTTCATCGTTCTGCCCATATCTACCAATTGGTAAACATTCTGCGCCCGCTCATCCTGATATTCATTCACCATCAATTTATTAACCCGTGCAGTGGCCTTCCAGTTAATTTTCCTGTAATCATCTCCTTTCACATATTCTTTAATATGTTCAAACTCACGATTATTCCCAATCCGTTGAACCTTTTTAAACCCAAGGGCATTCCTGGAATCAGAAAAGGCAATCAGTTCTGCTTTTTTTAGTTGATTAAAAGATGGATATACTTTTACTGTCTTTTTCTCGCCGGTTTTGAATCTTCTCGAAATAAGACCCACCAATGCATGAACAAATATATTTATTACTCCAAAGGAATAAGCGCCTCGTTTAACAGGTTTTAATTCATATGTTTTATAAATTGAAGCTTTGCTGTTTGCTGTAAATTCGATTTTAAAGTTTCTTATTTGAAACTGGTGCGGCAACTCATCGTAAATAAAACCTCTTAACTGAATAGAGTAATTATTTTTTAACCAGAGCATTACTTTATTTTTATCTCCGTTTGAGAATCTGTCTGGCATGTCACGGCCACCCTTAAAATCTCCGGATAAAAGGATAATTAATTCAAGAATAGTTATAACAACAAATAACAGGAGTAATACTTTTGCAATAATAAAAAACGGATAAAAAAAATAGCCAAAAATAAAAGCAACAGCTATTAAAAGCAACGTAATGTAAAAACGCCTGTTCAGGTATATTGATTTTAAAACATTCACTATCTGGGTATTTCTACTTTTTTTAATATAGATTCTACAATATCACTTGTCTGAATGCCTTCAATTTCTTTTTCAGGACTTGGAATTATCCGGTGAACCAAAGCATGAGGGGCTACAAACTTAATATCATCGGGTGTTATAAAATCCTTCCCGTTTAACGCAGCATAGGCCTTTGAAGCCTTAAGAATAGCCAAAGAAGCCCTTGGAGAAGCTCCAAGAAAAACATCAGGATTATTCCTGGTTTCAGTAACAATGTTAGCTATATATTGAAAAAGATGTTCTTCTACATGAATTTTTTCTGCTACCTTCCTTATTTTAAGCAATTCACTTGCTTTTAATAAAGGTTTCACAGATTCCAGGCTTTCTTTGTAATCTGACATGTTGTAAAGATTCAATATCTTCACCTCTTCGTCAACCGACGGAAAATCCATTTCCAGTTTAAAGAAAAACCTATCCAACTGTGCCTCTGGCAAACGATAGGTGCCTTCATGTTCAATTGGATTCTGAGTACCCACAACAAGAAAAGGTTCTTCCAGGTTATAGGTTTTTCCTTCAACAGTAATATTTCTCTCCTCCATCACTTCAAAAAGAGCAGCCTGGGTTTTTGCGGGGGCTCTGTTGATTTCATCTATCAGGACAATATTTGAAAACAACGGCCCTGCTTTAAACTCAAAATCTCCTTTCTTAGCATTGTAAACTGAAGTACCAATAATATCGGCCGGCATCAGGTCCGGAGTAAACTGAATACGTTTAAAATCCACATCAATAATTCTTGCAAGCAAACGGGCTGTCAATGTTTTGGCAACTCCCGGAACGCCCTCAATCAATATATGACCATCGGAAACAAGGGCAATTATTAGCAGATCAATCATCTGATCCTGACCAACAATCAACTTTCTTATTTCTTTTTTAACTGAATCAATCTCTTTTGAAAAATCAGTAAGATCAATGCGATCTTCAAACTCTTTATTGTCCATAGTATTTTTTTGTAAAATTTTCAATTAAGTTATTTAAATGTATTAACTCTTTCTGGCTTATTTGTTTTTTACTCTCAATTTTACGGATAAAATTAAGAACCTCACCTACCTTCTTTTCCCCTAATCCGCTTTTATTTCCCAGTTTCTGAATAATTTCCTCCTGGTTCATCTTCCAGTTTATGAAAAAATGATCTTTCAGAAAATTCTTGAACGAACGTATCCGGTGTTGTGCAATTGCTTTATGGTTTTTACTTCCAAGGTAAAGATTGCTAATCGTATGAATAAAATCAACTGATGTATTAACAGGCTTTTCAAGCACAGGAATGGGGCGCTGTACCCTTCTTCCTGCCAGCAATAAATACAAAACCAGCAGGGCAATAACTGTATAATAACTATATTTTAAAGATTTATGCCCAAGTATAACTTTAAGGGGTGTCTGATTCTGTAATAGCAAGGCATTATGATAATGGTCCCAAACTAACTTTTTCCGGTCAAGTTTCTTAAAAATAGTTTCCACATAATCATAAGTATTTCCTTTTAAGAAATAGTAATTGCTGAAAGCCATAGGTTCGGTATGAATATAAATATTTCCAAATCCCAAGCTGACTTTAACAAAATTCAAAGAATCTTCAATAAAGCCCAGTTTGGTTTTTGAATAAATGGAGTCCCTCTTTATTCGAAGGGAAGACATTTTTCTTAATACAGGGACTTTCGAGATGGTATCAATAAGCGCTTTTTCATCGTATGCCTTTATCTTCTGAGGTTCTCTTTTCCATTGATATGGCTGATCGACAAGCTTTAAGCCAAGCGTATCAAGCAAATCCTTGTCTATATTGTAGGCAGATAAAAACACATCACTTCCCCCACTAACAGATCGAAGCAATTTATTCAGACTGGGACGATCATACTCAATTTCATTAGCAACAGCAACAATAAGAACATTAGAAACGTACTCCCTGTCAAGTGTATAAAAACTTTTCTCATTACGATCTATTGAATGTTCCGGGAACATATCCGGAAGCATTCTGAATAAAGCTTCTGTTCCAAAAGGTATTTTATCTTTTGAGGAGAAAGTCTTAGACCAGTCAACAGGCTGAGGCTTAGAATACTCAAGCACAACAAGCAACAAAATGCCTATAATAAGAAAAAGATAATATTTTAATGGAATCTTCATGTTTGCTTGTTCCCCGAATTTCTTATTTCATTTATTAATTCCTGTGCTTTTGCTGAAGCATTCTCATAGTATTCCTTTCCGGCCGAAAACTCTCCATACCACAAATATTCAAAATCCCTCGTCAATTCTTTAAAAACCGGATAATATGATGTTTTCGGAATTTCTCTCAGATAATCGTAATTCGATTTATGAATCTGCCAATTAATTAGATTATTAGCACTTAACAATCTTAAAACTTTTAAATACCAATACCTTATAGCTAAGCGAAAATCGCTCCTTTCTTCCGCATTTCTTAAAAGGTTATCCAGATCCAATTCATGAATGTTTTCATCACTCACCACTACATCCTCCCCTGCTTTTCTAGTCCCCGGTTTAAATATTCTAGACATCTCCACATTTGTTATCCTGAGAAGAATAAGTATCACAGCAATTACAAACAATGCATAAGGAAGGATCCCCAGAATTACCCTGGCTGCTTTTGATCCAAAAATACGGCTAAGCCATTGAAAAAAATATTTTCTTAACTGCGAAAAAAAATTTTTCGTTTCCTTCTTTTCCTGCAGATAATTGCTGTAAACCCTCTCCTTTTTTATTTCTTTATAGAGGGAATCAGAAAAAGCCCTGTCAACAGTATGATCCACCCCTCCAACAGGCTTAAAAAACAACAGTAATATAAAAAACAGCAACAATAATTTAATTTGTTTTACTCTCTTCATCTGTATCTTTTGATTCTATTCTCTCTTTTAATCCTACTTCTTCTTTTTCTTCAACAATAGAAAAATAATTTATGCCTGCTGCAATACTCACAAGTGAATATACCAAAGAGCTTATTACCATGGTTATTGGAGTTGTGTAAGCCATCATATTTTGTGTGGCCTGGGTCATCTCTGTGGTATTTTCAGAAGAAAATGTGATAAACCCGGTTAATAAAGAAATTGGCAATGAAACAGCATAAACAAGAAAGGTTTGAATAATTCCTATTAGTATGAACAAACCAAATGATCGCCACCAGAAATTTCTTATCAGTGAAAAACTCCGGTTAAAAGCTTCACCGGTATCTTTTCCTTCAATAGCAATAATGAAGAAATAAAGACTAAAAACGACCGATAGCCAGATTCCCGGAATAAAACATAGCATAGCCCCAACAAAAGTAAGGATAAAAATAATAATTGCACTGAGCAGATATCGCCCGAAATTCTTTTTGAGCCCATCTACAACCTCATTAAAGGTAATTTCATTTTTGGT
>Ga0102938_10000364_pt1 | contig 32851 bp, 20 predicted proteins | sample SalPonR2_B_D2_MG_FD_84516 | JGI IMG/M metagenome (GOLD analysis project Ga0102938, IMG submission 84516) | Salt pond soil microbial communities from South San Francisco under conditions of wetland restoration - Salt Pond MetaG R2_B_D2_MG | ecosystem: Environmental > Aquatic > Marine >...
AAACCAGGGCCTAAGTTAATTTTTTATTATCTTTTGGGTCTTCTGGTTCTGTGGTTCCCCTTAGTTCCACTTCCTGCCTTAGATGCTCCTGCTTGGGTGAATGACGGCGCTGGGAGCGATATCTCCGAAGACATTGATGAACAAAGCGATCTTACTGGGTACAGTGCTCACTGGGATGAAATAAACTGGGACTCCGCCGATGCTAAGCCGGTTAGCGGAGATACACTACGCTATGAAATTGTGCTACATAATGTTACCGAAGGCGAAGATGTGTCTGGGGCCGGAGGTTCAGTTGAGACTGAATATGACCATAATGACCCAAATTATCCAGATAACAGTTTTTCCACAGATGTAACACTGCAGAACAATAATGACTATAAGGTAAGGGTCCGCGGAGTCATTATCAGAGATACCGGTGGAGCAGGTGCCCCTGATGAATACAGTGTGTACGAAGAATCAGACGGTTTCTTGGCATACAATTCACCACCCACTGCCCAAATAGATTCACTGGACGAAGTACAGCCGGAAACCGACTTTACTGTTTCCTGGTCAGGCAGCGACCCTGACGGGATCGACTCCTACCGTGTTGAGTATAAGGTTGGAAGCCAGGCGTGGACTGTGTGGTTCTCGGATACCACCAGTACTTCAGCTGTATTTTCCGGAGAAGACGGGACAACTTACGAGTTCAGAGTAAGGGCTACTGATGCTGCAGGAAACGAGGGCGACTACTCATCAAGCGAATCGACCACCGTTACACTTCCTGCGGAAGAACCTCCGGAGGAAGAACTTCAGGAGGCGGAAATCGACAGCCTGCCCCAAATCCAAACTTCCCCTCAGTTTTTGGTAAGCTGGACTGGCAGCGATCCCTCCGAAATCTCCGCCTACGATGTGCAGTACAGCACCGACAATACCAACTGGACCGATTGGCAGCAACAGACAAGCGAAACCGAGGCCTACTTTCAGGGACAGAACGGACAACGATACTACTTTCGTGTCCGTGCGTATAATATAGCAGATACCGCTGGGCCTTATTCAGAATCCGAATTAACTAACGTTAATCTTTCCGGCACCCATGCGGAACTTGAGATACAACCGGAGAGTCTGCAGTTTGAGGAGGGGGAAACAGAGAAGACTGTAGAACTTGAAATCGGAGTTGTCGGGTCGGGAAGTATTACAATCACTGAAATCAGTGTAGAAAAAAGTTTTCCCTCCTACGGAACATCCCAGGGACCAACGGAAAATGTGTCTATTTCACTGCCCGGCGGCGGGACCCATACCCTGGAGCAAATGGTACAGCTGGATGAATTCGACCGAGCCAAGGCCCTTGCCGGCGGACAGAGCGGCACAGCGGTGTTTACCTACATAATCAGCGGCACCGATGCCTACGGAAACCCCGTCGAGGCGTTGGCCGAGCTGGACCTTACTGTGAGCGCAGCGTTGCCGTCATCGTTACAGATAAATAGCGTCGAGGTAGAACTGCCCCCCTCTCCCTATTATGCGGGGGACCAGGTGGAAAACGCCAGGGTGGCAGTACAGGCAAGCGGCAGCGGAATTATCACCGGTGAAATTTTAGTTGATGATGAAAACGACTGGACTGAAGAAAGCTCTTTTTCGGTAAATATTGATGGGAATACCAATTTTGATATAGAGGGCGAAATCCCCACCGACGATCCGGGTGACCACACGGTGAAAGTGCAGATTAACGATCCCGTTGAGCTTTCAGGGGAAGCTGATTATACCATAAGCGACGAGCGCCCGCCTTTTCCTCCGAACACGCTAACCCTGGTGGAGGACGTGGCCGAAATTACCGACCTTGACGGACAGGCTAATGCTACCAGCAACCAGAGTGCCGGGTACGAGGAGTTTTCCTTTACCGGGACCGCCAAAATGAAGCTGCTTTCTCTGGAAAATACCGAAATCAGTGATGTAACGGTAACCGACTTGGTGGTCCGCTATGAAAATGATGATCCCACCACACCGAAAATTAAGAGCGGAACGGTGGAAAAAGAGGCCGAAGGGGAAGAGACCTTTGTAACTGTGGCCAACGACTATCTGAAAATTAAAAAGGTGAGCTTTGACGGTCAGGATACTTCGCGGATATTCGTAAATGCAAAATTGGCCCTTCCTAAGCTTGATAATAAAGAGGTTATGGAAATTGAAGGGCTGGTGGTAAAATCAAACGGTATAGAGGGAAAGAGTTTTAGCTATACCGAGAGCGAACCGAAGAGTTTTACCGCCTTCGGCATGGAGTTTCGTATTCATGATGTAAAGGGTACCAATAACGCCCTGGTGGTCGGGGAAGATGAGGACAATGACCGCTACTATTTTGCTATGTCCGGCAGTATTGTTATGGAGAGCAAAAAGGGTACTGAAACCAAAAAAGACACCCTCACCAGCTTTCAGAATCTGACTATTTTCTCCGACGGTGAAATCGACGGAACAATAAGCTTCACCAAGAGTTTCGATGTTATTCCTGATAAACTCGAGTTTAATAAGATTGAACTAGTAAACAGCGAAAGCAGCTGGAAACTGAAAATCGGCGGAAAGCTAAAGGGGCTTCCGGAACCCCTAGATGGAATGAACAATACGGAGTTTAAAGTTTCCTTTGATAAAGATGGAAACGCCTCCGGCGAACTTACACCAATAAAAGAACTGAAAAAGGACAAAAAGGGGCACAAACTCGGCGGCGATGACGATTCCGAGTGGGACGTAGGCATCGGCACAGTTGATATTACTTATCTATCCTTTGTGTTTGAGTATGAAGACGGGGTCTTTAACAAAGATTTTAGTGAAGTACGGGTGGGGACGGATTTTTATTTCGATTTACAGGGAGAGGGGGGATCCGATCCGGAGGATGACGAAAAGCGGGTGACCTTCGGCGAGCTGAACGCAAACAAAGATTTTGAGGGGGGCGTGCGCCTCAATATGGAGGGCGAGTTTGACTGGCATCCGCCGACCAACGCCCAGGTACTGCAGAACAAGCAGTTAACCCTGCCCGGACTCAATTTGGCGATGGATTCTATTGCAATTCAAACTGAGCCTGAATTCGGTATAGGGATTACAGGTTCGGTGGTAATGGGGATGAGCGGCGTCAGCGGCGGTGTAAGCTTTGAAAATTTGGTCTTGTCCATCGACGGGACTATCTCCAATTTATCCGATGCCATTACCGGTGGAGAGTTTGAAGTAGTAGATTCATTGAAGGTGGCGGTATCCGAAATAGACTGGTCTACCTCTCGCACATCTATAAGTTTTGCCAGTAACGAGACCACCGGGGAAGGCACCAACCAGTCTCCTCAGAAGGGTGAGAAGCAGATAGAGGTGAATAGTTATGTGCGGCTGGAAGGGGCGACTGTAGGGGTCGGCAATTCGGATGATCCTACCCTGAGCGGGGGCTTTGAGGAATTTACCTTTTACGACCCCGTCGACGGGGGCCGCAGTTTTGTGCTTCGCCAGGCAACCCTGGAGACCTCCGGATTGGAAATAAAAGCGGATGTGGAGTACAGTGCACAGCTGCTTACGCTGGCCGGCAGCATGAAGCTGCCCGGAGATTCAATCGAAGCTGATGCTGTGGGCAAATTTGGAAAGCAGGACAATGCCTTTACTATGGGTGTGTTTGTGGCCGTTGCCGGTTTGAATATGCAGGTCGCCCCGGGGGTTTTTCTAAACGGTATTGGAGGCGGCTTCTTTGTGAATCCCGTGCAGGAAGATATTGATTTAGTTCAGCATATCGCCGGTTTCGATCGCCCCGAATTAAAAGGGGAAATCACCGAAAAAAGGCCGGGTGGAGAGGACAATCCGGGGGCCTTTGCGATGATGCTGCTTGGTGACTTTTATGTAGGCCAGAAAGAGCTGTTAAGTGGAAGGGCTATGCTCACCCTGACTTCCGAGTACTTGAATATTGATATGGAGGCCTCCTACGCGGCCGATACGGTGCAGGGGACCGGCTATCTTGCGGTGGGATGGAGCCCCGCATATGCAGAGGGTAATATAGAGTTTGAACTTGACTACTTCTCAATCCTAAAGGGTGAAGGAAACCTGGGCTTTTATGTGTATGGAGAAGACACATGGGGAGTAAACGGCGAATACAACCTGTATATGTACAACAAAAATTCCGGTGAAATATCAACGGGGGAACTGTTTATCGGACCTCCCGGTTTAATGGTCAATGTCACGGTAAGTCAGGGGGTTGATTGGAAGGTAGTAAGCGGGTCGGTTTCCTACGAGGGAATGTTCTGGTACTGGAGCGACCCCGATGCAATGTCCAACTTCGGTGTCTATGCGGCGGTAAAGGCGAAGGGCGAAATCATGAAGCTTGCCTCAGGAGAGGCGAGCCTTGAGGGTGCCCTGATTTCCAGCCCCGCCCTTAACATCTATGCGGTTGGTTCGGTGAGACTAAAGGTGCGCGGTGTTACCTTGTGGAGCGGTAGTATGTGGGTGTCCGCGGGTATGAGCGGATTGGACGGCGGATCGGGTACCAACGGCTCCTACGACGATATGATCGAAGAGGCGCGCAATATGGCCGATCAGATGGAATCGGCAAAGGACGAGTTGTTAGCGGACATGGAGGACGCCCAACTTAAGTTGATTGAGTTATCGCCGGAACAGATGGAGGCTGCGGGACTTGTACTGGTAGAGTCCGGGCATAATCTCTATTCCATCTGGGAGGAGGCCTTTCAGGACAGTGAAGTGGACAGCTGGCCGGGGGGACTACCCCAGCAAATGACGATTATCCGTTCCAGACTGTTCGGGCCGGAGCAGCAGCAGATGGCCCAGCAGAGGTCGGAGCTGGAAGACCAGAAAAGTGCGATTGCAGAGGGGCTGCAGGGGATTGAGACGCTGCAGACCCAGGTCGCGGAGAACTTCAGCAATTATGAGCAGCTGCTGATAGAGGACCTGCCGACAGTGCAGGAGCTGGGTACAACGGGTTCACCCTTCAACGGCTACAACACCGAAAATGTACAGATTGGGGATGAGAGTAAAGAGGTTACTATCGGCTTCAATTTGGATACCTCAAAGGCGGAGCAGCAGGCCCAAAACTTACTGGCAATTCGCGATAGTTTTGCCGAATATCAGGATGCCGTTATTACCCAGGCGGGGAGATTGGATGCGAAGCTGCGCAGCATAGATCGTATTCTCTTTAATGACCAGTATAATTTTAGCGATTTAAGTAGTGAATACAACCGGCAGTACCGGCGGGTACACGAATATATGTCGGAGTACATCGATCAGCAAATTGACCAGAAAAAGTATGCCGAAGAGAGTCTTTCTGCTATCAATTCCACCACCAGCCTCCAGGAAATACAAAACCTCAATCAGCAGGTTGTGCCGGATGATGCTTCCAGTATAAGTGATTGGACAAACCAGCGGCAGAACCTGGTCAACGCGCTGGTGTCCTCAGGGGGCGAAGAGATTCCTGAAGAGCCCTCGGAAAATTTAACTGACGCTCAGGTGTTTGTGTTGCGCGGGAGGAATATCTGGTGGGATATTCCAACCTCCGGGTTTTCGGCGATGGAAAATGCGGCGCAGGAGCGGCTGGACCTCCTCTCAGAGACCTTCGGGTCCAGTCTGGATGCCTTCAGGAGCACCTGGGCGGAGGCGAGTGTGCTGATTGAACAGCTGTACGAACGAAAAGCGGCTTTGTATGCCCTGCTCCATGAGATATACGATCAGCTCTCGCGCTATGGCAGCGGAGAAATTCCCGTCCTCGACAGCGGAAACGCCGCAGGCTTTGGTGCGGCTGCAGAGATAGGTGTGGGGTTCCGTACCCCCCAGGCCGCTCAGACTATCAGCAGCCAGGCGGTGTATAGGGACATTTCGGTAAGCGACGGAGGCGGTGCAGGGGCACCTAATGATGCAGGCATTCTGTCGAACAGCAAAATAGGCTTTTTCGGAGAATCGGCAGGTTCCGGCGGAGCGGGAAGGTTCGGAGGCGGTGGAGGCAACGACGATGGCAACAGCGGGGCGCAGTCTATCTTTTCTACTCAGCAGACCCCCTCGCAAAATGTTCAGAATTCCGAATCTTCAATCTCCCCTGAAATACTTGAGAGTTGGAAATGGGTGTCGGTACAGAGTTATTTTGAACTAAAACAGGAGGAGATTCTCCCGTATACCGAGAACCCGCAATTCCAAATGTACCATGGGGATATAACAAGTGATGATCAGTACAGCGCAGCCCTAACCGCCGAGTTTGAAGCCGGCCATCCTGTCGGCGTGGTGGAATACAGCTGGCGGATACAAGCGGCGGAGGAACAGACCTCAGAGGACACCGAGTCTCCTGTATCAACCCCGCAGAGTAGTTTTATAATTCAGCCGGGAGATGTCAAAGTAACTGGAGAGAAACTAAGCGAGGTCGGAGATGATTCTGAAGAAGCCGATTCAGGGGGAGGGCTGTTTGGAAACCTCTTTGGCGGAGGTCCGATAGTTCAGCCGATTTCTGTTCAGATGTTTATTCCATGGTTATCCATCGGAGATGCCGAGGAGTTTAGGGATACCCTTCTCTCAAGCAATTTTGAACCGGGGGTGTACGCTCTCTCAATTCGCGCGAGGGGTGCAGGAGGGACAAGTATACTCCGCCAGGGCAGGTTTAATCTCGATTACTTCGACCCGGCCGCCGACTCAGGTCCATATCAAAGCTCTATTGATACCAGTGATGTAACCCCTCCGGCCAAGCCGATTGTCACTACGGAGGGAGAATTCTCCAGCCGCACTACCAGCCTGTATGCCCAATGGTCCTCTTCCGACATGGATTCCGGCATTCAGCGCTACGAGTATGCGGTAGTTCCCTATGAGGAGGAAGCCGCTTCACAGGCTACCTCAGAGTCTGCCTTCGAGCTTCTTCCGGGTGGAAATGAGGGACTGGTACAGGTAGAAACGGGGGGCCTTTCTACCGAAGTTGCAGGAGCCTTACAGTCTCAGGTTCCAAGTGGTGATTGGAATAATGCAGGTTCTCTCACAGAAATGAACATACGGGGTCTCGATCTGCAGCATGGAGAGCGGTATGTGGTAATGGTACGGGCGACCAATGGTGCAGGTTTGCAGAAGATCGGATCCTCCGGGCCGGTATTGATAGATACCACGGCCCCCGAAAAGGCTGAAATTGAAACCTTTGAGCAGAAAAGTATTGATGCACACCCCAACTCTTTTCGTTTTTCCTTTACTTCCCCCCAAGATCCCGAGTCGGGTATAGCAGTCTCTTCTTTTGCCCTCGGAACAAGCGGCGGAGAGTCGGACCTCTGGGAGTGGACGGACATCGGCAATGAAGGGGGTTCCGGCAGCCAAGCAGACACCCGATCTCTTCACATTGTTCAGCTGCCGGTGCAGGATGGGCAGGAAGTCTATCTTACCGTCAGGGGTATAAACCGTGCAGATAACGCTTCCGATGCAGTTGCCTCCGCCACAATGAGTTTTAACGATTCCTCGCCTCCGGAGGGATTTGAAGTGAGTATCCAGCCGGAACGCTATTCGATTGACCCGGATTCCGTCACATTAGGCTGGAGCAGATCCCATGACGAAGAGTCGGGGATAGTCGCATATCAATACGCTATCGGAACCAGCCCGGAGAGCGCCGATACCATGTGGTGGCAAAATGTTGCCCTTGAAGAGTCTGCGTACCTTGTAGGAGCAAAAGGCAGCTCCTCGGGTGGTGTCCTATCGGACAGCCCCGCGGGGGGCTTTACTCCAGGGGGCGGCATTGCTCCGGCGGGCAGATCAGGCCAAGATGTGCTGGGAGAACGTGTAATGGAAAAGGGCCGCCTCGAATCTGATTATCTTGTTGAGTTGAGCGACCTCGGTCTTGAAGAGGGGGAGACCTATTACTTCCGGGTTAGAGCAGTAAACGGCACGGGGATGCAGACTTCTGTGGTAAGCGGCCCGCTTACAATAGATACATCCCCTCCGATAAATAGAAACTTACAGCTTATATCTATCGATGAAACTAATGGACGAGTGTCTCTGCGAATAGAAGCGGAAGACCCGGAATCAGGTATTGTCGCATACCGGTATACCTCTACCGTGGGCGGCAGTCTGGCCATGGGCCCTCCCCAGGTAGTAGACGGCGGTACATGGAACTATCTTTCTCCCCAAGGTTCACCCAGTGAGTTACAGCGGACCCTGGTAGTGCCGATTCCCGGCTGGACAGACAGCAGCTCAGGGGGTGGCGGGGCTGGAGTATTTCCTCCTTCAATTCGCTTCGAGGTAATGAACGGGGCAGGGCTAAGCGCCCCCGTCGGTGTTTGGCAGGTGCCCGAGCCTCAGACCAGGGAGGGGAGAAGATGAGCTTGTACAAAAATGCGGCGAAACCTGTGGGGTCGGCGAAACCTGTGGGGTCGGCAAAACCCTGGGGAGGCGTCTTGAAAAATCATCATGACCCTCTCTGCCGTATACCTTTTCTTCGGACACTTTTCCTGTTTTTGTTTTTTCTCTGGGTGGTCCCCGTCTCAGTCTCGGCCCAGGATGCACCGGCCTTTCATTTGGTCACTGGTGAGGACCAGGTACAGATTATTCTCGAACAGCTCCCCGAGGGCAGCTATGGTTTTAAGCCCTACCGGAAGGGGCCGGAGGACGAGGGCTTCCTTCCCCTCACTGTTGCACCGGTGGTACCGGTACAGGACCCTCACATTGCGTATGAATTGATGGGGGGCGATGCCGATTGGATTGCCCGTAAGTTCGGGACAAGTGATCCTTCTCGCTTATGGCGCAAGATAAGGGTGAACAAAGAGATGGCCCAGGCCCTCTCCCTCATAAGTCCGGGGTTGAGAATGGCCTTGGGCAGGACCTTAATTGACCGCAGTGTGACAGCGGGGAACAAATACAGCTATAGAATTGTTTTTATCGATAGGCAGGAAAATGAACTGGATACAATCACAAAGGATGTGACCGTGCGCTCCGGTGCGGAGGTCACGCCCCCGAGTAAAGTAGTCGCCGCAGCAGATGAGGGGCGATGTGAAATTAAATGGGAGTACAAAAAATATCGGGGGCGCACCTCGGACCTCACGGTGGGGTTTCATGTGTACCGCACCCAGCCCGGAGGAAGCCCGCAGCGAATAAACAGGGCGCCGGTACTGAGAATAGAGGGATATCTCAGCTATATAGATAACGAGGTAGAAACGGGCCTTGAGTATGTGTACGGCGTGCAGGCGGTAGATTTAGGGGGAAGGGTAAGCGAACCGGTCTATGCCGACCCGGTTACACTAAAGGACACCCGGGCACCCTTGGTGCCAATGGGACTTAAAACCCTTGATCGGGATGAGGGGGTACTGCTGCTTTGGAATATCTCACCCGAGGGGGACGTGACCCATTATAATGTGTACAGAAGTGATGAATTAGAGGGCGACTATACACAATTGAACCAAAGGCCGGTCCCCTTGGAGGACCCCCAATATCTGGATTCTGAAATGCAGCGCGGCAAGGCGTGGTTTTATTCCGTCTCCGCAGTTGATGGGGCCGGCAATGAGAGCCCCCGCAGCGGCGCCTCAACTATCATCCCGATAGATACTGAACCGCCCGCCGGGATAGCCGGCCTGGAGTGGCAGGTGGATGCTCCCTCCCGGATGGTGGAACTCAACTGGTCCCCCTCCCAGGCGAGGGATCTGGCCGGATATGTAGTGTATCGCCGTAAATCCGGGGAAGGGCTTTTTCGCCTCACTCCAAAGCCGATAGAGCCGGATAAAAGTCCCATGTACCGGGACCAGGGGTTTCGGGAGAAGGGGCTCAATTCGGGGGCGATGTACACTTATGAAGTGGCGGCGGTGGATACCTCCGGTAATGAAAGTCCCCGGGAGACGATCGAAATTACTATTCCCGATCTGGAACCGCCGGGCAGGGTATTCTCTTTTTCCGTCGGGCCTACCCGGGCAGGGGGTGTCCGGTTGAGGTGGCAACCTACCCTATCGGAGGACCTCAGTATTCATAGAATCTTTAGACGGAGGGACGGAGAAAAGGACCAGCAGGTCATTGCCGAGCTGGATAGGGAGATACAAGAATATCTCGATGAAGATGTCGATCGAGGGGTCCCCTACGAATACTCCCTCGTAGAGGTTGATACAGCCGGAAATGCCGGCGAAGCCTCTGATAAGAAACGTATAGTACCGGTTGATATCACCCCCCCGGCACCGCCCGCAGCCCTTCAATTTCAGCGTCAAGGCAAAACACTCCTTATTCGATGGGAGGCCCCCGAAGATACCGATCTGGCGGGCTATCGGGTGTATCGCGCCCCCTATCCAAGGGCGAAGCTGAAACTCCTCACCGGGGAACTAATAAAGGAGCGGCGCTTTGTAGATAAAGCTGTTATTGACGGGGCGGTGTATGAAATTTCCGCTGTGGATACATCTGGAAATGAAGGTGACCCTGCCAGTCTGCGTTATCAGCCTGAGGGGGAAACAGAATGAAGATTTATCTGGTTTCCGCCGCCCTTTTTATGGGTTTACTTGTCAACGCCCCCCTGTCTGCTGAAGTAACTATTGTGCGCAGCCTTCCGGAGAGTGGAGAACACAAGGCTGAAGCCGAATGGAAGGATTCTGCAAAGGTTTCACCTGAAAAGGTCGATCAAAGGACCCCGGACATGAGCCCCGAATTGAGCGGCCGTATTATCTTTGGAGGGTACGGCGCTGGAGATGCCGATTCCGCCTCAATAGAAAACTGGACCACCGATTCTCAGATAAAGTTTAGCAGTTTTGTCGGACAGGCCGGCATATTTGAAGCATCCGCCCAGGCTTTTCGAGAAGATGCAATAGACCGCTTCGATCAAAATTACAATGGGAATCTGCATTTTGCCACACCCGAGTTGAGCATGCGCTTGTCCGGGGGGTATAAGGAAAAGGAACTTATAACCCCAGAGGGAACTTCTTTTAACAGTACCGGCTCCGTCGGTTTCAATTTCAGTACCCCTGAGCAGAGCCGGATACCCACGTCCCTGGACTATAAATCGACCTGGAGGCAGTCGGATAAAGAACTGAAAGAGGATTTGGAGGAGGATCCCTCCGCCGAGGAGTCAGAATCTGGGACTGTCACTGAGCCTGTCACTGATACCGGGCCGGTAAATAAAGAGAGTCACCTTATTACATTGGTCTCAACAATGCATATTGGAGAGAGCAGTGTAGACGTTAAGGGTGCCGCAAGTATTAAAAAGAACCTTGCGGATGAGATTACGAGCCACGGCTATAACGGAACAGTTGGAGTGAATGTACCGATTAGCGGAGTCATTTCGGTAATCGGGAGTTCTTCTCCGGCGTTTTCTTTTACAGACTATGAGCTTACTGAGAAGCGTAGTGAGGAAAGGTCTGTGGAGAATGATCTAGGGGTGCTCTTTTTGAAGGAAGAGGAGTTCGAAGTGCAAATAAAGGCCGGCCGGAGGGATGCCTGGCGAAGCGACCCTGATTTCAGGGATAACTCTCTTTCACACACCTCGGTATGGAAAGGGATGACCTCAGCGGAGCTAATATATCCGGATACCCTCACTTCAAAGATGGGATACGAAATTTCCCGTGAATCTGAAGGGGATTTGGGGCATGACCTCTCAGCGAGTACTGGGTGGCAGAGGGAGGAGGGCCTGTTGCGAGAAGCTTCCCTGTATGGTCAGTATTTATTAAACGAATCGGAAAAATGGAAATGGGGATCGGACTTACTTGTTGTTCCCTTTGATACAGGCAGCGTGAGCGCCGGTTATGATGGTTACCATAAAAAGTCTGAAGGGCAAATCTGGCAACATAGAGGGAAGAGCAGCTTTATTCATACCCCGGTAGAGGAGTTCTCCTACAATCTTGCAGGCGGTTATGGGTATTACGAAAAGGAAGATGCCACAAAAAACACATATTCTGCCTCCGGCGGCATAAAACTTCGGCCTATTATAAAAAATGTGCAGCCAAGTTTTGGCATAAATGAGGCATTTGAGCTGCAGGACATCTCAGAGAATACCTCCGAGGGGAATTCAAAGGGAAAAGATAAGATTTCAAAGACAACAACTTCGGTTGCGGTGCCTTTTTCCCGTCAGATGCGGATGCAGTACAATTTTATTCTGGAATGGGTGGATTTTTATCTCAAAGATGTGGAAGAAGGCTTTGCCTTTCTTCATCGCACCGGTTTTTCCTTGTCAGGCAAGCCCCTGCCGTTTATGCTGAAGGCGGACTATTTGATAGGCCATGGTTTTAGAGGAGTACAGCATCAAGTTGATGCTTCCCTTGAGATACCAATGCTGGAGAGGTGGAACCTCATCTCAAAATTGAGCTATCGTTATGCTGAATCGATTACCTACGAAACACCCTTTATATTCTCCGCGCTTCTGCATTATGAGTTTTGACATATCCGGGTTTAAATCACCCTCTCTGTTCCTCTTACTTGTCAGTGTTGCGGGCATTCTGATATGCGCTTTTCCCCAACACCTGTGGCCTCAACATGCAAACCCCCAACATGTCGAGCCTCAAAATATGTGGACTCAACATGTCGGGCCGACGGAACTTGAGCAAATTGAACAGTACTATCAGGCGGGTGAGTATTCCCGTGCTGCCGAGATGCTTGAACAGAGACGGGACTCCGGGCACATAACCCCCGCCGGGCTTTCGTTTCTGGCTCTGTGTTATCTTCAGATGGAGGATATCTCCGCTGCCGAAGGGGCGCTTGCCATTTCAGAACGGCTCGATCCGGAGGGGTATCTTTTGCTCATTGCTAAGGGTAACCTGTTGATGATCAAAGAAGAGTATACTTCAGCCGAGAGAGTGTTTCAGCGGGCCCGAGAACTCTACCCCCGGCAGTCTGCTCCCCAATCCGGTATGGTCCATGCGGTGTACGCCCAGGCTCTGCAGCATCTAAGGGCACATGAGTACGCAAAAGCGGCTGACTTGCTTGGCCGTGCCGACAGTATTCAGCCCGGTAATCGTGAGGTAATGGCCGCCCGCATAGCGGCCTTAAAGCAAACCCCCCGGTATGAGGAACTGAAAGAGGTATATCGGCGGTTTATCGACCTGTATCCCAACTACCCCGATACCTATGCAGGTTTGGGGGTAGTGCTCTGGGAACAGAATGAAATAAGTAAAGCCCTCCCTTATCTGCAGAGGGCGGTTGAACTTGACAGTCAGGACCCCATGGCCTTTTTTCTCCTTGGACAAAGGGCGTCTCGGCAGGGAGAAAAAGAGAGGGCTCGCTCTTTGTTACGGGAGGCCATCGGGAAAGCGGTGTATATGTATAGTCGGTACCAGATGGAAGTTGCCGGAGAACTGCAGTCACAAAAACAGACTCAAAAACAGACTCTGAATAGTTCTCACAGAAGTGAAGGCCCCTCCTCTCAGGAGGGGACTGGAGAGCAGCAGAGTGCGGAGGAAGAGGCTGAGCGCCTAGAGCGGTTGCGCCGGTTGTCCCGGAGTGCCGAAAAACCGCAACAAATAATAAAGGATTCTCTGGAGCTTTTACCTGAGTTGTATGAAAATGATGATGAACTGCAGCAAGATCTCGAGCAGTTAAGCCGGTGGTATCCGAATTCGGTAGAAATTCGTTCACACCTTGCGGAATATTACTTTGGAATGGACTTAATAGATGCAGCTTTAAAAGAGTGGCAGGCCCTGACAGAAAAATATCCCTTTAATGCGGATGCTCATCTGGGTGTCGGCAGATCTTATATGGCCCTGCAGCGCTTTGACAGAGCCCTTCTTTCCCTTCGGAGGGCCCTCGACCTTGCACCGGAGGACCGGGAGGTATACACGTATTTAGAACAGCTCTATGAAATGAAAAATAATAAAAATGAGTACCTTGATGTGCTGGAACACCGGCTCCTCAGGGACCGCTACAATCCGCAGTTGCTGCAGGCGGCTGCTCGGGCCGCCCGGAGTCAGGGCAGGGATGATCTGGCGGAGGAATATCTGCAAAGGGCGAAGGATTTACAGCAATAATTATCTACAAGGTGGTAGCAGAAAATGCGCAGAACTAAAGAATGGACCCTGGGTGCGGTCCTTTTTATGTCCCTGATTATCAGTATTTTTCCCGTCTCGGCCTCTGATATTTCTGTGGGGCCTACTTCAGCTCTCTCAAATTTACACAGATTTACCGTTGAACCTTATCTGAAGTTTAATTTTGGGTATACCGACTATCTACTTAAAACAAAGGAGGTACAAAGTGAACTGGAGTTTCCCCTCAATACGCTTATAGCGGGGGGACGGGTCTCTTATGCAATAAGGAACGGTGGAATTGACGAGTGGCTTTTTCGTGCAACCGCAGGGACAAGTTTGATAGAGCCCTGGGGTGTATTTAAAGACCATGACTGGTATGTATTTTCCGGGTATCCGTCGGTTAAGTTTAGCTACACCGAATCAGAGGTGGAGATGGCCTATCTCGAATTTAGCGCTGAAGCGGAAAAACGGCTTTTTTCTCATGACGATGTTCATTTGTACGGCACGGTCAAGTACGGCTATCAGCATATTGAGCAGGATGCTATGGGCTACAGGGGCTGGCAGTACGCTGATGATCCGAACGCACTAGACGGAGACCCTTATGTGTATGGAATAGCACTTCTGGATAGAGATCTAAAAGCCCTTGAGTACAAAATAATATACCAAAGCTTTGGGTTTGGCGGTCGTTTCCACTGGCACCCTTCCCGCAGGTTAAGCCTGAGCATGGGGTTGATGCCGAAGCTGCTCTATTTGCGGGACAGGGACGACCATGTGCTGCGCAACAAACTCTCCACCGCCGAGGGCTTTGGGTTTGTCGGAACTTCGGAGGTGTCCTTGACCTATACCTGGTCTGATTTTAGGAACTACGAACCGTATATCTCGCTGCGGGGGCAGCTGCATTACCTGCGGGCGAATACAGAGCAAACTCAGGAGTGGTACGGTGACGATGGAGCAACACCTAACGTTGATGATACCGGCACAAAAATCACCGGCATCACTCACATTGTTGAATCGGTCCAGGGGGGGATAAGCATTTCAGCGGGAGTATGGTATACTTTAAGTAAATGATTGATGAACAAACAGCCTCAAAACTTTTTACAAGGGCAATGAAAAGCGGCCCCGCTAGTATAAAACCCATGGGCTATGGACGTTTTTCCGATAGTTTTCTGTGTGAAAACCAGGAGGGGAGCTTTGTGCTGAGGATTGCTCCTCCGGATAGGCTGCTCCAGCTCTTTTATGAATACCGGATGATGCGTCAGGAACCCCATATCCATCGCCGGGTGCTTGAAGAAACTCAGGTGCCGGTCCCGCGGATCTTGGCCACGGATTTCAGCCGACAACATATTGACCGCGATTTTCTGGTTATGGAGATGCTGCCCGGTTATCCAATGACGGAGTTAGGGCCGGGTGCCTTCTCCCGGGGGCTTGAAGAGCTGGGCGCGTATGTCGCCCAACTGCATTCAGTTCGGGAGGAACAGAATCGCTTTGGATATGTCGGCGAGCATAATTGCATGAAGCCCCAGGGGGACTGGCGGTCGGCCTTTATTGAAATGTATAGCAAGCTGCTGGATGATATTATTGCCATCGAGGTGTATGACCCGCCGACCGCCGAGTGGGCCCTTTCACTGGTGCACTCCCATTCGCCGGTGTTCGAGCATGCAGAAACCTCATGCTTATGTCATGGCGACTTATGGGTTGAGAATATTCTTGCCGATAAAGAGGGACGGGTTACGGGTGTACTCGATTTTGACCGGGCCTGTTGGGGGGATGTAGAATGGGATCTTGCAATCGCCGATTATTGCGGAATGACACGACCGGAGTTCTGGCGAGGGTATGGAAGGGATGATTTTCGTAGAAGCCGTGCTGCCAAGGTTCGCCGGTTATTTTATCTTTTATACGAACATCAAAAATATATAGTAATTTCTATGAGCAGTCGTCGTAATGATCCCCAAGCCGCTCGGCGCTACGCCGACCAGTCGCTTCAGATTATGCAGCGTTTCAAGGAGAGCGGCAGGACCGACCTATAACTCTAAAAAAAGGGGCTTTCAGACTGAAAGCCCCTTAAAAACATGTGCCTAAGAAAATACGCTGGTCCTTGAAGTTAATAGGAGCGTTTAGGCCCCATCATTCCTGATCTTGATGAACGTCCGGCTCCAGGGCCTCCCTGCCTATGGTCCATTCTTAGATCCATTCTTGGATCCATCCTTCGGCCGGCATAACGGGCATTGCCAATTTCGTATTCCTCACCATTGATTACCGCTTTTGTAACCCTGAGGTAGTGTTCATCTTCTTCGGGGGCCCAGCGCATTGCCGGTATTAAAAAACCCTCTAGAAGGACCTCTTCTCCGTCTTCAATATCGAGTTCGTCTAGAACGAAGAGGGGGTACATAAGGCGATATTCTTTTCCATCCTCCGCTTGTAGAAGAGTGTGACCGGCACTTAGCTTTACGGTTCCGCTAAGTTCCAACTCTTCCGGTTGGGCAGCTTGAGCATTGTTCCAACCATACGGGCGTGCTCCTGGGCGTGCGGCTGGTTGACCTGGCACTCCCTGTTGGACCGGGTCGGCCTGTTCTTGAATACCTTCAGCGATCAACGGCATCGTTGCTGCCGCCATGGTAATAAGTACTACAGAAATAATAAGTGAACGCTTCATATTGGTTCCTCCTTGAAGCTTATTTAATCTTACATGCTAAACATAGAGCAAAAATATGAAGCAAATGTGAAGCAATTGTATTAATTATTGGAAGTGCTATGGGAGCTTTGTAGAAAAGACCTTGGCAGCCGCTGCTTTATGTATCTTCGTACTCAGTCTCAGATTGTAGTAGGCCGGAATCTTCTGTTGAAAACTTCATCTCTTCGCTTGAAGGGGTGACGGTGTGGCCGGCTCTCTTTTTTCTGCCTCTTAAGGTGTATCTATGTTGTTGTGAACGTCGGCGCAGGAGGAAAAAAGCAGCAAAGGTAGTTCGAGGATAGGGGTGGTAGTGTTCCTGATGGCGGCGGGGAAGAAATGGAACAAATAGAAGCCGGGATAAGCTCAGAATCACAAAAGCCCCCAGTACCACTCCAATGAAAAGAAAAAGTCCGTTTGGACCAAGGAGGCCCATGAAAATACTTGCCCCATAGGGACCGGCCGCTGAACCGATACCGTAGAAGACCACTAATGCACTTGCGGCATGCACCATCTCGCTGTGGGTCAACTGATCGTTCAGCAAAGCGATTGATAAAGAATAGAGGGGCATACAAAATGCGCCGAACAGAAATGTAAGTGCGTACAACGCCATGCCGGTTGTTCCTACTAAGGTTATACCCCCAGCGACAACCGCACTTATACCTGCCCCCGCCAATATCGTGATGCGCCGGTCGCTCCGGTCGGATATCCATCCAAGGGGCCACTGGGAGGCCAGGGCCCCCAGGGAAAGGGAGAGCATTAAGTAACCGATTCCGACTTCACTGAACCCCGAGTTGTGTCCGAACAGGGGGGCCAAACCCCACATAGCCTCAGCGCTCATGCCACTCAAAATTACACCAAACCCCGCCATAGGCGATTTAATAAAGGTTTTTATTGGGCGAATCGGTGCGCGGTCCACCTGGGGTACTCCCGAAACTTGAGCTAAAGCCAGGGGTACAAGCGAAAGAGAGACAAGTATGCTTGTGACGGCAAACAACTCAAAGCTTGAGGGCGGAAAAATTCCAATTAGGGGTTGCCCAGCACCCATCGCAGCAAGATACACAAGGCTGTAAAGACCCAAAATGCGGCCGCGATTGTAGGTTGAAGTGGAGGAGTTGAGCCAGCTTTCAACAATCACAAGCATTCCCGCTATAAAAAGTCCATGGAGAGTACGAAACATTATCCAGGCAATAGGATTAATTATGAGCAGATGGGCCAGAGTGGTGGCAGATGCCAATGAGGCAAAAGCGGCGAAGGTTCGCACATATCCTACAAATCGAATGAAGTTTACCACCGAAAGGGATCCTAGGATAAAACCGACAAAATAGGATGATATTATGATGCCAATCATCTGATTGCTGAACTCTTCAATTCCACCCCGGAGTGCAACCGCGGTTCCCTGGAGCGCGGAGCCGGCTCCCAGCAGAAATACAGCAATCAAAATGGCAAAAATAGTTGTGCGCGGATGTTCATGTTCTTGAATTTGAGGCTTCATAATTCTAACTATCACATCTTTAAAGGATTGAGCAATAGGAAAATAATAAAACCTTGTGTATTAATTTGACCTTCTCCTTTCTGATTACTATGTTGAGCATAGAAAGGAGAAAAAAATGGCGCAGTTTGACAGCTCTTTAATTGAAGATTATAGGAGTATTGCTGTTGACGGTGATATTCATAGTGTCGATCGACTCAAATCCACTTTTCTTGAAGATTTGCCCGAAGGCTATGACGGGGAGGCTATTTTTAGTGAGGTAGTTGAAGAATTTGAGGCTGAGGAGCTCGGTGAGGTGTGTGCTAAGATAATTCTCACTTTGACCGCCTCATGCGAACAGGATGAGTTTCACAACTGGGATTATGATCACCTCTCGTTTATAATCGAACTCTTCAACAACTATGATTTTGCTATCCCAAAGAACTTGCTGAACGGACTGCCGGAACAACTCATCATAATGGTGGACTGGGATAAAGTGGAAAAACCGGGGGATTGATCAATACAAAGATTTTTTTTGCTCATACCCTTTTCCCTGGGCAAAAATTTTATTAGTTTAGTAAGAGTTCATTGATATCTTTTCTTCACATCCAATCTAAAACAAAATATCGTCGACAATCATTGTTGAAAAGCGTATTGATGTAGAAATTTACCAAGGGGGAAATATGAAAATTGAGAATGATAAGGTTGTAAGCATCGATTATACCTTAAAGGATGATGGCGGAGAAGTTCTGGATACTTCTCAGGATCGAGAACCGCTCGCCTTTATTTTCGGCAGCGGCAACATTATTCCGGGGCTTGAAAACGCGCTGGAAGGAAAAGAGAAGGGCGAAGAGCTGTCTGTGTCTGTTGAACCGAAGGAAGGCTACGGTGAATATGATGATTCACTGATGTTTGAAGTAGGAAAAGAACAGTTTCAGGATGCTTCTCAAATTCAAGAGGGTATGCAGGTACAGGCCCAGAACAGTAATGGGCAGGTACAGATTTTCACCATTAAGACTATTGGTGATGAGAAGGTAACTCTTGATGCAAATCATCCGCTTGCCGGTCAGACCCTTCATTTTGATGTGGCTGTTTCCGATGTTCGTGAAGCAACACAGGAAGAAATTGATCACGGTCATGTACACTAAAAGTACACTTACCTGCGATAAAAGGCTGTCTTACTGAGACGGTCTTTTTTTATGCATTACGTACTTGGGGCTCGGAAGGTGATAAATACTCAGGTGGAAACTGCAGCTGCTCAAGTATCGGCAGCCAGCTTTGTGCCGGCCCTAGGGTAACGGTAATTGTGTGTTTGTGAGCCGGATGGAGGAACTCTAAAAAAGCGGAGCGTAAAAACATCTCTTCGGTGTTGAATACTTCCAGGAATAAGTGGTTCTGTCGTTTATCACCGTGCAGGTTGTCCCCTATGACCGGATGACTGAGGGCGCTCAGATGACTCCGGGCCTGATGAGTTTTTCCTGTATACAGTTCTACTTCAACCAGTGAGAATCGGGTTTCCCGTATATCTTTCATGTCCTCGGGAAGCATGTCCTCCGGCATACTTCCATGGGCAAGAGGGCGGATTCTACTTTCAGCTTCTAAATACTTCTTTTCATTACTATAAAAATCTTTTATAGGCCGATTGGTGTATACCTCTTCCTTTAAGTATCCCCGTACAAGGGCAAGGTAGCTCTTTTTTACCTCTTTGTGCTTAAATTGAGTAGTCACATGGGAGGCGGCGTCCTTTCGGAGGGCGAATACAACCGCACCGGAGGTGCGGCGGTCTAAACGATGGCAGGTCAAAACCTTTTTTTGAACGATTCCCCCCAGAATGTTTACACAATTCGGCTTATTTTGCGTGTACTGGTTAGGGTGTATAAACAAGCCCGCCGGCTTGTCAACAATGATAATTGAAGAATCCTGGTAGAGGATCGGTATTTTTACGGCCACTTAGGTGTATCCTGCTCTTTTATTCATGAAAAGCGGCCAACGATTGGGTAAAAGGCGGGTGGGCAATACCGTATTCCGTTACAATAGCGCTGATATAGGAGTGGGGGGTAATGTCAAAGGCCGGATTGTACACATCTATTCCTTCCGCGGCAATTTGAGTACCTCCCACCTGGGTTACCTCCTCGTGACTGCGCTCTTCTATAGGAATTTCCCCTCCACTTTGAATTTCATAATCAATTGTTGAAACCGGAGCAACTACATAAAAGGGGACCCCGTGTTCCTTCGCCGCCACCGAGAGCATATAGGTACCGATCTTGTTGCTGGTGTCTCCGTTTGCGGCAATGCGATCGGCTCCAACCAAGATCAAATCGATCTTTCCCTGCTGCATAAGGAAGGCGGCGGTATTGTCTGCGATAAGTTTTGCTGGTATTCCCTCCTGGACCAGTTCCCAGGCTGTAAGACGGCTTCCCTGGAGACGCGGGCGGGTCTCATCGGCGTATACAAACACCTCTTTTCCCGCTTCAACGGCCGAGCGGACTACTCCTAAGGCGGTTCCCCATCCGGCGGTTGCCAGCGCCCCGGTATTGCAGTGGGTAAGGATAGTCGCTTTTTCCGGAACCAGGGCGTTGCCGTGGCCTCCCATTCTCCGGTTTATTTCGACATCCTCCTTCTGAATGGTGTGGGCTTCCTCCAACAGTCTCTCAGCGATATGCGTCGGAGTCAATGCTGAGGAAGATTCGGCAAGGGCCAACATTCTCCGTACCGCCCAGCTTAGGTTTACCGCAGTCGGCCGGGATTTAATCAGTGTTCTCCCCGCCTCTCGGAGCTTTGAAAAAAACGCCTCCCGGGGAAAATCCTGAAATTCAAGGGCCGCCAGATATACTCCAAAGGCGGCGGTTGCTCCTATTGCAGGGGCCCCGCGTACTACCATATCCCGTATGGCAAACTCAACATCTTCATACGTTCCACACACGTAAATATCACGGGTCATGGGAAGCTTTCTTTGGTCAAGGAGATGAAGTGATCCGTTGGAAAACTCTAAAGTTCGAATATCGTTCATAGAAAAATTATCCTTCCAATTTATTGTTCAATACACTAAGGGTATCGCATTTTCAAAAAAATGAAAACTATGTCGGCCAAGGGCAACCCCGGCCTGGGCAAGCCCGGCCTGGGGCAAGCTATTCTCACCTTAAGATTACCGGAGCCAGTGGTCTGCGGCTAATTCATTTCCCCATTTTTGCTTTCATAGCTGCAAACATATCCGCCGCTTCTTCCGGAGCAAGATCCTCATCAGGCTGGTGAATTTCGATCAGCTCGGAGGGTATTTCCTCAAGAAAAGGAGAAGGGCCTGATTCAGTTTTCTCACGCATTATTTTTCGTGTGAGACAGCTGGTCAAATAGAGCTTCTGTTTCGCCCGGGTTATAGCAACGTAAAAGAGGCGTCGTTCCTCTTCCAAATTGTTGGGGTCTTCCTCAACAGAGCGGGCGTGGGGAATAAGATGGGCTTCAACCCCTGCAAGAAATACAATTTCGAACTCAAGACCCTTGGATGCGTGGATGGTCATCAAATTGACTTTACCCTTCTCTCCGTCATCATCTTCATCCCGGGTAATCAAAGAGATGCGGTTGAGATAGGTATATATATTTGGGTCCAGGTTGTCGGGATCGTTCTCCCAACGCTCAAAAAGGTCGATAAAGGTCCCGACGTTTTTGTATTTCCAGCGGGCGGCTTTATCATTAGTTGAGTATTCCTGCAGCAGGTGGCCCCAATAATCGATGCGATTGACCAGGGACCTGGTGGTCTCTGCCATTTTCTTTCCAGTGAGAATTTGTTCGCGGTAGTACTCTATAAGCCCGATAAACTCTTCAAGGTTTTCTTTTGCCTTTGCGGAGATAGGAGAATCTGAGGCCCAGCGCAGGGCGGATATTGCCGAATACAGGGAATAGTGCTTTTTTTCAGCGATTTTCCGAATTTTCTGAAGGGTTGTTTTTCCGATACCCCTACGGGGTGTGTTGATAACCCTCAGTAGATTCACATCGTCATCAGGATTTGCAATAACTTTAAGATATGCAATTACATCTTTAATTTCTTTACGCTGAAAGAAGCTTTGTCCTCCGGACACCCGATAGGGGATATTTTCTGCCAGCAGCGCGTTTTCAAGGGCAGCAGTCAGGCCGTTGGTGCGTACCAGTATGCCGAAATCGTGGTAGCGGTACTTCTCACGCATCACCAGAGTTTTGATCATTTCAGTAATAAATTCGGCTTCCCTCATTTCATCATCCGGATAATAGAGCTCCAGGGCCTTTCCCCCTTCAATTCCTGTCCAGAGCTTTTTTGTTTTCCGGTTTTCATTATGGGAGATAAGTTCGTTGGCCGCGTTGAGAATATGGCGGGTAGACCGGTAATTCTGTTCGAGCTTTATTTCAATCCGTTCAGGAAAATCTGCTTCAAATTTCACAATATTGAGGTAGTTTGCACCCCTCCAGGAGTAAATCGACTGATCGTCGTCGCCTACCACACAGATATTTCGGGACCCCTCGGAAATTAGTTTCATCAAACGATACTGTGCAAGGCTTGTGTCCTGAAATTCGTCCACCATCACATATCGAAAACGATTGCGGTAATGGTCCAGCACTTCGGGATGCTCCTCAAACAGCTTAATGGGAAGCATAATAAGATCGTCGAAATCTACCGCATTATATACCTGAAGATGTTCCTGGTACTCCTGATACACCGGTTTTAGAGTTTCAACTTCCCGGGTCCAGTCGCTCCGTCCGGTTTTAATCGCTGAAAAGATATTAGCGGTTGCGTAGAAGTCGATTGAGTCCGCGGTAATATTCATTTCCCGGGCAACTTCCTTCAGCAGAGACATTTTATCGGATTGGTCGTAAATGCTGAAGTTGCGCTTAAAACCGAGGTGTTCAATATGAGTACGAAGCACCTGGACCCCAAAAGCGTGGAAGGTGGACAAGGTGAGGTTTGAAAGACGCTTTCCGGTCAACTCGCGTACCCGTCCGGCCATTTCGCGGGCCGCCTTATTGGTAAAAGTGAGGGCAAGTATTGATGATTGGGGAATTCCCTTTTCCAGCATATGGGCAATCCGGAAAATAATCATACGGGTTTTGCCCGATCCCGCTCCGGCGATTATCAGCAGGGGTCCCTCTAGAGTGGAGGCTGCGGTATATTGTTCGGGGTTTAACTCTCGTTGTAAATCAATCGGCACGGGTACTCCTTCTGGGAATTGTTATAGCTTCTACAGGACAAATTTCATGACAGCAGTAACAGCGAATACATTTAGATTCATCAAGCTGTACCTGTTGCCGCGGCGGGGTTTGGGTAAACGAGAGGGCCTGGGATGCGCAGATTGCCACACACTCACCGCAGCGAATACATTTTTCATGATCGAACTGCGGAGTAGGGCGGGATCGCACCTCAAGACGGCGGAAAAAGGAAAAGCGCATCATAAATCGGGCTATCGGTCCCCTCCGGGCGCCGCCTATCAGCTCAAAATTCCGGGGGCTCGGGTCCTCCCCGTTCAGCCCCTTAAGTTCAAAATCCTCAGCCCTCTCTATGCCGTCCAGTATGCCGAGGGCGTGATAGTTTGTCGGTATCGAGTTCGGATCATATCCGATCAAAGAGGATGCGGCAAGGTCTAATGCCAAAAGACTTGGACAGGCCCCCACCAAACCGACCGAACGGGGAAATCCGTTCCCCGGGCCGGGCCCCTCCATCCCGATTACCGCATCCATTAGGGTATACAGGGAAAAACGGGGTTGAAGTGCCTGCAGCAAATCAATAAGTAATTTCCCGAAATCATCCCGTCCGGGGTATTTTACATGGAAAGCGGCCTTTGTATATCCGGGAATCAGACCGTACAAGTTTTTTATAGCGCCGGTGTAAAACATCAATTCGTGGGTCTTAAGTTTAGGAAGAGAGATCACTACATCAACAGTATCTAAAACATCCGTCAAATTGAAAATAGGCTCAATGAGGGGCGATGCGACCTGGAACTCCCGTTTGCCCCTGCGAAAATCAGCCCACTCGACCCCCTCTTCGTCAACAATCTGCCGTATTCCGCATCCCCGTCCCTCAAAATCACCTCTATGCACGCCTGGGCTGTCGCCGACCAGAATGCGTGTTGCTCCGGCGGAGCGTACATAGCGTATGACCGCCCTTACAAATTCCGGATGGGTTGAAAGTGCACGCTCCGGGGGGGCATCCCGTAAAATATTCGGTTTCAGCAGGACCCTTTTTCCCTTCACCTCTAAACCGCCCGCCAATTCAACCGCCGAAGCAATCGCCCTATTTAGTTCATCTGTTTTATAGGCCGCACAAGGTATCATTGAGACCGGAATTTTCATATTTTTCTCCTGGATCAACTGTAATCAACTCTACGAATTGCCGCCGCGTACATTGGGCCGCGCCCTTCCGCCGTATCAGGAAGTACATGCCAACCATATCGCGTTTTTTCGCCGAAGGGCAAGTGGAGTGGTAGAAGTTCAAACCGGCCGGCTCGCTTTTTATGCAGCTTCTCTAGTACTCCATCGTTCTCGAGGGGTGATAGGGCGCAGGTACTGTAGACTATTATCCCCTCCGGTTTCACGACCTCTAAAGCTGAGGCGAGCATAGCAAAAGCCTGAATTGAGAGGTGTTTTGTGCGGGCGGGACTCCACTTTTGCAGATGCTTATTTGATCGAATTATATGCCCCTCGGAAGAGCAGGGGACATCCAACAGTATTCGCTCATAGGCTGAGGGTTCATGGCGAAACCAGGTGAGAGCATCGAAACCTGTAATTCTCAGTTTCTCTAACTGGTGTACGTTGAGGTGCTGATGCAAGACCCTCCGCAACCGCTCCCTTCGAGCCCCCGACAGCTCGTTGGAGGTCAGCTCAATTCCGGGAAAGCGATGGGCCAATACCAGGGATTTTCCTCCGGGGGCGGCGCACATGTCCAGAACCCGGTCTCCTGCCCGCGGGGAAAGCTGCAGGGCGGTATAGTAACTTGCCTCGTCTAGAAAATACGAGCTCGTGTGAAGTTTGAAGTTCGTATCCTTTGTTTCAGCCTCCTCTGAAGGCTGTTCTCTGGTTTTCAACTCGAAGTAAGAGGGTTCCTGTAACAGGGCCTGTCTTAGCTTCGGCCAGCGTGTCTCAAAAAGGTCCTCATAGAAATCATCAAATGTAATCGCGGCCTTTTTTTTCTTTCCCATTCTAATTACCCATTTCAACTCTGCAGATATTGAGTTACAGTAGAACCGTGATGAAACATATAGAATTCAAAGCGGTCTTTTTCGATCTTGACGGAACACTGCTGTATACTTTACCTGATATCGCCGCTGCAGTAAATCACGCCCTGGGGACAAAGGGGCTTCCTCCGCGGCCTGTAGAAGAGTATAAATATAAAGTCGGATGGGGCCTTGAGGAAACGGTACGCAGGGCTTTGCCTGAAGAACTTCAATCGACCGCCGCCGAAAGCGGGATGCTGCAAGAGCTTACCGCCGAGCTTATCAAGGAATACCGACGAAATCCTTACGAGCTCACTACCCCCTATGCGGGTATACCGGAACTTCTGGATAGTCTGCAGCAGCGTAATATAACGATGTCGATTTTGTCGAATAAAGAACACCTGCTCACCACTACTATAGTCAAAGAGCTTCTCTCCCCTGTGGAGTTTCTTACAGTACAAGGGGTCTCTGCAAATATTCCTCCGAAACCCGATCCTAGGGGGGTAGAACTGCTTCTAGGGAATACCGGTATTCCTCCCTCGGAGGTTCTGTACGTCGGTGACAGCGGTGTAGATATGGATACAGCGGTAAGGGCCGGGCTCTATCCGGTTGGCGTGGCCTGGGGCTACCGCCCTGTGGAAGAGCTGCTGGAGAGGGGGGCGGAAGTAGTGTTACATGAACCTAAAGAGCTTATGGGCCTGTTTCCGGAGTTGCTATTGGACAGATTGTGAGATAACTTATTATACTGTAAGAAAAGAATAAGAAAATGAGGTGGCGTATATGAATGAAAGCGAACTAAAATCCGCAGCACAGGAATATCTATCATTAGAGACCCATCACTACTTTACACAAGAATTACAGAAGGTCTTGGACAACAATGACATAGAAGATCTGAATGATCGGTTTTATACTCAGTTGAGTTTCGGTACCGGAGGCCTCCGAGGAGTAATCGGTGGAGGATATAACCGGGTAAACCCCTTTGTTATACAGCAGGCAACCCAGGGGCTGGCTAATTACATCAACCGGGCTGTAGACAATGGGTCGGCGGTTATAGCCTACGATTCCCGCAATTTTTCCGACCTGTTTGCCGAAGAAGCGGCCAGAGTGCTGTGTGCCAACGGAATCAAGGTAAAACTTTTTTCCGCCTTACGGCCGACCCCCGAGCTTTCCTATGCAGTGCGCGCTTTAGGGGCAACCGCCGGAATAGTAGTCACCGCCAGTCATAATCCCCCCGAATACAACGGCTATAAGGTCTACTGGTCCGACGGCGGTCAGATTGTTCCCCCCCATGACAAGGGAATTATCGAAGAAGTTCGAAATGTCGGAAAAGATATTAAGCTGATGGACCGGGAAGAGGCTGAGGAGCAGGGGCTTCTCGAAATAATCGATGAAAAAATTGATGCTGAATACCGCGGGGTAATCAAAAACTGCAGTATGCGACCGGAATTAATGCAGAACCACGGAAGTGAATTGAAGGTTGTGTTTACCCCCCTCCACGGGACCGGGGGAGTAATGCTGCCCCGCGTGCTTGGTGAAATGGGCATCCAAGTAATCGAAGTGCCGGAACAGGCTGAGCCCGACGGCAATTTTCCCACTGTAGAGTATCCGAACCCGGAAGAAGCCTCCGCGATGAAAATGGCCATTGATCTTGGAAAAGAGAAAAAGGCTGATTTGGTTATGGGGACCGACCCGGACGGCGACCGTTTGGGAATTGCGGTACCGGGAACTGGGGAGGAATTCCAGCTTATAAACGGCAACCAACTGGGGTCTCTCCTGGGGGATTACATTTTTCAATCCCGCAAAGAGACTGGAACGTTACCGGCAAAACCGGCTTTCGTGAAAACAATTGTTACTACCGAACTTCAGCGGCTGATAGCCGAATCTTATGGTGCAGCCTCTTATGACGTGCTGACCGGGTTCAAGTATATTGCAGAAAAAATAAAAGAGTTTGAGAAAACCGGTGAAACCTATGTGTTCGGTGGAGAAGAGAGTTACGGGTATCTTGTAACCGATAAAATAAGGGATAAGGATGCAGTGTCTGCAGCTTTTCTTACCGCCGAAATGGCCCTGTATCACCGCACCCGTGGTAAAACCCTCCTCGACCGTTTAAAGGAAATCTACACTGAATACGGCTATTTTCAGGAAATCCTCATTTCACGAGCCTTCAAGGGCATGAGTGGTAAAGAGGCAATGGACGGACTTATGCGACAGCTTCGGGACAATAAACCCACCGAAGTTGGTGGAATCCCCGTATCTAAGGTCAAGGATTATCGAGAGGGTACTACTACGGATATGCAGAGAGGAGAAACCGTCAAAGATATCGAGCTTCCCTCTTCAAATGTGCTGCAGTGTATCCTCAAAGACGGCAGTATAGTAACCGCAAGGCCTTCAGGTACCGAGCCGAAGATAAAATTCTACGCCTCCTGCAGCGGAGCAGCTGGAACAGAGCTTGGGGAGGCACAGCGGGAAGTAGGCCGGCGGCTTGAAAAGATCCGTTCAACAATCGATTCCTGGGTCGAAAAAGCCCAAAAATAGGTCCTAACGTAGACCAAAACGTCGGTCTATATAGCTATAGATCTGGCTATTCAATACTGAATTTTAGTATTGGAATTAGAGTATTCAAAGTATTCGGAGGAAAAAATGAAAAGTTATCGGAAAGAGTTGTGGTTTAATACCAAAGAGCGTTACCAGTTTGTACACATTACCAAGGAAGTTCAGGAAGCGGTGATGGATAGCGGAGTTGAAGAGGGGTTTTGCCTGGTGAACGCCATGCACATTACCGCCAGTGTCTTTATTAATGATAATGAATCCGGTTTGCATCAGGATTATATGGAGTGGCTGGAAAAGCTTGCCCCCTATAACCGAAAGGGGTACCACCACAACGTGGGAGAAGATAACGGAGATGCCCATCTTAAACGGCAGGTAATGGGACGCGAGGTAGTTATCGCAATTACCGAGGGGAAACTTGACCTTGGACCGTGGGAGGCTATTTTTTATGGTGAATTCGACGGCCGGCGGCGAAAACGGGCCTTAATAAAGATAATAGGCGAGTAGGACACCCCGGTAATGAAAGGGTATTATCACTTTTTAAGAAAAGTTCCTTTCTTTCAAAACCTCAATGATGAGGATATTCGCGAAATTATGCGATATTGCCGGGAAGAAGATCTTGAACCCGGCCAGGTGATTTTTTATGAAGGGGACACGGCCGATCGTTTTTATATTGTAATGGAGGGGGAGGTCGAGGTCTGGAAAGATTACGACAGCTCTGATGCCGACTTATTAGCCGTACATGGGGTCAACAAGCTCTTCGGCGAGATGGCCCTGGTTGATGATCTTCCCCGAAGCGCTACGGTAGTGACTCGAACCCATACTCGTCTTTTATATATCAATGAAGAAGAATTCCAGAGGCTCCTGAAGGAAAATTCCCTTGTTGCCCTGGCAATTATTCGTTCTCTCAGTGCTATGGTACGGAAAAGTAACGAGACCTTTGTGGAAGATTTGCGTGAGCGTAACCAGGAATTACAAAAGGCATACGACGAACTCCAGACTGCTCAGCACGAACTTCTGCACAATGAACGGCTTACCACCCTCGGCAAATTCTCCTCGATGATACTTCATGATATACGTAATCCTATTTCGGTAATAAAAGCCTATGCGGATATGCTTAAACTCTCGTGTGATGAAAACTCGAAGGATTACAATTATCTTGATAAAATTAGTTTTGAAACGGAACGGCTTAACCAGCTGGCCAACGAGTTGCTTGATTATTCAAGGGGGGAAATACGGCTCGATATGGGGATAGTTTCTATTCCTGACTTCTTTAAGGAGATCTGTGATTTTGCCGAACACAGGCTCAGTTCCAAGGAAATAGAAGTTGAGTGTTCCTATGAGTATGACGGCCATGTAGTGATGGACCATAAGCGGATACTACGGGTTTTTACGAATCTTCTTGAAAATGCCCGTAAAGCACTTGGTCGACGGGGAACGTGCCGTATTACCGCGGTAAAAGAAAATAGAATGATCAAATTCGCCGTGCATGATGATGGCAGCGGAATGAGTCCGGAAGTCCTCGAGCATATTTTTGAGCCCTTCTACTCTTCATCGCCGAATGGTGGAACAGGGCTGGGTATGGCAATTGTAAAAAGTGTTGTTGAGGCACACCATGGTACGGTGGATATTGACAGTCGGGAAGGTGAAGGAACCGAGGTGAGCATTAAACTCCCCCTGCGTCTGTAAGATGCAGCACTAAGATAGAACTATCCACTCAAAAAAAGGAAGTTACCCGTGGGCGTTTAGCTGGGGAATCCTGGGGGTTACTTTTTTTCTCTCTTTACTTTTTTACAGAAACTAATTAAAATAAAAACTAAGTAAACATTATAAAGCATTCATAATAAGGAGTAATTATGGGTATTAAACCTGGTAAAAAATTCTTCAAAGAGAAAAGTCAATGTGTAATAACTGAACTCTTTAACAAGGGCGACTCAAACCTTGAATACCTGAGCGGTTCTCAGATGGAAATATGGGGAGGGGCTCTTTCCCCTCAACTATCTTTTAAATACGAAGAGACTTTAATCTACAATTTAAAAGATACTTGTGAGGTAGAAGTCGAAGGGCATAGTTATCGGCTTGAGCATTACGATGTGCTGTATATCCCGATCAATACCGCTTTTATAGTTCGTCATGCCGGGCAGGAAGAGGGCTTGTTGTACATCTATCGTGCCACCGGTGACAAGGCTTATCCGGTACACCATTCAAAGTGGAAAGAAATCAAAGAGAATAAAGATCGCATCCGTTACTTGAATAAGAAAGAGGTATATCTTATGTTTGATGTAGCGGAGCAGGCCAATAAGTTTATCGCCGGCTACACTTTTTATGAGAGCTATACCCGGGCATGGCCTCCCCATAATCATACCGACCAGGAAGAGGTGTATGCCTTTATTGAAGGGGAAGGTGCAATGGAGGTCTATGAGGACGACGAGCATAAAACCTTTGTAACCTCAGTTGAAGTAGGCGATCAGGTAACGATTCCCATGCTGAACTATCATCCGGTCTTTAGCCACGAAGACCCCGTCACTTTTATCTGGTGCATTGCCGGCGAGCGATACTGGGTGGGCGATAAAAACAAAGACTTCATGAAGGGAAAATCTGATAAGATCACTACCTAGGGGGCTTATAAAGATAGGTGAAAAAAAAGAGGTGCTCAGTGTTACTGAGTATACTCTTCTTTATTGTGTGGCGGGCTGGTTTTCCAGCCCGCTTTATAAATTTGGAGCAAGTATATGGATTTGATCACTCTTACCGGTAGTCAGAGCAGCTATAGTATTCTCCCCTTCGAAAAAAGTCTGCCCTTGCACGTTCATTGGGGAGCAAAAACTCAGTTTCAAAGCGAAAAAAAACTGTTTCCCTTTAACAATCGTGGGTATTCCATTCAGCCGCGGATAGGAAAATCAACTGTTTCTGTAGAAGAGCTGCAGTGTGAATACGGCTTTGCCGAAAACGGGGATTTTCGGCTGCCCGCCTTTCGCGTACGTGATGGGCGAAATTATCCTATTACCGGGCCCTTTGAGCTCCAGTCCCGCATCTATTCCGGAAAAAAGGCGATTCCGGGTATGCCCTCTGCCCGCCAAGGGGCTGAGCAGAACCTAGAAACGGTTGAACTGCAGATGCACGACCCAAAAACAGACCTCTGGATTACTCTGTTTTACACAATGTTTCCTGAATACGATGCGGTCTGTCGTCATGTGCGCTTTACCAATCAGGGGAGCTGCCCCGTCAAGTTGGAAAAGGCCGCCAGCCTTTCACTGGACCTGTTCAACTGGGACTACGAGTTGCTCTATCTGCCCGGCGCCTGGGCGAGGGAGAGGCAGCTGCTGCGCCGCCCGGTGCAGAACGGCACCACCTCCTTCGGCAGTGCCCGCGGTACCAGCAGTCATCAATTTAATCCAGCATTTGCCCTGGTAGCCGCCGACACTACCGAGCTCTCCGGTGAAGCCTATGGCTTTTCACTCATCTACAGCGGCAATTTTCTGACTGAGCTGGAACTGAACTACGACAACAACCTGAGAGTCAATTTGGGGATTCATCCGGATACCTTCGAATGGCAGCTGCAGCCCGGTCAGAGCTTCCACACCCCCGAAGCGGTCATGATCTACTCAAACGAAGGTTTGAACGGTATGAGCGGCAAATTTCACGGGTTCATACAACACCACATCTTTCCGCCGAATTTTCAAAACCGGGAGCGCCCGATTCTGTTTAACAACTGGGAAGCCACCTACTTCGATTTCGACCAGCAGGATCTGACGGAGCTCGTTGAAACGGCGGCTGATCTGGGCGCTGAACTCTTCGTTCTGGATGACGGGTGGTTCGGCGAAAGAAACTCCGACCGCACGTCCCTCGGCGACTGGCAGGTAAATACCTCCAAGCTGCCGGGCGGGCTGGAGGGGCTGGCAACAGCAATCGAGCAGCGGGGGCTGCAGTTCGGCCTGTGGATAGAACCGGAGATGATTTCGCACCACAGCCGGCTGGCCGGAGGGCATCCTGACTGGTTTTTATCGATTCCCGACCGGCCGGTTGCCGAAGGGCGTAATCAGCTGGTGCTCGACCTGAGCCGGCAGGAGATCTGCAACTTTCTGGTAGACACTTTGGATGAAATTCTCGCAAGTGCGCCGATTCGCTATATCAAATGGGACATGAACCGTTATCTGACCAATGTTGCCTCGCCGCAGCTTTCTGCAGGGCAGCAGCGGGAGGTGTACCACCGCTATGTGCTGGGATTGTACCAGGTGCTGGAGCAGATTACCGAAAAGCATCCGCAGGTGCTGTTCGAAGGCTGCTCGGGCGGCGGCGGACGCTTCGATATGGGTATTCTGTACTACATGCCCCAGTATTGGACCAGCGACAATACCGATGCGGTCTCCCGAATCAAAATACAGTACGGCACCAGCCTGTTTTATCCGCCGATTTCGATGGGTGCCCATGTATCGGCGGTACCGAACCACCAGGTAGGACGCAGCACCTCGCTGGAGATCAGAGGCCACACCGCCATGAGCGGCAACTTTGGGTACGAGCTCGATCTCCGGAGCTTGTCGGAATCAGAAAGCGGGCAGATCAAAGAGCAAATCGCCTTTTATAAGACCCACAGAAAGTTGCTGCAATTCGGCCGATTCATCAGGCTCCAGAGTCCCTTCGAATCAGATGACGCCGCCTGGATGTTTATTGATGAGGATTCCTTTCTCTTGTTCTGGTTCCGGCTGCACGCCGAGGCCAACACCCCTTCACCGCGGGTAAAGTTAGCAGGCCTCGATCCTGATGCGCTGTATGTGGAAGAGTCTACCGGACTCAGCTGCACCGGCGGCGAACTCATGCACCGCGGCCTACTCCTTCCGCAGCCGGAAGGCGACTACGTGTCTCAGCTGCTGAACTTCCTCAGACAATAAAAATCAGACAATAAAAATCAGACAATAAAAAAAGGCCGATTCAAAAGAATCGGCCTGTGGGTTAAATGCCGGTGCAACATATAGTAAACTGGGAGGGGAACTATGCGACTGCCGCCGACACTTTTATTATCGTCCCATGCGGGTAAAACATTAGTCTTCATTAATTAAAATATCAAAAAAAAGTGAAACTTTGTAGTCTTTTCCGCCTTTAATGTCAATTTTTTTGCTAACCG
>Ga0102938_10000367_pt1 | contig 32790 bp, 27 predicted proteins | sample SalPonR2_B_D2_MG_FD_84516 | JGI IMG/M metagenome (GOLD analysis project Ga0102938, IMG submission 84516) | Salt pond soil microbial communities from South San Francisco under conditions of wetland restoration - Salt Pond MetaG R2_B_D2_MG | ecosystem: Environmental > Aquatic > Marine >...
CGATAAAGTTATCGAGTATATGAAGGAGAACGGTATATTTTAAACGGATTTTGATGATTAAGATGAATATCCGTTTTACACCTGAAAAATAATGGAAATATAACGTAGAGACAAGGCATTGCCTTGTCTCTACGTTATATTTTTCCTTGCCTTGTCTCTACGTTATATTTTTTATTGCCTTGTCTCTACGTTATATTTTTCATTGCCTTGTCTCTACATCCTTGCCTTATCTCTACATCCTTGCCTTGTCTCTACATCATTACATCCTAATTTTTTTTCTTGCCATCTGAATAATTTCCTCATGATCAAATGCCAGGGGTGGAAGATTGTCAAGGCTGAACCATTTCAGGTTCTTCGCATCAGATCCTGCAAAGGCCTTCTCTTTTTCTTTACCTGATTGGATAAATCCATAGTAGGCAACCGATATGGTTCTTCCACGTGGATCACGACCGGGCTTTCCAAATGTATAAAATTGCTCCAGTGGAATATTGGTTAATCCTGTTTCCTCTTCTAATTCTCTTTGTGCGCTTTCATGAAGATCCTCATCCATATCCACAAAACCGCCCGGAAGAGCCCATTTTCCCTGAAAGGGTGGGTTTTTTCTTTCAATAAGAAGAATAAATGGATTTACATGACTGGTAAAAATAAGACAATCGACCGTAACCGCAGGCCTCGGATATTTATATGTATAACTCATAAAAAAACAGTCTATAAGGTTTTAATCCAGAAGATTTTTAATTATTCTGAGTTTATGCGAATATTGATTGGTTTTCTCGTTAAAAATTCCCTGATGATCTAATTTATCTATCCTTACAGCTTCTGATGCGTGAATAATTTGATGGTTATCCAGTACAATACCTGTATGTGTTATATTACCTTCCTCATTATCAAAGAACGCCAGATCCCCTTTTTGAGCTTCATCCAGAAAACTCAAAGCTTTGCCTTCTTTTACCTGGTTGCTGCTATCTCTGGGTATACTGATGCGGAGCATTCTATATAATATTTGCGTAAACCCGGAACAATCAATACCCATAATATTTTTTCCTCCCCACAAATAAGGTGCGTGTAAATATTGCAAAGCAAGCGTACAAAGTTTTTCTCTTAAAGGCTGCTCTTTGGTTAATTTTTGCGGATTATCAAGAATATATTTTTCATCATTCATTTTAAAAGAGTTGTCCTGTGGGTTAAAACCATGCAGAATGCTTCCTCCCGGAATATAAAAACCATTAACACTTTTTTCTTTATAAATATAATTTGCAGGTTTCCGGCATATATGTATTGATTGATCTTCCAGTAATAATTTAGACTGTAAACCGGAAGGAATAAAGAATGTTGATTTTATCCAGCCTTCGTATTGATCCAGCAGATTATTTATAAAATACCACTCACCTTGTTGTTTTATAATTTCAAATTCTTCTCCAAACAATATTTGATTTACGATTTCACTTTTGTGTGAAGGAGCTGCGTAAAGTGAAATATTTCCTGTATTTACAATAAATGATTCCATGTTTCTAGTTAGAGTTTGTACCAAATTTAACAATTATGCATTTAATATGTCTTAATTGAACAAAAAAATATATTTTTAGGTACAGACAATTAATCAGGTATTTTTTTACATTTGTTAATTCTGTTACAACAAATTTTGAAGACGTTCTTTTCAAAGTCCCGTCCTTTAGGGCGGGATCTAAGATAAACCCTAACTATCCGGTCAATTTCTGAAAATTTTGTAAATTTAAAATACAAAATTTTCAGAAATCATAAACCTGGAGGGGCATTCTGTAAATCACAAAAGATTAATTTGTTAAAGCAGAATTAATACAAGAACAAAACAAAGGAGCAATGAAAAAATATTTTTCTTTTATTAAAAGTAAGTATAAAAACATATTCACTGGTTTAATATTTATAATTGCTGTAGCAATTTTAATCTATGTTTTACCCAGGGAGGCAAAATTCAAATTCGATTTTCAGAAGAATAATCCATGGATGTATGAAACATTGATTGCTCCCTACGATTTTCCTATTTATAAGACAAAAGACCAAATAAAAAATGAAAAAGACAGTTTACTTGAAAGTGTAAAACCATATTTTAGATTTGACACTTCAGTATATAAAAGCCAGGTAAACAGCTTTACCAGTTCATTCAATAATAAAATTGAAGAATACAAAAAACAGAAGTTTTCTGAAAATTCAAATGATTTGAAATTCAAAGAACAATTTTTTGAAAAAATTGCAAGGAAGTACTTTTCTATTGCTATGCAGCATTTTAAGCATGTCTATACAAAAGGTATTATTGCACCCTCAGAAGTAAGAAGTCAGCTAAATAAAGATTCCGAAATTGTTTTAATGAAAGATAAAGTAGGCAGAGAAATTAGTTTTTCAAAATTATATGAACCCAAAGAAGCCTATAAATATGTTATTACCAATCTAGAGGAGTATACGGATAGTTTAGACAGTTTTCAGAATAAACTTTCGGATGAGAGCAAAACGTTTTTTGATAACCTTAGTTTTTATGAATATATAAAACCTAATGTTTTCTATGATAGTGAGACCTCAAGCAGAATTAAGGAGGATAAGCTCGGAAATTTCTCCAATACAAAAGGATTGGTTCAGGCAGGAGAACGGATAGTTTCTAAAGGGGAAATTGTGGATGGAAAAACTTACCAGATATTAAATTCTTTAAAGAAAGCTTACGAACAGCGTCTTGGCAGCAATTACCACACCGGGATGATCTTCCTGGGGCAGGTTATATTTGTCTTTGCCTCAATCTTTGTCTTGTATCTTTTTCTTTATCATTTCAGGAACGAAATTTTACAGGATGTGCTGAAAACTGTTTTTATCATCTTTTTGGTTGTGATTTTTGCACTTGTGTCGGGTGTGACCCTTCGAATAAGTCCTCAAAGTGTTTATATTCTTCCTTTTGCAATTTTACCTATTATTATCCGATCTTTTTATGATGCAAGGCTTGCTTTGTTTATTCACATTATAACAATTCTGATTATTGGCTTTTATGTCCCAAATAGTTTTGAGTTTGTATTTTTGAATTTTATTGTTGGTATCGTTGCGCTATTTAGTTTAACAAGCCTGAACAGGAGGGGGAAACTCTTTTTATCGGCAGCGCTTGTTATTCTGAGTTATAGTTTTGTTTACTTTGGTTTGGCTATCAGACAAGAAGGAAATATTGAGAATATTGACTGGATGAATTTTGCCTACTTTGGAATAAATGGAGCTATAGTGCTTGCTTCTTATCCTTTGATCTATCTTTTTGAAAAATTATTTGGCTTTTTATCTGATGTTACTTTAATGGAAATGGCAGATACCAACCAACCTCTTCTGAGAAAACTTTCAGAGAAAGCCCCGGGAACTTTTCAGCATTCATTACAGGTAGCCAGTCTGGCAGAAACTGCTGTCTACCAGATTGGAGGAAATCCGCTGTTGGTAAGAACCGGTGCCATGTACCATGATATTGGTAAAATGGACAACCCAATCTATTTTATAGAAAATCAGGATGCGAATTTCAATCCACATGAAAGGCTTGAATTCGAAGAAAGTGCCAAAATCATTATAAATCATGTGAATAAGGGAGTTGAAATTGCCATAAAAAACAGGTTACCGAGTCCGATTATTGACTTTATACAGACCCATCATGGAACAACTAAGGTTCAATATTTTTACAGGAAATTTCTTCAGAAATATAATGAAGAAGAGGTCGATATATCACAGTTTACTTATCCAGGGCCCAAACCATATTCTAAAGAAATGGCTGTATTGATGATGGCTGATTCTGTAGAAGCAGCCTCAAGAAGCTATTCCTCACTGGATGAAAAAACAATCAACAACCTTGTTGACAATATTATTGATTCTCAATTAAGTAATGGACAATTTGAAAACGTAGATATAACTTTACGAGATATCACTATAATTAAAGGTATTTTCAAGAAGAAACTACAGAATTTTTATCACGCCAGAATTGAATATCCTGAGCAACAAAACCAGTAAGTTTTTATAGGAAGTTTACCTAACAAAAAACTCCGGGTGGTTTCCCGGAGTTTTTTATTATTTGAATGGCTGTTTTTTTGAATTTTATTCAAGTGAAGTTTGAACTCTGAGCCAGCCGAAGAGGATAAAGAACAGGCCTGCTATACCCAGTATGGAGGAAATAATATTACCCCCTATTGGCAGCACTCCGCTGAAGAGACTTGCAAATGCACCAATAATAAGAGCTATGACAAGTAAATTAACCCCGCTCTTTCCGGTTTCATTGAAGGTATTAGATTTTTTTAGCTTCAGGAATCCTAAGAGCTCAATTATGAACGTGGCGATAAAAATGAGTGATACGATCATCTCTAAAGTTCCTGCTTTAAACATTCCACTTGCATCTCCGGTTGCCAGACTTTTCAAGCCAGAACCCATACTAACTATTGATGCAACAAAATCTAATACTGTTGCCGCTAAACCAATATAAATTGCAACAGATATCATTTGTACGGCTTTTTGTCCCACTTCATCAAGTGTGGAACGAAACTGTTTCAATCCTATAAGAAGAAGAATGAGTCCGATAAGGCCTGCTACGGCAGCACCCCAACCCCTGCTTGCTTCATTACCAAGCTGTAATAGCATTCCAACTAATATTAGCGATATAGAAGTGAGGGCAACTTTGTTTTCTCCAATTATGCCTTTTTGAATATTTCTCCATCCGGTAATTATCATTACTAATACAACCAGACTGAAAATTGTACCTATTACTCCTCCTATTGCGGGAATAATTCTGATTATCCCTCCAACCAGTGCGATAATCATTGATATTAACAGCAAGTTTGCACCTTTGGATCCGATTTCTCCTATGGTGTTTGAACTTTTTAATTTACTATAGCCAATAAGCTGAAAAATAAAAGCCACAATTAGTCCTATAGTTGCAATGATTCCAACTATTGGGATTAATCCGACCAGTGCACTAATAGCACCAATAATTGCTGCTACATAAACTAATTGAATAGCATTTTTACCTTGTTCATCTAACAATTCTTTTATGTTTTTCAACCCTAAAAGAAAGATGATAAAACCAATTAAGACCAGAACTTCCGAAGCCCATCCTTTGCCAACACTGTTAAAAGCTGTTAAAAGGGCTCCAGCTAAAACCATTGAACTTGCTTTAATACCATTTTTGTCCATAAATATTTAAATTTTAGTGAATAATGAATATTAAATTTATGAAAAAATGATTTTAGTTGTTTAGGTTTTTATCAACATGTTTTAAACAATTTTACAAGAGTACCCAAAGAAAAGATTAATGGTACTTTTTATTATATGAATCTAATTGAGAATAAAATAAGAATAAAAAGCCTAGAATCTCATATCAATTACTTCTGCTTTTGGGTGAGTTTTTTTGTTGAAGGTAAAAGTTGAATCCGGGATTGTTTTATTTGTTTTCATTTCTTCGATCATTATAGTGAACCTGGAACCATCTTTTGCGTAGACTTTTGCAGAATGAATGTTGTAATCCTGGCCAACTCTTAAAGTTATTCTGCTATAGTCCTTATCCAGATCTTTGGGATACAAGTCAATTAGGTGCACTTTTTCATTTCCTATTTGTTTATTATCCAGGAGTCTGTATTTGAAATCTTTTTTATACAGGTTGAATATTTTATTCGGGTGATTAAAGATATCCTGGTTATTGGCATCATTGACAGGTTCTGAGATATATACTTCCTGAACCTGTTGCTTAAAATTCCACATAGTTTTTCCATTATAAAAAACTGTAGATTTAGGAAGGGTTAACTTATATTTTTCTCCTTTAATAAAAAGTTCACCTTTAATAGTTTGTTTTGAATCTGCCTGTAAGTTAACGTAATCAATTGAAAACCCTGCCTTAATTGTTTTGTATGATTCTTTTTTTTCCGAGACTTTATCAAGTATTTTTTCTGCCTTTGGATCTTGTTGAGCAAAAACAGGTATGTTGGTTATCACCAAAAATAAGACAATCAAATTTTTCATAGTATAGCTTTTATTTTTTGCTAATATCATTCAAATATTGTTCCAGTGTATATTCATCCTGAAATAAAACCTGTCTGGCTTTGCTTCCTTCATGCGGACCAACTACATTTGCTGCTTCAAGTTGATCCATTATTCGCCCTGCTCTGTTGTAGCCTATTGCAAATTTTCTTTGTATCAATGAAGTAGATCCTTGTTGATGTCTTGTAACCAACCTGGCAGCTTCTTCGAATAATTCATCCCATTTATCAATGCTTCCTGCTTCCCCATTATTATTGGTTTCATCTTCATATTCAGGTAACTCGTAAGGTTCTGAAAATCCCTGTTGGTTGCTTATAAAATCTGTTAATTTTTCCAGTTCTTCTGTATCAATAAAAGCACATTGCAGACGGGTAAGGTCACTTCCTGTTGAGATCAGCATGTCGCCTCTTCCTATTAGCTGGTTGGCTCCGGTGCTGTCAAGTATGGTTCTTGAATCAACCATTGCTGTCACTCTGAAGGCAATTCTTGCAGGGAAATTGGCTTTTATGACCCCTGTAATGATATTTGTAGTTGGTCTTTGAGTGGCAATAATAAGGTGAATGCCAATGGCCCGGGCTAACTGCGCAAGCCGTGCTATCGGGCCTTCAATATCTTTGCCCGCAGTCATGATCAGATCAGCAAACTCATCAATTACCAATACAATGTAGGGAAGGTACCTGTGCCCTTTTTCCGGATTCAGGCGTTTTTTTATGAATTTCTTGTTGTATTCTTTAATATTTCTTACATGTGCAGCTTTTAGCAAGTTATATCTTTCATCCATCTCAACACATAGTGAGTTGAGTGTTTTGATAATATCTTGATTATCTGTAATTATTGGTTCTTCCACATCCGGGAGTTTGGCTAAATAGTGATTTTTAATTTTTGAATAGAGCGTAAGTTCTACTTTTTTAGGATCAACCATCACAAACTTAAGTTGTGCCGGATGTTTTTTGTACAGAAGTGAAGTGATTATGGCATTCAGTCCAACAGATTTTCCTTGTCCTGTAGCTCCTGCAATAAGCAAATGCGGAAGTTTTCCCAGGTCTATAACATACGACTCATTAGAAATTGTCTTGCCAAGTCCCAGGGGTAGTTCATAATCTGACTCTGCAAAACTTTTTGAAGTCAGTATCGACCGCATGCTAACGATTTCTTTGTTTTCATTGGGTACTTCAATACCGATTGTACCCCGCCCGGGTATGGGAGCAATTATTCTTATGCCAAGGGCTGCAAGACTTAAAGCTATATCATCTTCCAGGTTTTTTATTTTAGAAATCCTTATTCCTGGCGCTGGAACAATTTCGTACAGGGTAATGGTTGGGCCGACTGTAGCTTTGATCTGGTCTATCTGAATTTTATAATTACCCAGGGTCTCAACGATTTTATTTTTGTTTCTTATTATTTCATCTTTGTTTATTTGTGTTTCTTTCTCATCATCATACTCTTCCAGAATCTCGATAGGGGGTAATTCAAACTGACTGAGTTCGAGAGTTGGATCATAATCTTTAACTGTTTGTGAATTCTGCGCATCAGAACCATTTTCCGAGGCAGATTTCTCAATGGTTAGTTTTATTTCTTCATCTTCTTTATCCGTGGTTTCTTCTTCTTTTCGGTTTTCTCTTTGATGAGTTTCTGTCTCTTTCTTACTTCCTGTCTCTTCTGTCTCTTCCTTTTGTTCTCTTCTTGTATCTACAAAAGTGAAACCCGAATCCTGTTTTTCCTGTTTTCCTGTTTTATTACCTTCAGGCTGAAGATTTGTTTGTGGATTGTTCCCTTCTTCTTTAGCAACAAAGGAGACAATAGATTTAAGAAATTGTGGGCTAAAAATTTTACCAATTTCCTGTTTTAGCTGGGTGAGCGTTTTCTGTGTCAAAGAAAGAATATATGCTGAAATGAAGATTATATAGAGAAATGCTGTTCCTGTTTTTCCTATTAAAGAGTTGAACCAGTCTGAAAGATACATTCCATGACTTCCGCCCAGTCCGTTCACCAGGTATCCATTCATATTACCAAATAAAAATCCTAAGATTAATGAAAGGAGGATCATTCCGAGAACTGAGTAAATTATCGTTTTTTTAATGGGTAGTAATCTGATATTGAAAAGTTTGAGAGCTATCACGAGGAGTACAAAGGGTAATGCAAAGGAAGCTACCCCAAACCATTTAGCAATAAATAAGTTTGAAATCCTGGCTCCTAATTTTCCGGCCCAGTTTTCTACAACAACTGTTGAGTTAGACAATACCTGTCCCCATTCGAAGCTTTGATCTGTTTTCCAGGTAAAGAAGAAAGAAATGAATGAAATAATCAGGTATATGGCCAGCAAAAAGAAAAAAAGACCTGTAAGAAATTTTATCCGGTCATTCCTGGCTTTTATTTTATCATTCTGATTATTTGGATTTTTATTACTCATCAGGCTTTATTTTTATATCTATATGGCCTTTTTAGATTATAATTGCTGAATATTATAATTTTAAATGAAATTTTCTTTAAGGCCTGCTAATTGCAAAATAAAACAAAATATACGATAAAAGAAAAGATGAAAAATAAAATTATTTAAGGATCTCCATAATCTCCTTCATTGTTTTGCGATTAATTTGTTTGTAGCCTTTAGGTATTTTAAAGGATTTTTCCGGAATATTAGCTCTTTTGACAGTTCTTGCCTTGAATTTCATGGGGATTTCGTAAATATTTAGCTTGAATTCAAGAAGAACACCATCAATTTTTTCAAAAGGTGTATGGTCGTTAAATCCTTTAATATCGATTTCTTCTGTGTAATAAGTTTCAATATAGGTGGTGTCCCCATTTTCCATGAATGAAATAATCGCTTTTTTGCAGGGAAATCCGGCTATTTCTTTTTTCTCTTGGGTATATTGAAGGTTAATATTTTCTCTCTCTTTGAATATCAGGGAAGGCTGGTTAAAGTTTTCAATGTATTTATATTTCTTATTGAAAAAATTGATTAAAGTAACATCTTCTTTTTTATTATAATTTTTTATGTGGCAGAAATTAACAAAACCGGAGGCACTTTTGAATTGATTTTTAATATCGTTATTCCTGAATTCTATAACCATTGTTTTTGGAAGAAATTTCTGAATAAAACTGTCAAGTGAATCTCCCGGGTATTGAATATCATACTTAATTATTCCTTCTTTAAAAGTATCCTTGTCAACGATCTTTTTACAATGGGTAAGAAAAAAAACTGAAACGATAACGGATAGATAGAAACCTATTCTTTTTATTGACATGCGGGACTTTTTATTCTATTCATTCTAAAATACTATGTGTAAAAATAGAAAAATAAATTCAAATTACATGAAAATTAAGGGTATTTATCTGGAAAGGTGTAATCTGAAGAAACAAAATAATTCATATTCTAATTGTATTTTGAATTATATTTTTTTTAGATTTGTAGTTCTTATTTTAAAAAACATAAAAAATTGTATATGAGAAAGTTAGCTGTTATTGCATTAGGAGGAAACGCTCTTTTAAGAGGAAATCAGGTTGGTACCATTGAGGAACAAGAGCAAAATGTTACAGATACACTGGAGAATTTGTTATTCCTGCTAAAGGAGGATTATGACATTGTAATTGGTCATGGTAACGGACCACAGGTCGGAAACCTTTTAATGAAAAATGATGCAGGAGAACATGTTTATGATCTTCCACAAATGCCATTAGATGTTTGTGTGGCAGATACCCAGGGTGAGATTGGATACATGATAGAGAGGATGATGTTAAATCTTCTGAAAAAACATAATATTGACAAGGAGGTAGTAACCCTGGTTACACAGGTTCAGGTGGATAAAGACGATCCTGCTTTTAAGGACCCACAGAAAAGAGTTGGTAAAATTTATGATAAAGAACAAGCAGATAAACTGGCGAAGGATAAAGGATGGGTTTTTAAAGAAGAAGTAAAAGCAGATGGTGGATGGAGAAGAGTTGTGCCATCTCCCTTACCTAAAAAGATTATGAACGAGCGGGTTGTTGAAGATCTTGCAAGAAAAGGCAATATTGTTATTGCTTCAGGTGGCGGAGGAATTCCTGTTTACATAGATGAGGAAGGACGGGTAAGACCTTCTGAAGCTGTTATTGATAAGGATATGGCATCTTCATTATTAGCAGCCAGGATTAAAGCAGATGAATTTTATATTTTAACAGATGTCCCATATGTTTACATAAACTATAAACAGCCCAATGAGCAAAAACTCGATCCTTTAAGCATTGCTGATGCCAAAAAATATCTTAATGATGGTATGTTTTCTGAGGGAAGTATGGCTCCAAAGATTAAAGCTGCTGTGCAGTTTGTTGAAAAAGGAGGAGATAAAAGTGTAATTACAGAATCAAAATTGCTCAAGGATAAAACATACGGAACGAGAATTATAAAAGATTACGAATAATAATTATAAACCTAAAAATAATAAATTATGGCTTTTAATATCAGAAACAAAAGTTTTGTAAAATTGCTGGACTTTTCACCAAAGGAGATCAATTTCTTGCTGGAACTTTCACAGGATTTGAAAAAAGCAAAATACGCAGGAACAGAGCAACAAAAGCTATCCGGGAAAAATATAGCATTGATTTTTGAAAAATCTTCAACCCGTACAAGATGTGCTTTTGAGGTAGCAGCTAAAGATCAGGGTGCTTTTGTAACCTATCTTGGCCCCACTGGTTCTCAAATGGGTAAAAAAGAATCTATGAAAGATACAGCAAGAGTTCTTGGAAGAATGTATGATGGAATTGAATATCGTGGATTTGGACAGGAAAAAGTGGAAGAACTTGCTAAATATTCAGGAGTACCTGTATGGAATGGATTAACAAATGAATTTCATCCAACTCAGATTCTGGCTGATTTCTTAACCATGAAGGAACATACCGATAAACCACTTAGTAAAGTTGCTTTTGCTTACCTGGGTGATGCAAGAAATAATATGGGTAACTCTTTATTGATCGGAGCAGCCAAGATGGGAATGGATTTCCGTTCTGTAGCTCCTAAAGAAATTCAACCCGAAGAGGACCTTGTTAAGCAGGCAAAAGAGATAGCCAAAGAGACTGGCGCTAAAATTACTGTTACAGACAATGTTGAAGAAGGTGTAAAAGGTTGTGATTTCCTTTATACAGATGTTTGGGTATCTATGGGAGAACCTGAAGAAGTTTGGAAAGAAAGAATTGAGATGTTAAAACCATACCAGGTTAACCAGGATATGATTGAAAAAACCGGAAATCCTAAAGTAAAATTCCTGCATTGTCTTCCTGCTTTCCACAATCGTGAGACAGAAATAGGGGAAGAAATATACCAGAAATTTGGAATTGAATCAATGGAAGTTGCTGAAGAAGTTTTTGAGTCAGAACATTCAATTGTTTTTGACGAAGCAGAAAACCGTCTGCACACCATAAAAGCAGTTATGGTTGCTACTTTAGGTCAGTAAAAATAAATATTCAGATAATATTGAAACTAAAAAGGGCTGTCAAATTTGGCGGCCTTTTTTTATAGCCATTCTTTAAAGAAATAGAAAGTCATGATAAGCGATGTAATTAGTTTCAAGCCTGTTCCTAAAAGAAAACCAAAGAATGACCCTAACCCTGCTTTTAAAGAGGCTTCAAAATCTGATCCTTTGATGCTTTCCCCTACTACAGCGCCAATAAAAGGCATGATGATGAGCCCGATGGGTGGAAAGAAGAACAACCCAAGAATAACTCCAATGGTTGCTCCCCAGCTTCCATATTTGGTTCCCCCAAATTTTCTTGTTCCCCAAATCGGAACAAAATAATCAAGCACGGTAACAACAACAGCCAGAATGGCAAACAGGACTAAGAAATTGGTTGAGAAATCACCAAATTTGGTAAGATGCAAAAGAATAATGCCTCCATAACTAAGAGGAGGCCCGGGAATTATTGGTAAGATACAACCAAGTAATCCTACTATAAGCAAAACAAGGCCAAGAACAAGCAAAACATAATCCATTGTTTATTTTTTGAATAAATATAGCAAGAATTTTGAGTAAAACCGGAAAGCTTTTATTTTTTTGTTTTTATTTTTTTGAGAATATCGTTTTTGGCAGAAAGTCCACAACCCGTACAACTGCACCCTTTCTGGCTGCTGTTGGCGTTTCTGAAGAATAGTACAATTTGCCACACAGTATAGGCTACAGCAAGAAAAACAATAAAAAGTGCAATTATATTTTGTATCATAACTATTAATTAAACAACCAACTGTCCGATTTGTTGAACACCAAAACTAATAAGCCAGGCAAGTAAAGTTGTATATAAGATCGCAAAAAGCGCCCATTTCCAACTTCCTGTTTCTTTCTTTATAGCAGCTACTGCTGCCACACATGGGAAATATAACAAAATGAAGGCTAAAAAGGCTAAGGCTGTAACATTGGTAAATACTTTTTCACCCTTTCTTTCTCCATATTGAAATTTAGCTTGTTGCAACCGTTGAACTAATTTTTCAGAATTATTGCCGGCAGATGTTTCATCCTGGTATAGAACACCCATTGTGCTTACCACAATTTCTTTCGCAGCAACCCCTGAAAGCAGGCTTACACTCATTCTCCAGTCAAAACCCAGGGGCTTCATAACAGGTGTAATGCCTTTGCCTATTTTACCGATATATGAATTTTCCTGCTGAGCAAAGGCTTTTTCTGCCCGTAACTCCCGGAGAGTAGAGTCTTTTTTATTTTGTGCCTGTTCAATTTGTTTGATCGATTTTTCAGGAATTTGTGCTAATAGCTGATCGTATTTCTTCTCATTTTGTTCAATCTTTTGTTCATACTTCTGTTTTATATCTTCATTTTTCGGAAAGTATCCTAAGGCCCAGATGATAACAGAGGCTACCAAAATAACACCACCCATTTTTTTTACGTATTGGGAGCCTTTACTCCACATGTGTTGTGTTGTGTTTTTTAGAGTGGGCATCCGGTAAGGGGGTAATTCCATAACAAAGGGAACTTCATCTGTTTTAAACATGGTCTTTTTGAAAATAATAGCTACTAATCCGGCCATTAGAATTCCAAAGATGTAAATTCCAAAGAGAATGGTACCGGAATATTCTTTAAAAAAGGCCGAAATAATCAGAACATAAACCGGCAATCGGGCACTACACGACATAAAGGGATTAATAAGAATGGTTACAAGTCTGTTGTTCCGGTTTTTGATGGTTCTGGTGGACATGATAGCCGGCACGTTACATCCAAATCCCATTAATAAAGGGATAAATGACTGCCCATGTAATCCGACTTTATGCATTATCTTGTCCATAATAAAGGCAGCACGAGCCATATAGCCGCTGTCTTCCATTAGTGAAATAAAAAAGAAAAGGATAAGTATGTTGGGGAGGAATATAATTACTCCTCCAACGCCGTCAATAATACCATGAATGATAAGATTCTTTAATGCACCCGCGGGCATAACACTTTCAATATAAGTACCTGCTTCGCTTATTAGTGTATCGATCCAATTCATAGGATAACTCCCCAGTTTGAAAGTAGCTTCAAACATGATCCACATGAAAAGGAAAAAAATAGGGAATCCAAGGTATTTGTTTGTCAGGAATTTATCAATCTTATTCGTCTTTCCCCGGTGTTTACTTTCTAAATTTCCCTTGTAGGTTTCCTTAAGGGCTCCTGCAATAAATCCATATTTAGCATCTGTAATAATGGACTCGCTGTCCTCATGCAATTGAGATTCCAGTTTTTCAATCTCTTGCTCTGCTATTTTTTTAATATTTTTATAGTTATCCCAGTTTGAGAGTATGAAATCAGCTGCAGAATCTTTTTCCAACAATTTAATAGCGTAGAACCGGGAAGATACTATGTCGGTAAGCCTTGGATTTTTCCAGATTTCATCCTGAATGTTGCTGATTGAATTTTCAACATTGGTACCATAATTAATATGAATGTGCCGCACAGTAGGATCTTTATCCTCAAACACCTGGATAGCTTTTTTAAACAAATCTTTTATTCCTGTCCCTTTGGAAGAAACAGTAGGAATAATAGGTATTCCCATCATTTTCCCAAGGGATTCATATTCAAACTGGTCTCCTTTCTTTTTCATTTCATCATACATATTTAATGCTATGATGACTTTTATATCCATGTCTATCAGTTGGGTAGTAAGATAAAGATTCCTTTCCAGGTTGGAGGCATCAACCACATTAATTACAATATCCGGCATTTCACCCAGTATGTGTTTTCTTACGAAAAGTTCTTCAGGTGAGTAGGCCGATAGAGAATAGGTTCCCGGCAGATCAGTAAGGTTAAACCTGTAGTCATCCTGTTTGTAGCTGGCCTTTTTAGAATCAATCGTAACCCCCCCATAATTTCCTACATGCTCTCTTGATTTTGAGGCAAAATTAAAGAGGGTTGTTTTACCAGAGTTGGGATTACCAACAAGGGCTACATTAATTTCTTTTTGCTTTTGGTGGGCAGTTGTTTTTAATTGCTTATCTGTAATTACCCCGTTGAATTTGTCCGGGTATTCTTTTTTGGCCTCTTTTTTGGTAATAACTTCAATTAAGGAAGCTTCGCTTCTTCTCAGAGAAACTTCAGAACCCATTATCCTGTATTGTATTGGATCTCTGAGTGGGGCATTCTTAATAACTGTAACCTGCTTCCCTTTCACAAAGCCCATTTCAAGAATTCTTTTCCTGAACGCTCCCCTTCCTCTTACCTTGGTAATTATACCTGTTTCATTATTATGGAGTTCTGATAATCTCATTATATAATTGTCCTAAACACTTATCTGATCAAAAAACTACAAAATTAGTATTATTTTTCTCTATTTCCAACTAATACAAGGGATACAAAAGAATTGTTCAGATGTTTAAAAGCAAACTTTTTAGCTTATTAAAGGGATAATTTTGATATGTGCATAAAAAAAGCCGGTTTTGCAACCGGCTTTGGAGATTAAATTATTCTTTTGGTTCTTCCAGGTCTTCAAAATCTACATTGGAGGTGTATTCTTTTACTTCCTGTGGTTTCTCCTCCTGTGTTGTTTGTGCTTCAACAGAGCTTGTTTCTTCAGAAACTTCTTCTTGTTGTCGCATAGGATTTTCAGTCTTGATAAAGTTAATCACTTCTTCCAGACTCTCAGTGAACTTGTCAAAATCTTCCTTGTATAAAAAGACTTTGTGCTTTTCAAAAAATCTTTTCCCATTGCGTTTGAAACGCTTCTTACTCTCCGTAATGGTTAAGTAGTAGTCATTTTTCCTCGTTGCTTTAACATCCAGGAAATAAGTCCTTTTTCCAGCTCTGATTACTTTTGAGAAAATAATGTCTCTTCCATTTTTCCCTTTTTCTTCATTGTTTTCGTATCCGTCCATCATTAATAACTTTTTATAGTTTCACTTTACATTTTCAAAAGTAAAAAATTATTGATTGAATAATTCACAAAATTATCTTTTTTCATTAAAAATATTACATTTTTCATACCAAAAAAGTTATTCTTAATAAAATGACCTAAGTTAATTGTCTTATAAACTTCTATGTTTAAATTTCAACTTGCCTTAACAAAATAACCTTGGATAACCCCGCCCTAAAGATAGGACGGGTTAGTGAAATGCCATCTTTAAAATTTGATAAAGTATAATTTTTAAATAAAATCTAAACAGTTTATAAAAATTAAAATTATAAAAACTTCAGGCAAAGTTATCTTTCCATTTATTTTTTCATTTATTTTGCAGGATATTCTATTATAAAAAATAAGGATTAATTTGATGATTACCAGAAGACTTCTTAGAATTAAAATTTTACAGGTTATTTTCGCATATCGGTTTTCAGAAGGGAAAGATCTTGCTGCTGCTGAAAAAGATTTGTTTTATAGTATCAATCGTTTTTATGATTTGTACCACAAAATGATTGCATTTTGCGTAGAGTTGCGGAATTTCGCAGAAGAAAAAATTGAAACAGCCAAAACAAAAAAGATCCCAACCTATGAAGATTTAAATCCTAACACCAAATTTATAGACAATCAATTTGTTAAGATCCTTGAAGAAAATGAAGCTTTATTCCGTTATATTCAGAACAATAAGCTGGGATGGAAAAATCAGAGAGAATTAGTTAAAGATTTTTATCAAAAGATGATTGAGAGTTCTGTTTATAAGGATTACATAGAATCTAACGGACAATCTTTTGAGGATGACAAGCTTTTCGTAACTCGTATTTATTCAGACTTATTGCCTGATTTTGAGCCTCTTTATCAGCAACTGGAAGAGCTTAGCATATACTGGAATGATGAAGTAGAGTTGGTTATAAGCTTAATCATCAAATCTTTTAAAAAAATTAACAATAAAGATGATATTCCGGAATTGATTCAGCCTGTTTTCAGAAAAGATGAGGATAAGGAATATGCAAAAAAATTATTGAGAAAAACATTGTTGAATTTTGACCAATACGATGAGTTAATTAAGGAAAATTCTAAAAATTGGGATTTTGAGCGAATTGCTTTTATGGATATGGTTATTATGAAAATGGCTATTAATGAGTTGTTGGAATTTCCCTCTATTCCGACCCGTGTGACACTGGATGAATATATTGAGATTGCAAAGTATTATAGTACAGAAAAAAGCAATGTTTTTATTAATGGTATTCTTGATAAAATTGTCAGTCATCTTAAGGAAGAAAATAAAATTAATAAGCAGGGAAGAGGTTTAATTGGAGAGCAATAAGAAAACGTTCTTTAATTTAATATAATTTCTTTAATTTTGCCTTCGATTATGCTATATAAAAACTTAATAATTGGCTTTTTACTATTTTTTTGGGTTGCAGGATGTTCAAATGGCAAGAACAAGACGGATGCATCTGAAGAATCAGAAAAAGGGATACCCAAAATAGAATTTGAAAGGCATTATTATGATTTTGGTACTATTAAGCAAGGTGAAAAGGTTTCTTACACATTTGAATTTAAGAATACAGGTAATGGCAAATTAATTATAAAAGATGCTTATGCAGCTTGCGGATGCACAGTACCTAAATATAAAAAGGAACCTATAGAACCCGGAGAAGAAGGTTTTGTAGAAGTTATTTTTGATAGCAGCGGAAGAAGGGGAAACCAGTACAAATCTGTGAAGATAATGGCAAATACGCCTTTAAAAGAAAAAACATTAACAATCAAAGCAAAAGTGATTATAAATTAAATAAAGAAGAGAACTATGAATGAAATGTTTCAAATTATTTTAATGCAACCCCAGGAAGGTCAAAGTCCATTAGTTTCTTTATGGCCTTTACTTTTAATTATTGTGGTTTTTTACCTGTTTATGATCAGGCCACAAGTAAAACGCCAGAAAGAACTTAGAAAATACCGTGAAAATCTGCAAAAAGGCGATAAAATCGTTACAACAGGTGGTATTTATGGAAAAATAGTGGGTGTGCAGGAAAGATCCGTGATCGTTGAAGTTGAGGATCAAAGTCAGCTGAAAATTGATAAGAACGCTATTGTTCAAAACCCACAGCAACTTGGAGATAAAAAATAATTTTAGTTTTCCGGAGAAACGAATATTATAAATCATTCATTCGTTTCTCCAGGGATTTAATTAATAATTTTTTCTTCTGTGGAAACAGAAAAAGGGAAAAATATTCTTCATCTTTTTTTTGCTAGAGTAAAGAAAATGTTCTATAGCAAACGGATAGGGGTTTTTCTCTTTTTTCTTATTATATCGTCGATCCTTTGGCTTCTTAATGAGTTAGATAATCAATATACTGCAAGAATTTCCTATCCGATTAGCTACACAAATTTTCCTGATCAGAAAGTACATGTAGGAGAGTTGCCCTCTAAGTTAAATTTGAAAATTAAAGGAAAAGGATTTAAAATACTGGAATATAAAATAAGCAACAATTTAAATCCAGTTGAATTGAGTGTTGGGGCATACAATTTATATCATTCTGAAGAGAACAAACAATCAGTTAAATTTTATATTCTGACAAGTACAACTCAAAATAGAATTTCTCAGCAGTTGAGCTCTGAAGTGGAAATTTTGGATATATCGCCTGACACATTGTTTTTTGAATTTGCAGAGCGAATACAAAAAAAGGTTCCTGTAAATCCAAACATTAAATACACTCTGGAAGAACAATTGATGCTTAAAGAAGATGTTCAGCTTGAACCGGACAGCGTTGTGATTTCAGGACCAAGTTCTGTTCTTGATACAGTTAGAGAGGTAACTACAAAGTATTATGAATTTCTTCAATTGAATAAAGATATAAGTGAAGAAATACCACTTAAGAAGGTTCATGAACAGGTTGAGATTACACCTGGCATGGTAACTCTTAATTTAAGGGTTGAGCAGTTTAATGAGGGAGAACTAACCATTGATATTAGAATTGTTAATAAACCTGATAGTGTCATGTTAAGATTATTCCCAAATAATGTACGAATCAATTACCTGGTTGGCTTTAGTAATTATGAAAGTGTGATCGAGGAATTGTTTGAAGCAACTGTTGATTACCAGGATATTGAAGAAGGCAATAAAGAAAAGCTGGAAGTGGAAATTACAAAATACCCGGATTATCTAAAATCTTTTTCTTATCACCCCAAAGAAGTAGATTACATAATAGAAAAGAATGATTAAAGTTGGTATTACAGGAGGCATTGGTAGCGGAAAAACTATGGTTTGCAGAATTTTCCAGGAATTAGGTATTCCTGTATTTTATGCAGATGATGAAGCAAAAAAGATTTTAGATAAAGATACAGATGTAAAAAAAGAGCTAAAAAGATTGTTTGGCGAAGATATTTATACAAAAACCGGAATTAATAAAACAAGATTAGCCTCTATAATTTTTAACGATAGTGCAACATTAAAACAAGTTAATGAGATAATACATCCGAAAGTTAGAGAATATTTTAATAAATGGAGTCAGGAACATTCTGATTTTCCATACATAATCGAAGAAGCTGCAATTTTATTTGAGAGTGGTGCTTTTAAAGATATGGACATAAATATTATAGTATCCGCTCCTGAAGAACTTAAAATACAAAGAATAATGGAGCGTGATAAGATAGACAGGCAAAGTGTAGTTGACAGAATGAAGAATCAAATGGGAGAGAGGGAAAAAATGAAAATGGCTGATTTAGTCATTGTAAATGATGGCAACCAAATGATAATTCCACAGATATTAGAGATTCACAAAAAATTAAAAAGAAAAAGCACAAATGGGTAAATTTACAAAATGGATCGCAGGAGGATTAGGCTGGGCGTTTTTAGGCCCTATTGGAGGAATTCTCGGTTTTGTTCTGGGTTCAATGCTGGAGCAGGGCGAAAGCAAAAGCAGATCGGGATATTCTATGACCACCACCGGTGGTTTTGCCATGACTTTGCTGGTGCTTGTGGCTGCAGTGATGAAAGCCGATGAAAAGATCTTGAGATCTGAACTTAATTATGTAAAGCAATACTTTGTTAAAAATTTTGGTGAAGAATCTGCTGCAGAGGCTATCAAGATGCTAAGAGACATTTTGAAACAAAATATTCCGGTCAGGGAGGTTACTCAGCAAATAAAGAGTAATCTGGATTATTCTTCTCGTTTGCAATTATTACATTTTCTTTATGGTGTGGCCAATGCCGACGGATCAATTCATAAGAACGAACTGAATCTAATCCAGCAGATTGCCACCCAGATGGGAATATCAATGAAAGACAGGGATTCCATTCAGTCTATGTTTATCCAGTCTACCCACTGGGCTTATAAAGTATTGGGGATTGATTCCTCTGCCGGTGATGAAGAAGTAAAAAAGGCATACAGGAAAATGGCGAATAAGTATCATCCTGACAAGGTGAGTTATTTAGGAGAAGATTTTCAAAAAGTAGCCAATCAAAAATTTCAGAAAGTCAACGAAGCTTATGAAGCTATAAAAAAGGAGCGAAATTTGAGTTAATAGTCATGTTTAATTCTATATTTGCAGAAAAAAACAAATATTATGTTGAAAGATATTTTAGCAATTTCAGGTTACGGAGGATTATATAAGTATTTAAAGAAAAGTCATAATGGGGTTATAGTAGAAAATCTTGAAACCGGCAAAAAAATGAATGCGGATGCAGCGGCCCAGATAAGTGCCCTGGAAGATATAAGTGTTTATACCGAAGAAGGAGATCTTGCCCTGGAAAAAGTTTTTAAAGCTATTCATGAGAAAGAAAACGGACAAAAAGCAATGAATCCCAAAAAAGCATCCGGGAAAGAATTAGAGAATTACTTTGAGGAGATTATACCTGATTTTGATAAAGACAGAGTCTATGCCTCTGATATGAAGAAAATACTGAAGTGGTATAACCTCCTTCATAAACTCGATATGCTGAATTTCCAGGAAGAAGAGGAGAAAGAAGAAGAGAATAAGGAAACCGCGGAGAATACTGAAGAACAGGAATCACAGGAAAAAAAGGATGATTCGGAAGATCAGGATAAGAATTGATGCATTTTTTTCATTAGTGTTTTGGTGTCTACCGGTTTGTTTATGTGATCGTTGCAGCCGGCTTCCATAGATTTATTATGATCGCTCTGCATGGCGTAAGCAGTTTGGGCAATAACCGGCAAGTCTTTGTTTCTTTTTCTAATTTCTTTTGTTGCTTCATATCCGTTCATCACGGGAAGTTGAATATCCATTAAAACAATGTCAATTTTATTTTCTTCTGTTTTTTTAACCGCTTCTTTGCCATTTGATGCATGAAGTATTTTAATTTTGGTATCCTGCAAACTGGTAGAAAGTAAAATAAAGGAACTCTCATCGTCTTCAACAATAAGGACTGTTTTGTCTTCCCAATTATAATTCTCTTTCAGGTCTGTTGTTTTCTTTTTTCCGTCTTCGGTGCTGCTTGGTTTGTAAGGGATGGTAAAGTAGAAATCAGAACCTTCTTTTTTCTTTGATTCTACCCAGATTTTACCTCCCAGCATTTCTGTAATTTCTTTTGAAATGGCTAACCCCAGGCCTGTCCCACTGAAGTTTTTGGTAGAACTCCTATCTGCCTGTTTGAACCTGTCAAAAATAATTTTTTGTGCTTTTTTTGAAATTCCTTCCCCTGTGTCTTTGACGTAAAACTTTAAAAAAGCATTTTCAATTAGTTCGTAGCCCAAAACTATTTCTCCATGTGATGTAAACTTAAAGGCATTGCTTATTAAGTTTGTAAGAACCTGTTTTAGCCTGTGCTTGTCTGTGAATATCTGACTTTTTTCATTCTCAAGTCCCTTTTCCGGCTTTAACCGAACCTGACTATTCTGATAGGATTGGAATAACTGATATGTTTCATCCATGAGTTCATTAAGGTTTGTTTCTGCCTGGTATATTTCTAATTGGCCGGCCTCAATTTTTGAAATATCAATAATATCATTTATCAGGGTTAACAGTTGCTTGCTGTTGTTTATGATCTGGTCTAAAAAGGCATTTTTTTTATCTTCTGAAACCTCTCGTGTTCGTAATAGTTGTGAAAATCCCAGGATTCCATTCATCGGTGTACGGATCTCATGAGACATGTTAGCCAGAAAGGCGGATTTTAATCTATCAGCCTCTTCTGCTTTTTGTTTGGCATTTCGAAGCTTTTGTTCCATTTTTTTTCTGAACAAGGCGAGTGAAGCCTGCCTGGCAAAAGCCTCTATAGTCTCATTTTCTTCAATTTTTTCATTCTTTCTTGTTACAATAACAATGTTGCCAAATAATTCCTTTTCAACAGAAAGTCCTATATAGTAAATAATGTTAATATTTAACAACTTCCTGATTTCTTTAAATTTATCTAGTGGAAAACCGGGAAAATCATATCTGTATCGGCTGCTATTAATTTTCAGAAGCGTTCCTTTATGTAAATTTAAGTGCTTATTGGCTAAAGTAAATTCCATTTTATCCGGATTTAAGCCTGATAATTTTGTCAATTTATTCATAGAGGAATCAATTCCTGAAATGAATTCAGGTTTAAGTATGTTTTTCTCAGGATGATAGGAATTTACAAAAACAATTGAATTCCTGTAATTGTTTGAAATTTTCCGCCCAATATATTGAAAAATCTCTTCTTTGTCTTGTATCTGCAGAAATTTGAATCCTGAGCTTGAGATAAAGGAAAGATTATTATATGCTTCTTTTGTATGAGTGATCTCACGGGTTGCGAAAATAGCTCCTTCATCATTATTTTCCGATTTCAGAATATTTCCATTGCTTTCAAGCCAGATATACTTTCCATCTTTTCTTCGATACCTGTATTCTGCTTTTGCTGAGGAGTTATCTTTAATTTTTTCATTGAACAGATGGTAAATTCTAGCAGTATCATTAGGATGGAGGAGGTCGAAAATAGATTTTCCCATCAATTCTTCGGTATCATATCCCAGCGTTTTTTTATGGGCAGGAGACAAATACCGGAAATTTCCCTTCTTGTCTGTGATGCTCACCATATCAACCATATTCTCAGTAATTTGCCTGTGAAGTTGTTCACTTTTTTCAAATTCTCTTTCTGCTTCGTTTTTTTGCAGGAAAAGAGAAATTTGAGAAGCCAGCAAGTGGAGAAATACAGCGTTATTTATTTTTTTCTTTTTGGGTAAGCAGATTATAGCATAAGCCAATAGTTTGTTGTTCGCTCTGAAACCCACTCCATAAAAAGTTTTTGCAGAGAAAAGTTTTTCAAGTTTTATGCAGTTGTCTTTTGGTATTTGCTGGAACATGAGTTCATAAAGACCATGTTCATATTTTTTTAGTCCATTTAGGGTTGTTTTGGGATCAGTATTGCTTATATTAAATATTTTTCCCTCTAACTGACTTCCCAATATGGAAATTACTTTCTTTCTCTTCTTTTCATTGCCAGCAGTAGCTTTTATCTCAAATTTATTTTTACAGGGATAAAATTTATTTACGATAATAGTTGCATCTGGAATTAAATAATGGAGTTTATCTGCAATATACGCGTAAATATCCTGACCGGATGAGAAATTGTTCAACTCCCCTGTTGTCTGTGAAAGGAATGACAATAATTTTTCAGGGTATATGCTCTCATCCTGCTTGGTATAAAATTCTGAATTTCTATTATCCTCTTTTAACTGCTGTATTTGTTTTTTTAGTTGGTTATTTTCTTCTTTAAGTTTTTCCTTTTCAGCCAGCAGTCTACTGAGGTTCTCAGCTTCTCTCATTTTTAAATAATATTAACACACGGTCTGGTTTCTGAAAGTATATTCACTCAAACGAAAATAAATTGGAATTGTTACAAATTAAACCAACTAATCATTTTGTTTTGCCTGGTCCCAGTAATGGTTCATTTCATCCAGGTTCATTTTTTTAAGTGAGAGTCCTTCGGCAACAGTTTTCTTTTCAAGGTATTTAAATCTTTTTGTGAATTTTTGGTTTGTCTTTTCCAGGGCATTCTCCGGATCAATATCATATAGCCTTGCTGCATTAATTATTGAAAATAAGAGATCACCGAATTCACTTTCTATTTTTTCATGGTCACTTTGTTTTACTTCATCTTCCAGTTCTTGTAGTTCTTCTTTCACTTTATCCCAGATCTGTTCTTTTTGATCCCAGTCAAAACCAACTCCTCTTACTTTTTGCTGTATTCTGTTTGCTTTAATAAGTGCAGGCAGAGAATCTGGTACTCCTGAAAGAATTGATTTATAACCTTCTTTCATTTTTATCTGTTCCCAGTTTTCTTCTACTTCTTTATGATCTTTTACATTGGTATCGCCAAACACATGGGGATGCCTCTGGATAAGCTTATCACAAAGTGAGTGAATGACATCTGCAATATTAAATTTTCCTTTTTCATCGCTTATTTTTGCATAAAAAACAATATGCAGTAATAAATCACCAAGTTCTTTTTTTATTTCTGTATCATCATTTTTTAAAATAGCATCAGCTAATTCATAAGTTTCCTCAATAGTTAAATTTCTCAAACTTTCCATTGTTTGTTTTCTGTCCCACGGGCATTTTTCCCTTAATTCGTTTAATACATTTAGTAATCTGTCAAATGCTGCTAATTCTTTCTTCATACTTTGGGTTTTACTTAATAATTTATAGAAATCTTACTCTTACAGTAGAGTCTAAGTCAAGTGATAAAATCTGTGCTGCTGGTGCTCCATTCATTGCTATTTCCAACAAATCTAATGAGTTGAATAAAGCAAGAAGTTCTCCTTCAGCTGTCTCATTATAAGTTTTGTTTATTTTACTAACTTTATTGGTGTTACTCTGCACAAAAATGTGAAAGGATCGCTTGTTACAAATTCTTTCAAATAAGTCTTTGGTTATATTTGTAATGGCGTTTGAAAAGGAATCAATATATACAATTTTCCCTATGATAACTGATTCATCAATAGTAGGTCTCAGGGGTATTTTTTTATTGTATTGTTTCTTGGGTTCGCCAAGATCCTTAATATCAGTACCTTTTAATATTTTACAGGCAGCATCGGCAAAAACAGAGTATTCAGGAAAAGATGGATTCGAAAACGAGTGTGATATTGTAAATATGGTGCCTTTGTTTTCTTTTAGCAGAAGACCAAAGATACCATTATCTGCTCCTATAAAATAGTGGTCGTCGTATTTTACTGCAATATGATTTTGATTGGGAGACCATTCAGACTTTAAGCCGATGATATGAATTGTGCCTTTGGGAAAATGTTTATAACTGTTTCTAAGGATAAAAGCAGCCTGGGGAATATTAAAAGGTTTTATATTATGCGTGATATCAACAATCTGAGCATTCTTACATTGGTTCAGAATTTTTCCTTTAATGGAACCAACGTAAAAATCTTCTTTATTCCAATCGGTTGTTAAGGTTATTATTGGCATAATTTCAGTTTGTTATAAAAACCAGATATGTTGGTTTTCAACTTTCGGTAATACCAAAATAAATTATTAGATTTGTTAAAAATATTGCTATAGTTTCATTTTATAGCTCAAAATTAAACAATATTATTTAAAACATATGATAGAAAAGATAATATATTTAGAAGGGATTGAGCCGGTAAATTTTTTTGGCGTGAAGAATAACAGACTGGAAAAACTTAATAAACATTTTCCCAAGTTAAAGATTATTGCAAGGGGAAACGAAATAAAAGTAAGAGGGGAAGAAAATGAGATAAATAATTTCGAAAGAAAAGTGGATGAGATACTTGAATATCTTCAAAAATTTAAGCATTTAAAAGATAGTGAATTTAATGCACTGCTGGCCGATGAAGGTGATGAAATGATGAAGGCCAGAGAAAAAAGTGAAGATGCGCTTGTTTATGGTCTGAATGCGAAGGCTATAAAAGCAAGAACAGTAAACCAGAGAAAACTTGTAAAAGAGTATGAAAATAATGATTTGATTTTTGCTGTAGGTCCTGCTGGAACTGGTAAAACATATACGGCGATTGCCCTGGCAGTAAAAGCATTTAAAGAAAAACAAGTAAAACGGATTATCCTTACCAGGCCTGCAGTGGAAGCAGGCGAAAATCTGGGTTTTCTCCCGGGAGACATGAAAGAAAAATTAGATCCATATTTACAACCGCTTTATGATGCCCTGCGTGATATGTTTCATCCAAGAAAACTGACAGAATTTATTGAAGAAGGTATTATTGAAATTGCACCACTAGCTTACATGAGAGGAAGAACGCTTGACAATGCTTTTGTTATACTTGATGAAGCCCAGAATACAACGGTGAATCAGTTGAAAATGTTTTTAACCCGAATGGGAAAGAATGCCAAGTTTATTGTTACAGGAGATGTTACACAAATTGACCTGCCAAGAAAACAGAAATCCGGGTTAATCGAAGGAATGAATATTCTATCAGGGATTAAAGGTATTTCAATGGTCTATTTTGATCAGCGTGATATTATCAGGCATGAACTGGTGAAAAGTATTGTAGAGGCCTATAATAAATCTATTAACAATAAAGATAATTAATAGCTATGCAAAATCCTATTTTTAAAACTGAGTTTAATTTGCCCGGTCAGAAAGATTTCTACAAGGGTAAAGTTAGAGATGTGTATAACATTGATGATGAATACCTGGTGATGATTGTTTCCGATCGAATCTCTGCATTTGATGTTGTGCTACCCAGGGGAATACCTTATAAAGGGCAGGTGCTAAACCAAATTGCGGATAAGTTTTTAGACGCCAGCAGTTCTATTGTTCCGACATGGAAAATTTCAACTCCTGACCCTAATGTGACAATTGGCCATAAGGCAGAAGCTTTCCCTGTAGAAATGGTTGTAAGAGGGTATCTTACAGGCCATGCCTGGAGAGAATATAAAGCAGGAAAAAGAGAAATATGCGGTATTCCTCTAAAAGAAGGGATGAAAGAACATCAAAGGTTTGAGAAACCTATTCTCACACCTACTACAAAGGCTCATGAAGGTCATGATGAAGACATTTCAAAAGAAGAAATTATTAAACAGGGACTTGTCTCAAAAGAAGACTATGAGTTGCTTGAAGAATACAGCCTGAAATTATTCGAGCAGGGAACGAAACTTGCAGCTGATAAAGGACTGATTCTTGTTGATACCAAGTATGAGTTTGGGAAAAAAGATGGGAAAATTTACCTGATTGATGAAGTTCATACTCCTGATTCTTCCAGGTACTTTTATGCTGATAAATACCAGGAAAGATTTGACAATAATGAACCTCAAAAACAACTTTCAAAGGAGTTTGTTCGTGAATGGCTTATAGAAAATGGTTTCCAGGGGAAAGAAGGCCAGGAAGTTCCTGAAATGCCAAATGATTTCGTTAAAAAGGTATCGGAGCGCTATGTGGAACTTTACGAAAAAATTACCGGAGAAAAGTTTGAATATACAGAATCTGAAAATGTTCACGATCGTATAGAACAAAATATTAAAGCCGCTTTGGATAATATAAGAAAATAGTTGTTCATAAAATTTTTTAACGATCTTCTTTGCAAAGGAAGATCGTTTTTTTTGAAAATATTACTCCCTTTATTTCTTAGAAATTGTTTTTATTTTATTTAGAATTCTACGAATGGTTTCTATAGAACATATTGTTATTTTATTAGATATCTGCGTATAAGGTATGATAACATAAAATAAAGAAATATAAATAGTTAATATAATAGTGGTTTTTTTGTTATTTTGCGGATTAATCACTAATTTTGCACAGAATATATTAGGGGAATTGAGTATCACATTGGAGATCTAAAAGAAAAATATTATCAGGGTTTTCCGCACCTGCAAAAGGAAATAGCATCCAATTATATTTTTTTAAACGAGTGAATTGCTTTTTATTGAATTGTGAAACAGGTATGTCATGGATATACGTGAGGCAGTAAAAGAAAAAATATTAGTTTTAGATGGAGCCATGGGTACATGGATACAGGAAAAGAATCTTTCGGAAGAGTTTTACCGGAAGGAGATGTTTAAAAATCATCCGGTTGCCCTGAAAGGATTGAATGAGGTTTTAAATCTTACAAGTCCGGAGCTGGTAAAAGATGTATATACAAGTTACATTCAGGCGGGTGCAAATATTATCACAACAAATAGTTTCAATGCAAATTATTATAGTTTGTATGAATATCATCTGGAACAATATAATTATGAGATAAATAAAAATGCAGCCTGTCTCGCCAGGGAAGCAGTTGATGAATCAATAAAAGCAAATAAAAATTCATGCCTTTTTGTTGCCGGTACGCTTGGGCCCACTTCCAAAACTGCTTCAATTTCACCAAATATTAACCAACCTGGTTTAAGAGATATTTCATTTGATGAACTTGCAGATGCATATAAAAATCAGGTAATAGGATTAATAGACGGTGGAGTCGATGTTTTACTTGTGGAGACAGTTTTTGATACTCTGAATGCCAAGGCAGCGCTTTATGCAATTAACCAGGTAAAAAGAAAAGTTTCTAAAGATATCCCTGTTATGGTATCTGGAACAATCGACGAAAGCGGAAGAAATTTATCCGGGCAGACAGTTGAAGCTTTTTTCAATTCACTGGAACCATTTGGCCTGTTTTCTATAGGCCTGAATTGTTCTTTTGGGGCTGATATGATGGTGCCTTACCTGGAGCGCCTTGCGATTAAATCTACTGTTAATGTGAGCGTACACCCTAATGCAGGGTTACCTAATGAATTTGGCGGATATGACCAGTCTGCTATTGAAATGGCAAGACAGATTGAGAGATACCTTGAAAATGGATATGTAAATATTGTGGGTGGGTGCTGCGGAACTACTCCTGACCATATTAAAGCACTGAAACGGATAACAGAAAAATATAATCCCAGGGTGATTATGCCGCATAATCGTACTACACGACTGAGTGGCCTGCAGTCACTGGGAGTAAAAGATACTACACGCCTCATTCAAATTGGAGAGAGGACTACCGTAAGTGGCTCAAATATTTTCAAATCATACATATTAAATGAAAATTATGAAGGAGCCTTTGAGGTAGCAAAACAACAGGTTGAGGCAGGAGCCGATATGCTCAATATTAGTGTGGACGATGGTATGGTTGATGCCGGTAATACATTACCATATTTTCTGAATCTTCTTGGCGCTGAACCTGAAATTGCCACCATTCCGTTTATGATTGATTCATCGGATTTCAGTGTTCTTGAAAATAGTTTGAAAAGTATGCAGGGCAGGGCAATTGTAAATTCAATCAGCCTGAAAGATGGAGAGCAAGATTTTAAAGAAAAAGCAAAAAGAATTAATGAGTTAGGAGCCAATACAATTTTTATGGCTTTTGATGAAAATGGGCAGGCTGATACTTATGAAAGGAAAATTGAAATATGTGCCAGAGCATATGAAATATGGACAAGGGAATTGGATTTTCCTCCTGAAAATTTAATCTTTGACCCAAATGTACTTACAATAGCCACAGGCATAGATAAACATAATCACTATGGAAAAGACTTTATTAAGGCTGTTCAATGGATAAAACAGAATCTGCCTTATGCTAAGGCAATTGGAGGAATAACCAATGTTTCTTTTGCTTTTCGGGGTAATGACTACCTTAGGGAAGTTATTAATTCTGTATTTCTTTATCATTGCGAAAATGCCGGACTAGATTTTGCAATAGTAAATCCCGGGAAGATATATGAATTTTCAGAAATACCAGCAAAGTTAAGACGTTATGTCGAGGATTTGGTTTTTTATCTTAGAAAAGACGCTACCGACAGACTCCTGGAGTTATCGAAAAAGTATGTTAAAGAGGGCAAAAAAGAAATTCAAACCTCTAAATGGAGGAAGCAACCAGCAGAAAATAGAATTAAATATGCTGTTGTGTCGGGTGAAACAGGTTATATAAAGGAAGACTTGCTGGAACTGAGGAAAGAATCAGGGCATCCTCTTGAAATTATCGAAGGGCCTTTGATGAGAGGAATGGATGAAGTAGGAAATCTTTTTGGTGATGGAAAAATGTTTCTTCCACAGGTAATAAAAAGTGCCAGGGTAATGAACAAGGCTGTTTCTGAACTGATGCCTTTCCTGAATGAAGAAATTAAAGAACAGTTTAAAACTGTTAAGAAGAGAAAAATTGTTCTTGCAACCGTGGATGGAGATGTGCATGATATAGGTAAAAATATTCTTTCCCTTGTGTTGCAGTCAAATAATTTTGAAGTTAAGGATCTTGGAGTAATGGTTTCCAATAAAGATCTGTTGAAGTCCATTAAAGATGAAGAACCTGATTTAGTTGGACTTAGTGGTTTGATCACTCCTTCTTTAGATCAGATGGTTGATTTTATTAAAGAAGCTGAAAAAATAAAATTCAGTCTACCTATCTTAGTTGGAGGAGCTACAACTTCTTCATTGCATACAGCTATTAAAATGGCACCAAATTATTCTGGTGTTGTGGTGCAGGTGTCTGATGCATCAAAGAGTGTTTCACTGGTCAATCAACTTACAGGAGAAAATGTAGATGAGGTAATTAAGGAAATTAAAGAAGATCAGAAAAGAATCAGGGAAAGATATTATAAAAGAAAACTATCTGGAAAGTCTGTTTCCTTCAGACAAGCCCGAAGGAAACGTTTTATGTACAACTACAAACACGAAAAGCCTGTAAAACCCAATATGTTAGGAACAAAAGTTTTTGAAGATTTTGATTTGAATCTGCTGAGAAAATATATTGACTGGACCCCATTCTTCCATGGATGGGGACTTAAGGGTATTTTTCCTCAGATTTTCGAGAAAGAGAAGGTGGGGCCTGAAGCCAAAAGGGTATTTGATGAGGCTCAGAATATGTTAAATGAAATTATTGCAGAGAAGCTCATCAAACCAAAAGGTATAATTGGTCTCTTCCCTGCCAATTCAGATGGAAATGATATCCTTATCTTTGAAAATGAATCCAGGAAAAAAATTGCGCAACGGATACCCATGCTCAGGCAGCAAAAACTAAGGGATAAGAAAGGGCTTGCTCTTTCTTTAAGTGATTATGTAGCTCCCGTTGATTCCGGAATTAAAGATTATTTTGGAGGTTTTGCAGTAACAACCGGCCTGGGAACTGACAAACATGTTGAAAGGTTCAAACAGAAAGGAGATAGCTATAACAGCATCATGTTCAGGTTAATTGCTGACAGACTGGTTGAAGCTTTTGCCGAAGTATTACATGAATGGGTGCGTAAAAAATACTGGGGATATGAACCTTTTGAAGATCTCTCGAAGGAAGAGCTGATTAAAGAAAAGTACCAGGGTATCAGACCAGCTCCGGGTTACCCTGCATGCCCCGATCATACTCTTAAAGGTCATTTATTTGATCTCTTAAATGTTGAGGATGAAATAGGAATTGAACTTACAGAAAGCTATGCGATGAAACCGGCAAGTTCAGTAACTGGTTTTTATATGGCACACAATGCATCAAAATATTTTGGAATTGGAAAAATTGGAAAAGACCAGGTGCAGGATTACGCACGACGTGCTAAAATGGATGTCGATGAGGCTGAGAAATGGCTGCATTCTGTATTGGACTATGATAAATAATTGAAAAAAAATAAAAGAAAAAATAAGACATGAAGATTACTGAAATTTTTGAAAAACATAAAAGAACTTATTCTTTTGAATTTTTTCCACCAAAGGATTATCTGACAGCAGTAAAGTTCGGAATTAATGCCGGACAACTCATGAAACTTGATCCCTCTTTTGTTTCTATAACTTATGGTGCAGGCGGAAGTACCCAGGAGAATACTTTTAACCTTGTGGATCTGTTTCATAACAATCTTGGCTTTGTTAGCATGGCTCATTATACTTGTGTAAATGCTACAAAAGAAAAAATTGCTTACGATATGCGAATTTTACAGGATATGGGCATTAAAAATGTGATGCTGCTCAGAGGTGATCCTCCAAAAGGACAAAAAACATTTCCGAAAAATCCTGATGGTTTTAACTATGGAAGTGATTTGGTACGCTTTGTAAGAGATAACTATAATCTTTGCATAGGTGCAGGCGCTTATCCTGAAAAACATATTGAAGCCAAATCAACAGAGGAAGATCTTATAAACCTTAGAATGAAAGTGGATGCAGGTGCTGATTTTCTTATCACCCAAATGTTTTTCGATAATCGATATTATTGGGAGTTCCTAGATAAAGCTCGTCAGAAAGGAATTAACTGCAGGATTATTCCTGGTATTATTCCTATCACCAATTATAAAAATATCAAAAAATTTGCCAATATAACAGGTGCTACGATTCCTGAGAGCATCCAAAAAAAGATGGAGCCATACCAGGATAATCCAAAAGAAATTTATAAAATAGGTCTGGAACTGGCTATTGAGCAGGCAACCGATCTACTGGAAAATGGCGCTCCCGGATTGCATTTTTATACCCTGAACAAATCAAGAGCAGCGATTGATGTGTATGATTCTTTATCGGAAGAATTTAAAGAGGTTAAAAGCAAATACGAAAAAAGCTTTAATCCACATGCTCCCGAGAAATAAGGTTTTATGTTGATTCAATCAAATATTCTGAATCTAAATTAATTAAATAAATGGAAGTAACTGAATTGGAAGAAAAGAATATTTCATACCAAAACACTTCTCTTTGCTATCAATGTGCAAAGTGTTCGAGTGGATGTCCGGTAATTGAGGAGATGGACGTTTATCCTCACCAGGTGATACACCTTGCTTCTCTGGGTTTGGAGGAAAAAGTCCTGAACACAGAGACAATCTGGATATGTGCAAATTGCTATGCCTGTGCGGTAAAATGTCCGAACGATATCGATATTACCGGAATTATGAATAACCTTAAACAGAAAGCTTTAGAGAAGGGTATTAAACCGAAAAGGCCTGATGTATATAAATTTCATCAAACGTTTGCCCAGGATATTCTGAAAAGAGGTAAGGCTCATGAATTAAGAATCATGGGAGAGTATAATTTACGCTTGAGAAAACCTTTTAAAAACGTACTACTGGCTCCCAAGATGTTTTTAAAAAATAAATTAAAAATTCAACCTCCTAAAGCAGTAAAAGGCTTTCGAAACTGGATTAAAAAGCTGTTAAAGAAAAATAGCTGAGAGTATTAAAGCAGAAATGACAAGCTTGTCTCGTTTGAAGAGAAGCAATATGAAAATAATGATTGAATTTTTTATATGAAAAACGATAAAATAGCATTGTATCCGGGATGTAGCCTGGAAACAAGTTCAAGCCACTACCTGAAAAGCATCGAAAAGGTATTTGAGATTCTTGAAATACCCTCGGATTCTATGGAGGAATGGAATTGTTGTGGCGCTACCTCTGTAAAATCGATCGATCAGAGACTGAATCTGATGTTAAACCTCAGAAATCTTGCTCTTGCCGAAGAACAGGGAATCAGGGATCTGGTAGTGCCCTGTGCTTCTTGTTACCACAGACTGGTAAGTACAGAGTATGAATTGAATAGGGATCCAAAGCTGAGGGATGAATTAAACAAAG